>WLWG01000394.1_pt1 | contig 45082 bp, 51 predicted proteins | sample 6712871 | NCBI WGS metagenome assembly WLWG01 (sample SAMN12718693, study PRJNA515312) | sponge metagenome | isolation source: marine sponge | host: Mycale hentscheli | place: New Zealand: South Island, Marlborough, Capsize Point | collected 2003-05-01
TGTCTTCCAAGCAGAGCACAACATTCTTATGCACCCCTTCCACATGCTCGGCGTAGCAGGTGTCTTCGGTGGTTCACTGTTCAGTGCAATGCACGGTTCTTTGGTTACATCTTCACTCGTCCGTGAGACGACTGAAACTGAGTCACAGAACTATGGTTACAAGTTTGGTCAAGAAGAAGAGACGTACAACATCGTTGCTGCACACGGTTACTTCGGTCGCCTGATCTTCCAATACGCTTCATTCAACAACTCCCGCTCCTTGCACTTCTTCCTTGCTGCATGGCCTGTTGTCGGCATCTGGTTCACCGCCCTTGGCGTGTCAACCATGGCATTCAACTTGAACGGTTTCAACTTCAACCAGTCCATCCTTGATGGTCAGGGTCGTGTCTTGAATACCTGGGCGGACGTTCTGAACCGTGCCGGTCTTGGAATGGAAGTAATGCACGAGAGAAACGCACACAATTTCCCACTGGATCTTGCTGCTGCTGAGTCTACTCCTGTTGCACTTACCGCACCCGCAGTTGGTTGATATATCTGCTATAATTCTAGGAGGGTCTTCGGACCCTCTTTTTTATTCACTTAAATGTTAAGTTTCTTTACTTTCTATTATGATTGGAAAACTAGATCCAGAAGAAAGAATCTTGGATGATGTCTTACCAGAACCACCAAAATGGTTTTCTCAAAGTTCTGATGAACCATATGATAGACATCATTATCGGTTTGTGTATTCAAACAAACAAAGTAAAATCTTTGAGAGTTATGAACAAGCAAAACAAGAATGGTTCAATACTCCAACAATGTTCAAATCTCATATAGAAGTTTTGGATATTAACAACAAAAAACAAAAAAAATTAAAAGGAGGTTTTAAATAGTGACAACATCTACATTAGTACAACAACAAGGGAGGGGATGGTTTGACATACTCGACGACTGGCTTAAACGGGATCGTTTCGTTTTTGTTGGCTGGTCTGGACTTCTTCTTCTACCCACTGCTTATCTTGCTATTGGCGGTTGGCTTACTGGCACGACTTTCGCAACGAGCTGGTATACCCACGGTCTCGCTAGTTCCTATCTTGAGGGTGCAAATTTTCTTACAGCGGCAGTTAGCACTCCAGCTGACGCTATGGGTCATTCTCTTCTTCTTCTCTGGGGTCCTGAGGCTCAGGGGGATTTCGTCCGCTGGGTCCAACTTGGGGGACTCTGGAATTTTGTGGCGCTCCACGGAGCATTTGCCCTCATTGGTTTCATGCTTCGTCAATTCGAGTTGGCTAGGTTAATTGGAATCCGTCCGTATAATGCTATTGCGTTCTCTGGGCCTATCGCTGTTTTTGTCAGTGTGTTTCTCATCTATCCTCTCGGACAGTCCAGTTGGTTCTTTGCACCGTCGTTTGGCGTGTCTGCGATATTCCGCTTTCTACTCTTCCTACAGGGTTTCCATAACTGGACGCTCAACCCTTTCCATATGATGGGGGTTGCTGGTATCCTAGGTGGTGCATTGCTTTCTGCCATCCATGGTGTTACAGTAGAGAACACTCTGTATGAAGACGGTGATCAGGCAAACACATTCAAAGCATTTGACTCAACCCAAGAGGAAGAGACTTACTCTATGGTTACGGCCAACAGATTCTGGTCTCAAATTTTTGGTATCGCTTTTAGTAACAAGCGTTGGCTTCATTTCTTTATGTTATTTGTTCCAGTTATGGGGCTCTGGACTAGTAGTATTGGGATTATTGGGCTTGCTCTTAATCTTCGTGCTTACGACTTTGTGAGTCAGGAGATTCGTGCAGCAGAAGATCCAGAATTTGAGACCTTCTACACCAAGAACATCCTATTGAATGAAGGACTGAGAGCATGGTTGGCACCAGTTGATCAACCCCATGAGTCATTTGTATTCCCTGAAGAAGTTCTTCCTAGAGGTAACGCATTGTGATTCAGTCTCTAGGATTCTTACTACTTCGTATAGCGTTAGGCACCATGCTTATCCATCATGGATATGAGAAACTAGAGAACATTGAAAACTTTGCGGATGCATTTGTACGACCATTGCATCTTCCATTCCCAATCTTCTCCTCATACTTCGCAGCATTCGCTGAGGTTGTGGGGAGTTGGATGGTTATCTGTGGACTTGGCACTCGTCTGGGTGCCCTGGCAATCCTAGGCACAATATCATTTGCAATTTATCATGCTCTGTTTACATCAGGATTCAACATCTACTTGTTAGAACTCTTAGTTCTTTATTGGGGAGGTGCAGCATGTATCGTCCTCAGTGGTCCTGGTAACTTCTCAATAGACCATCTCATAAAACTGAGACTCTTTAATAACAATTCTTCTAATTAAAACTTAGACCTATAACCTTTAATAAGACATGATCAAATCACTATTCAGTATTATGTTTGCTGCTCTCATGTGGGTTCAAGTCCCACAATGGAGTGACGATTGGTCTAAGTGTGCCGTAGATGTACCAGACACAGCATGTCATTGGTATATCACAGCACCCGATAGCACCATGGGTGAAGGATTTAGTTGGGCGAATTCTCCTTGGTTTAGTGTTGAGGGTCTCCGTGATATTGGAGAACTTCATAACACAGTTCAATCTCTACAAGAAGCATGAATAACTTTGAAGTCTTTCTGTATTTCGTATGCTTTGCTGCCATTGGTGGTGCTGCGTTTGCAATGATGTGGAGTAACATTCAATCTATTAACATAGAGATGAGTAAACCTCCTAAACCAAAGCATCCAGAAGCACCGCAGGCAGGTGAAGAGTTAATGTATGTTGATCTCAGCAGAGAAAAACTAGAAGACCTTTACAGGCAAGATGAAAACTGATATACTAGGGGTCTACGGACCTCTTTTTTTATGAATGGATCACTAGAACCCGAAGATCGTATCCTTGAAGAACCAACCATCACAGAACAACTAGCAAAGTTGATTGATACTCTTGGTTGGGAAGTAGAAGATGACATTGTAGTTGAGATTGGAGGCACTGTTGTCTCTGGTATTCATCAGGGTGAGAACTACAACAAGAAGTGGGCAACACCTTTTGGTGTGCGTAAGTACAATAAAGATGCGTTCATCATCATCAGTAATCAATCTCGTAGAGATTTGACTGGATCTAAACCTATGGATAGGGAGCACAAACCACATCACCTTAAAACTAAAAAGGAACTTGCTGCCGAGATCAAGAAGGAAGATGATTCAAAAATGTATGATACTTATAGTAAATAGTATGTTAGTTATTTGGTAATAGAACAGGAGACAGTATGATGACATTTGGACACGTTTTATTGTGGGCGGCAATACCTTTTGTATGTGCTACTCTGATATTTGGATTTATTAAAGGCGACAATAACTACTACGATTCGGATGATTATGATGGAAATGGATGTGCCCATTAATAAGGGAATTGTTATCTTCGGTGCTACTGGAGATCTTTGTAAGAGAAAATTGATCCCTGCACTGTATAATCTTTGGAAGAAAGATCTTCTTCCAGATAACTTTTTGATTACTGGTAGTGCTAGAAGGGAACCAACACCAGAACAATGGAAGGAATCTCTTGGAGAATACCCTGAGGAATTCTTACATCAATTAGATTATCAACCTACTGATCTCGATAACGTAGATACTCTTCAAAATCTTCCAAGTAGCGAAGATAATACTTATTTTTTATCTGTACCTCCAGAAAGATATGCGAATGCTATCGTCAATCTCAAAGAGGCAGGACTCATCGAAGACCCAGACCGATCCCGCGTGGTTATCGAAAAACCTTTTGGGTACGATTATAAATCTGCTGATCATCTACAGTCTGTGGTTGGGAGACATTTACGCGAGAAACAAGTTTATCGCATTGACCATTATCTTGGTAAAGATACTGTTAATAATATTCTCGCTACTCGGTTTAGCAACATTTTATTGGAACCACTATGGAACCGTAATTACATAGACGAGATCCAGATCTTCGCAACAGAAACTATTGGTTGTGAAGGTCGTGCTCAATATTATGAGACTGCTGGTGCAGTCCGTGACATGTTACAAAATCATATTCTTCAGGTGCTTGCTTTAGTTGCAATGGAAGCACCATGTCGCATAGAAGCAACGGAGATTCGCCGTGAAAAAACAAAAGTCCTTGCTGCCACAAGAATGTCAGAAGACGCAATCTTCGGACAGTACGCTGGGTATCGTGATGAGGAGGGTGTTGATCCTGAGTCTAGCACTCCTACCTTCGTCGCTGGCACTTTATATGTCGATAACTGGCGTTGGGAAGGGGTTCCTTTTCGCATCATGACTGGCAAGAGCATGCCTTATGCATGTGTGGAAGTTGTAGTTAAATTTAAAGCACCACCGCAAAAATTATTTGAGGGTGAAGTTAATGATCGTATTGTTTTGCGTTTACAACCACACCCACACTTTGATATTCTGATGGATATTAAGACTCCTGGTATGAGTGCGGGAGTAGAACCAGCAACTCTCACTCATAGATATCCTGATTGGTTGGGTGTTGATGGTTATGAGAAACTTCTCTTCGATGCTATCAATGGTAATCAGTCCAACTTTGTTCATGCAGATGAGGTTATGGAGTCTTGGAGAATTGTTGATGATCTTTTATGTACAGGAGAGCATTGTTCAATCAACACTATTCCTTACACCTATACTTCTGGTCTTTGGGGACCACAGGCAAAAACAGATGTAATTACTAATTGGGATTATCCAGCATGAGTACATTATTTGTATTTGCTTTTGTACTATTACTTATTATTGGAATGGAATTAACTTGGCCAGGACGGTATAGAGGATAGTTTATAAATATATGAAACCCAGTGTAGATTATAATGGCAGCAGTACCATTGAATCTGACCCTAGAGCAGGGAACAGACTTCCAAGTAAACTTTACTGTAAGGAATAAGGATCAATCTCCTCTCAATCTTCTTGGATATACCGCATCGAGTGAGATGCGGAAGCACTATACAGCAACAAAAAAATATGACTTTGATGTCACATTTGTTGATAGGTCTAAAGGAAAATTGAGACTTGCTATGACTGATGCTGTCACTGGGACTTTGGGGGAAGGACGATATGTCTATGATGTATTTGTCACTTCTGCAAATGGAACCAAGACAAAGGTTGTCGCTGGTATGGTCTTAGTACAACCAGGAGTTAGCTTCTAATGGCAGATTACATAATCACGTTAGATGATGATCAGGACACTAGTATTGGTACACCTGATTATAATATTGGGGTAAATTATGAGATTCCATCAAAGAGTGTACAATATCAGAATTTAATTCTTGATAGTATTGCGTCTCAATTTGATGGAACTAAAACTACTTTTGATCTTACTGTAGATGGTGATCCATATACTCCAATAAATGCTCAAGGTTTGATCATATCTATTAATGATGTGGTTCAAAGTCCTGGTGTTGATTATAATGTAAGTGGTAGTCAAATTATATTTACTACTCCACCTGCAACTTCTAGTGAATTTTTTGGAGTTGCTCTTAGAACCGTTGCAGATCTAACGAGAACAATTAATTTTGTTCTTGATAATGGTTCTAATGATATTACTACTGGTGTAAAAGGATCTTTGGGTCTAGATGTCTCTGGGAGAATTGAGTCTTGGACTCTAGTCTCAGAGAATGAGGGTTCAATTGTTATAGATATAAGGAGGGATAAGTACGATACTTATCCAGATAGTTTGACTTCTATTGTGGGAACTGAATATCCACGATTGTCGAGTCAAAAGAAAAATAGAGACGAGTCATTGTCCACTTGGACTACCGACATTGTTGCTGGTGATATTTTAGATTTTAGCGTAGTCTCTTGCACAGGCATTCAAAAATGCTCATTGTTCCTTAGACTAATCCTATAATTAAGGAACATTATAAATAAATCATAGGAAACACATGTTCATGAGGAGTCCACTAAGATGGCTTTATTAGTATCCGACAACGGTGAACTTCAGTCGCTCAGATATCTGGTTAATTCTGATAGAAATATCCCCAGAAACCTTATCTTAAAACTGTATACTTCAAATACAGTTCCAACTGAGACTGATGTTCCCTCACAGAGCGCATATTACGAACCCTACGACGCTACAGGTCTTGTAGGTTATGGTACTGCGCCTTCCACAGGTTATCCTTCCATCGTCAACGCACGTCATGATGAGGATTATAGCAGGCAGTATGGAATCTTCCTGAATGGAAGTGAGTGGAATGTAAGAACCATTCTCAACCCAATCGCTACCACTACTGGCAGTGGTAATATAAATGAATATACGATCACCGTATCTTCCGTTTCAAATATTGCGGTTGGTCATTATGTAAGCGGCGGTAATGTCGGATCTAACGCTGTTGTGGCTGCAATCGATGGTAACACTATCGTTCTTACTGTAAAGAACGCTGCTACCTTCTCTAACCAAGCACTTGAGTTTGGTGTTGGCACAACAACTGCATCTTATCCCGAACAGACTTTCACCTTTACCTCTGCTGCTAATAACATCTACGGTTATTATCTGATCAGAGCAAACAACCTGCCTATCTCCTTGAACGGTGTTGAGCACGCGGTTAATGTCGGAACTGGTTTAACCATCTCCAAAGCACAGACAAGTGGAACTGTCGGTAACCAATTTGTCGATCTGAACCCATTCCAGTGGTCTCCTGCAGCATCTGGCATTGGATCTGAGTTTACTCTGGTTGTTGGATCTAACGTAGGTATCAATACCAGACAGAGAGTTATTGGTAGTGGAATTGCTGAAGGTGCAAGAGTCGTTGGTATCATGAATACCACCACCATTGTTCTTGATAAGAAGAACACGGGAACAGTCTCTGGTGTTGCTACCTTCTTCCAAGAGATCACCGAAGACATCTGCGTCGGCATGGGTGTTACTCATGGTAATATCGGTGGTGAGATTGCTGCTATCCTTGATGGCACCACAATCACTGGTATTGATGAGAAGACTGGTAGAGTCTACCTGAGTAGCGAACTTCAGAACAACATTCAGAATGCTACTGGTAATATCGTCTACTTCAACTATGCTGAAGTAAGCGTTGGTGCTACTACCCACGGACTGGTTGTTGGTGATATAATCTATGTTGCTGCTGGTGCCGCTAACACCACTACAACCTCTGGTACATATACCATTCATTCTACTGAGGATGAGAGCACCTTTACCACCGCTCCTGCAATGACAGGTATCGGAAGTGCAACTCTTTATAACAGCATATTCTTCTCTGAAAGGTTCACAAACGGTCCTTACAACATTCAGAACAACGGTGACCAAATCAAAGTTACTCTGAATGTCAGCCTCGACTGATTAATTTGTACAATATACTTTGTCATGGAGGGGTTGCCTGGTGCGATCCCTCCTATTTTTTTAGGAGATAATAATCGCTATGCCCGCTTTTAATGTAGGTGTAAATTCAACTTTTGAACAGCAGCGTCAGATAATAAATGCAATCGCTGTTGATACCTTTGCATTATCAACAACTTTATCTGGTATAACCTCTTCTGGACTTGTTGTAACTTACAGTGAGTCTGCTGGAATTGCTTCATATGCACCAGTATCTGGAGTTGCAACTGTTGCAAACTATGCAATTAGTTCTGGTATTGCTTCGTATGCACCAATCGCTGGTGTATCAACCTATGCAACTGTTGCTGGTATATCAACTTACTCACCAATTGCGGGTGTAGCAACATATGCTTTAGTTGCTGGAGTATCAACGTATGCTTCTGTAGCAGGACTTGCAACTAACGCTACATATGCCACACAATCTGGAGAGACTGCGTTTGCTCCTTATGCAGGGATCTCCACGTATGCTGATACAGCAGGGATTGCTACAAACGCACAGGGACTTACTGGATCACCTAACGTTATTGTTGGTGTAATTACTGGTGGATTGTTTGTTGGTAATGGATCAGAACTTACTGGAATCAATGTAGGAGTCTCTACATATGCTGACGTTGCTGGAGTTGCAACTGCTGCTGGCAATGCTTCTACCGCTGATTATGCTTCCATCGCTGGACTGGCAACTGCTGCAGCAGGACTTACTGGAACACCAAACCTGAGTGTTGGCATTCTTACGGCAACAAAGTTTGCTGCAACTGATGCGGAGTTCACTGGAATACTGACAGCACAGAGTCTTAAAGCAATCTCTGGATATGTATTATCACCTGATAGTCAGCAGTCTATTCAAATTCTGAGTGGCAGTGGGTCTGTAAACTTACCTCTGGGTATTGGAACTGATGTTAATATTGCTGGTATTGTAACTGCTCTGAATTTTGTTGGTGATGGTTCTCAACTGACAGGTATTAATACCATAGGTGTCACCACAATTACCGCTGGTGATAATATTCTTGTTACTCAGACTGGACAAGTTGCAATTATAACTGCAACATTCAGTGGTGGTGCAACAGGATTCTTTGAGGGAACAAACGGAGTTGGTATTGGTACAACTTCTAAGGTTGGTATTGGTACAACCATACCAACACAGATGCTTACAGTTAAGGGTAATATTGATCTTGATGGTAATATTGTATTAAACGGAGAGATAAGCGCACCAACTAGAATTAAATTTGGTGCAGGTGGAGAGAATATAAAAATTGGCAACTTGACTGGTGGTAACGGCGCTGCCAATATTGCTATTGGTGATCAAGCATTAGGAACAAATAACGGTGGAGATGGACATAATATCTCTATCGGACAACTTGCACACTATGCAGTAAACAATGGTCAGTATAATGTAGCTATTGGTGACCGAGCAGGACAGAATCTTACATCTGGATCTTATAACGTTCTACTTGGTTCATACAATGGCAATCAGAATAATTTAGATATTAGAGCTTTATCTAATAATGTTGTCCTGTCTGATGGTGAAGGTAATGTCAGACAGTTTATTAACTCTAGTGGTGATGTAGGAATTAAAACTACTATTATTACTGAGGCATTGACTGTTGCTGGTATTGTATCTGCAACATCATTCTATGGAACACTTCCTGCAAGTCAGTTGACTGGTGCTCTTCCATCTCTTGATGGTTCTGCATTGACTGGTGTTACTGCTATTGGATCTGGTGTTGAAGTTAGAGATAATGATTCTCCTGTAGGTGCTGCTGCAACTTTAAACTTTGGTTCGGGACTTAGTGTACAGTTAAGTTCTGGTATTGCTACTGTTACTGGTCCAACTAATGTAACGTTTGCTTCTTCTGCAGGAGGTCTTACTGGATCTCCAGATATCATTGTTGGGGATATAACAACTCAAAACATAGTTGGAACAGCAGCAACCTTTAAAGGTTCTCCCGCAATAGATCTTAAAGATAGTACGGGTACGACTTTTAATGGAACATCTCTTAGAGTAAGTGGAATATCCTTTATTGGATATGATGGGTTTGGTAATGTTAATGGAAATACTTATCTTAGTCATGCAGCAGGTGAAGGTACAGGTGGACAATTACACTTAAGATCAAATACGGGAATAAAATTTAGAACTTTTAGTGGCACTGAAGAAAACTACGCGGTCTTTAATAAAGATGGATCTGCTGATTTATATTATGATAATACACTTAAGTTCCAAACAACTGGAGTTGGTGCTAGTGTAATTGGCATTTGTTCTGCAACAGCATTCCATGGAGATGGTGCTAACTTAACTAGTCTCCCAGCAGCACAGTTGACTGGAACTCTTCCTGCAATTGATGGTTCCAATCTTACGAATGTAACTGCTGCAGGAACTGGTGTTAATATTCAGGACGATGGTGTTGGTGTCGGTGCTGCTGCTACTGTAATTAACTTTGCCTCTGGTCTGAATGTAGTTGCCTCTGCTGGCATTGCAACAGTCACTGGATCTGGTGGTGGTGCTCAGTCAAGAAACATTGTCAGTGGAGTGACAACATCAATTCCTAATCTTGGAATTGGTAACACTGATATTATTGGTCAGAAGTCTTATGCTCTGATGAAGGTTGGTCTATCTACAACAGGTTGGATACGACTATATACTGATAGTACATCTAGATTAAATGATGTGAGTAGAAGTGTTGGAGAAGATCCAGCACCTGGTAGTGGTGTGATTGCAGAGGTTGTTACCACTGGAATCTCCACACAGCAAATGATTACTCCTTTTGCTATGGGTGGCAACATGGATGAACCTGTTACAAATAAAATCTACGTCGCTATACAAAACCTATCTGGTTCGACGCAAACAATCACTGCAAACCTTACCATTCTACAATTAGAGGCATAACGATAATGGCAATTACTACAGAGACTTTTAAAATAAACGCAGGATGGGGTAAGACTGATATCATCCAACAAATGGATGATGCAATTGGTTGGTTAGGATGGCATGGTGGAGAAAGAAGTGGTTTTGTTGTTGGTCTTAGCAGCTTTAGTGGTGGTGGAGATACTAATGCTTCTGATAATTATCATGATGTCTTCCCCAAAAGCACAACAGGTATTGGAACGGGTGCAAGCTTTTATGTTTATAGAGATACTCACGGGGTAAGACGAGTATATGTTAATCGTCCTGGATATGGATATACCAGTGGCGAGGTAGTTACTCTTGATGCTGATTCTCTTGGTGGATTTTCAAATGGAGCAACTGATTTATCATTCTCTGTTTGTGTTGATGAGGTTGTAACTAATGGAGCAAATATTTCTATAGCTTTAACTGACCTAAGTGGTGGTACTTTCTTGTTTGAAGGGACTGATAGAACTGGTGCTATTGGTGCTGGAGCAACAGTTATTACTATTAGGGAAGGTGATACTCTATCATTAACTATTGCTGATAATAGTAACTATTCACACTATGCTTGTTTAGTAAACCCAACACCAGCACCAGGACCTGAGACGGCAGGACCGAACACGGGTCAGATTGCAGGATTTACTGAAACTAGTGGTATCGGTCAAACCGCTACATTCACTCCTAAAATTGGGCAAGCAGGAACATACTTTTTTAACAGTAGATATACAGCAGGATATGCTGAATTAGGAAGACTGGTTGTTCAACCATGGAGTGGTGAATCTGGAGATAGGACAGTTGTTGGTTTTGGAACTTCGAGTACATATTGGCAGTCTAATTTATCTAATGCTGATGCTCCTTGGGGAGTAGTGAGACGCACTATTCAAGAGAATAAATTATTTGGTGATACGTATACATTGTTCAAATCTGAGACTTCGGGTTCTATAGATATAACGACTGGTAGTGGATATATGCATTATGGTGTGGGTTCAGATTATGATAATACAAATACAAAGGATTGTCATGGATCTACAGCGCAGTTTAGAAGATTTGCTGGAGCAAAATATTTAGATTTTGGATCTTATAATTTAGCTGAAATTGATGATAGTGATTTTGACGTTAACAATAATAATTATAGTACCAGTTACAATAGAACAGTTCGTATAAGTCATGGAAGTCAAGATGATTTTGATCTTGATTTAAATGTTTATAGGTCTGGCATTGATCCTAGGTTTGTAGTATTTTCTTATAGATCTCCTACAGTATCAACAACATCTATAAGTAGCAACACTTATGATACGTTTATACTGCATAATTTTACGACTGATATTTGGGATTTGGATCATGTATTCCTCGGTGGAGTTACTGAAATAATGGCACCATCAACTGGAGATAGTAGTAGAGAGTTGCAGTTTAGGACATATTTTGGACCTTATGATCCTGATAATACATACTCTCCTGCTAAGCGTTCGGCAGAATTTGGGTATATGCACTACTTAGGATATAATTCTGCAATGCAAAATTATGTAGATTATCATCTACACAGTAGAGTATATCCAGTTGATTGGGATGATGATTTTCCATGCTTGTACTCGCGCTTCTCTGATATTTCATTGCATTGGTCTGGTGGATCAAGTGATACTAGTGGTAAGGATAGAGTTTCTCCTGAAGCAAACTTCAACGCGGTAATAAAAGGATTACCACTGAATGGTAATCTACTCCCAATGCCATACTATATTCCTGATGATTTTGTTCTGATTCAGTTTTACTATAATGCTGCTTCCGCTAATATTCAGCAGGGAGATACTATTACAATAAGTCCATCAGAAGTTTATAAGGTAATTGCTGGATCATATAGTCAGAATACGGTAACAAGAGGTGTTTTATTCTGTGCGAGGGTAGTTTGATGGCAAACTATTCATTTCCAAATTTAACTACTGCTGTTGTTGGGATTGCTTCTACAGTATCTAGATCTACTGAGATAAGATTTGCAAGACAGTATAATAGAGTTGGATATACAACTAATTTACTTTTGGAATTGGACTCAATGAATAATGATTCATTGATAAATGTTCCAGGTAATGTTAATGTTGGAGTTCAAACTAGCGGTATCTGGTATGATCTAACTAAACCTCAGAATAATGCCACGTTTACTGGCACTTCTTATGATGGTAGAAGTGTTGTTTTTAATTCTGGCAACTATGCAACTTTAACTGACAGTGAAGACTTTAATCTTATTGGTGATTTTGCAATAGAGATGTCTTTTAATATGACTGGAACTCCAAATGCAACATATCCATCAGCATTAATTGCAAGTTGGAGTACGTTTGGCAGTAGTAATAATAAGTTTATTATATTCATTGGTTCTACAGGTGGTATTGCCATGCAAATAAATGGTGAAGGAAATACTTTTAGTCCTTCATCTACAATATCTCTTAATACTAATTATCATATGGTCGTTAGTAGGAGAGATGGTGTGATTAAGTGGTGGTTGAATGGAGAAATTGTTTCTGAGATTAATTATGCTGCTGCAATCGAACCTACATTAGATTTTTTAATTGGAAAGTATGCTGGATCATCTGGACTTACTTTTGTAGGTAAAATTGATCTTGTAAGAATATATCGTGATAGACATCTGTCTGATATGGAAGTTAGAGTATTGTATGATCAATCTCGTAACAGAAGTATAATCACACAAACCATGGGAACGAGAACAATTAACAACTATGATTTGTCGGATAAAATAGATTCTGCGCGTGATGCATCTAATGAAAATAGACCAGTCACAGGACAGTTATATCCAAGGTTTACTAAATAAAAGAAAGCGCGAGTAGATGGCGTTATTCCAATATCAAGGAATAGGTAGCCTCCGTTCTCTAGGTAATCGTTTTACCGTACAGAGAGCGGTATATTCGTATAATCAATTTTCTATCCTCAATTATGAGGAACTTAGTTATGGTAGTATTACCGATGCGGTAGTAGAAGCAGAAGACTACGGTGAGATCACTGCTTCCATCGAACAATACTATCAGATCCAAGACTTTGGAACTATCACGCTGGATACAGCTAGCGTGCCGATGGGTAAGATCGGTATCCACTTGTCAGCAGACGACAATACCACAAGAGTAAGTGTTGGTGGTGTCGAGTTTGCACTGTTCGGACGAGCAATAACAGAGGTATTCTTCAACCCAGTCAATAGGGTCTTTGACTTCCAAGGTGTTGCCGAAGATAAGATTACCTCTTCCTGGTTGGGAAGAGGCGTCTTACCTCCAGTCGGGGCGGAAGCTCTGGATGCGGTTATCTCTACACCACCTACATCCATCTTCCACCTTTCTACAAAGGGTTCAGCGAAGACAGAAGTAATATTCAATCAGCAAGATCGAATCTTCGACATCATTGGCGAAGCAGGCGAGCGCAGATCTTATCTGTTTGATCAAGAAGATGCAATAGACTTTAGATCCGATGACTTCGGATTCCTCAATGAGACTGTATTGAGGAGCGAAGACTACGGAGATGTTAATTATATTCAAACTCTTACAGGTCATCCGTTCACTATTGAACCGAATGATCTTACGGATCCTTCATACCAGTCCGTATTCTTCTCTACTTCTATTGAGCAGGGTGGAACTGGTATAGGATTTACTGGTGGATTTGATATTGGTCCCCATATAGCATTTAGAGGATATCCACCAAGATATACAAATCCTGGTGGATATAATCATCAGAGATATTTTGAGTTTGAATCTGATACTAGACATCTGGATAGTATTATTACCCAGGTTATTAAGGGTAGCGGAACTAATGGTGGTGAAGAACCAGATCTTGGTGAGGATTTAAGTCTTCAGTATCAAAAAGAAGATGGTACTTGGATTACACTCCGAGTCTACAACTGGTTATCCAGCATCTATAATGAATTAAGAAGTTATAATGTCACTCTTCCCGAGGCAGCAAAAAATTACGGGCAGAGATTTAGATTTATTCAGTTCACTAATAGTACTTTTGACGGTTTTAGCTTTGACCATTGGGGAGTCAAAGATATACAATTTGTTGAGACTACAGTTGGCACTGGACTCAGTGAAGATGACTTTGGTCTTATCAGTGTTGATGTTACTACCAAGGCAGCAACTGGCAGAATGCCATTCAGTGGTGGTGCAGCAGAGAGCTTCATCAAGGGCAACTACACAGGTTCTGTTGGTAACAAGCAACCAAGACTTCTTGGTACGGGTATTGACTATACCATTCCTAAGCACCAAGGATTTGGGTGGATTAATATTGATGGTACGCCTCGCGTCCAGATTAGGATTCACTACAAGGCAGATGGTGGATATGACTTCTATCCACAGAGATTCCGTGGTGGTTCTCTCTTTGGATTTGCTCAAGGTGCAGAGTCTACTGCTGTTCTCAATGAAGCTGATGGACTCTTCGGTCTTAAGAGTACTACTACCTTCAAGGCAGTACGAAGTGAAGTTGGTGTTAGTGAAGAAGACATTCTTGTACAGGGTGGAGCATTCTATCAGGTTATCTTCAATCAGGTTGATAGAGTCTTCTCCTTCAACAATGAAGAGATTAACAGAAGAGCATTTGCATACAATCTATCTTCTGTTGTCAATGTTGAGTCTATTGATTATGGATATATCACTGATACAATTACCGTCGCTGAGGACTATGGTAATGTAACTGATAGTGAACTCTACTATCCTTGGCAGAAGGAAGACTTTGGTACTCTTGCACCTACAACAACAAGACTTCCCTTCGGACTTGGAAGAATCATCAGTACTACTGAGACTCCAAGAGTTAGAAACTTTATTGGTAATGCTGACCACGGTCACATTAGAGTTCTTGGTACTGGTAAGGTATACGTTCTGCCTAAGTTCACCTCTAAGGGTGACCTTGTTAAACTCAGAGGCGACACAACCTTCAGCAGAGCGAGAGATTGGGTTGGTACTGGTAATCTACCCACTCTATCTGGAGGAGCGGAAGCCGTTGCATTCGTACCTGCTAAGGATGATAGAGCACTCTTCAACTTTGAAGGTGAACTTGTTGAGAAGTTTGGTAAGGGTAATTACGACGGAGTTGGATCACTCTTCGGATTTGATTCTAGTACAATATCGATTAGAATCACTACTATTAATGATGGACTCTTCTCCATACATGGTGAAGTTGTTGAGAAGTCAATCTTCAGCGAAGTTGGATCTGGATCTCTTGGTCACTTCGATGGTGGAGCAGAGAGAGTCACCTTCCACTATAATCAAGAATCTTCCTTCGGTGTATGTGAAGGTGATGATTATGGACTCATCAGTGAGTCTGTCTACAACGTCGAGGAATCTCCAGCACTGTCTGGATATCTCAACGATCCTGTCAGTTCTCTTGCTAATGAAGTTGTCTCTGAGTTTGGAAGAGTACCAAACCAGATCGATTATGGTTATGTAAATCAGTACTATCAGTACAACCATGAGGATTACGGCACACTCTTCCCAGATGATTGTCTTGAACCTCAAGGTCTGCAACTTCAGTTCGTTAGCACCTTTACTGAGTCCTTTGGTAAGGGTAACTATACTGGTTCTGGTTCTCTTGGATCTATCGTTGGTGCTGCAGAGGCAGTCACCTTCGTACCTGGTAAGAAGAAAGCACTGTTTGGATTTGAAGGCAACGCTACAGAATCTACGACTCCTGCAACTGAGATTGGATCTGGTTCCATCCTCTCGTTTGTATCCTTCACTGAAACCTTTACCGTCAGTGAGAATACACCAGATCCTCTGTTTGCAATCGATGGTGGTCTTCGCATCAGTGCAGTCAAGGAACAAGAATCCGAACTCAAGTTTACCGCTGCCTGGGAAGCAAGTGGCAAACTCTTCGGTTATACTGGTTCTGGAGAGGCAATTGCAAACGAGCACACTGGTTCTGGTTCTATCTTTGTTCGCGATTCTGGTGTCAGAATCGAACCAGAATCCTTCACTCCTTGGATTCCTGCTGGTCGCGGATCTATCTTCTCGTTTGTATCCTTCACCGAGTCTGCAACATTTGTACCTGCGAAGAAGAAGGCACTCTTTGGATTCTCTGGTGCTGCTACAGATATTCAGTTCAGCTTTGCCTGGGAGACAGTCGAGACTACTCATCTGCTGCTCAGAGGATCACCCAAGATCTTCGTTCTGCCCAAGCATACTGGTTCTGGATCCTTCTTTATTCGCGATTCTGGTGTCAGAATCGAACCAGAATCCTTCACCCCATTCATTCCAGAAAGATTTGGAAAACTCTTTGGTGGAATTGGTGGTGCAGCAGAAGCAGTCGGTGCAAACCCACCAGACGACTTCACTCTATTCACATTTACAGGTCAGGTCGATACTCCTCTGCTCACCTTCTCCGAGCAGAAGTTTGTTCAGGCAAGATTCCTCCCCGACGAGGCATTCACTACCTTCCAAATCAGAGTTACCGAGACTGGTCTGCAACCTGTCGAAGTTCTTGGCGAACTGGACGAGTCCTTTACTCCTGCTCCAGAAGTTGGAACTGGAAGACTTTATGGATTTGCTGGTGCAGCAGAAGCAGCAGTCTTCAATCCAATCGACAAGACTACCCTCTTCTCCTTCGAGGGCAATGTTGCGGAGAGCGAGACCAATTCCATGGTCGCGTTTGGATCTCTCTTTGGATTTGCTTCCGCAACCGAAGCAACCGCAGTTGCAGAAGAGAAGCAGGCACTATTCTCCTTCGCTGGCGATCTTCAAGAGCGTACTACTCCTGCTCCACACGTTACAACTGGTGGACTCTTTGGATTCTCCAGCACAACCGAAGCGAAGGTCTTCGATTATCCAGAACGCACTACACTCTTCAGCGTTACTGGTACTGCAATCGAGAGTGCATCTATTGCAGAAGAGGGAACTGCAACTCCTGGTCTGGATGTCAATGGCAATCTGGTCGAGAGAGCAACCTTCGCGCACGCGGGTACGGGTTCGATCTTCGGATTCTCCAGCACCACCGAAGCGAGAGTCATCGTTCCTCGCGGACTCAGAAATATCTTCACTGTCGTTGGCAATGTCGAAGAGAGCGAGACCAATGTCGAGATTGGTTCTGGCACACTTTCTGGATTTGTTGGTGGAGCAGAGAGCACATCCAACGCCGAAGTCAAATTCACTCTCTTCACCATCGGTGGAGATACAGTTGGCGGAGATGTCAAGTTTACTGCTGCGAATCTGGCGGTCGGTCAGGTCAGAATTGGTCTTAGCAACGACGGAATTCCTGGAGATATCTCCAGAGGTATTACGGTCTTCAGCCTCAAAACCTTCCCAGAAGGTCCAAACGTCAGATTTACTGGAACAAAAGCAGAGTCCTTCACTCCAGCACCACATATCGCTGAAGGTCTCATCGATATTGAGAAGGGAACTAAGGATACTAAGTCTAGATATATTGAATACAGAGACCCACAACCTACTAGAATTGTAGTTATTTAAACTGATAAATAAATATAACGCATTTTAGTGGACCTTTAATGGCTAACACCAAACGGGTACAACTGCGTAAGGGAACAGAGTTGGAGCACTCTACATTTACTGGTGCTCTTGCTGAAGTAACTTTTGATACTGATAAAGGGACAATTAGAGTTCACGACGGACTCACCTTGTCTGGGGTAGAGATTCAAAAATCTCGATTGACTGATTTGGATGGTTCTAATAATAACGATACATTGAGAACCAATATGAAATACTTTAGTGATACCTCAGCGGGTCCTTTTGCAGTTAATTTACCGACACTTCGATTTGTGGGAGATACTATTCATCTTGCAGATTCCAAATACCAATGGAATATAAATAATCTTACAGTATATGCTCAAGGTGGAGACCAAATAAAAGACAGCACTGGGTTCATCGATACATTTTTAAATTGTGACGTTGCTGGTGGGTATGTCGAGCTTATTTGGGAAGGAACTTTTTGGAGGATGTTCTCATGAACCTAAGTAGAATGGACGGTTCGATGAAACATGTCGTTCAATCGAACGATTTCATCGTACATGCATTACGTAGAGATGCAGATGGTATGCTGCGCTACACGAAAGTGGGTTCAGGGGGCACTGAAATGGGTGACTTCCATAGAACAAATGGAACTCAGTATCCAGGGTTTCTTGATGGTGTTGACTACGTTGATGAGACTACTGAAGACAAAACATATAAGAATGATCCCTTTGATAAATACCAACAGTATAGATTTGATTTTAGAAATCTGCACTACTTTATAGATGATGATGGATACCTTGTCGCCCGTATTAACGGCACATATGATTATACAACCGAAGGACCTAAGTAAGAAAGGAATTAACTAACAATGGCTGATTTTAGATTAGGAAGACTAAAATTCAATTGGAGAAGCGACTGGGCTCCTAGCACCGAATATGTCATTGATGATATCGTCAAGTTTGGTGCCAATACCTACGTAGCAACTACCAATCACACATCTGCCGCTAGTGAAACTACGTGGTATGATACGGACTTATCCTACTGGAGCCTTCATGCTGAAGGTATTCGTAACGTAGGATCTTATTCTGTAGGAACATTCTACAAACTTAACGATGTTGTTAAGTTTGGTAATACTCAGTATAGAGTTACTGCTGGTATTGGAACTACCGCTGGATTACGTTTTGCGGGTGATAATGACCCCAACGTTGTCTCTTATGTCTCTGGTTTTAATGGAGAAGGTGCTTGGAATGCAGGCACTGTATACGAAACTGGTGACGTAATTGCATATTACGGTACTTCTTACGTTGCAATTACCACCTCTACGGTTGGTCAACCACCATCTCCAAACCTTGGAACTGTCTGGAACGTACTGGCAGAAGGTTTTGAGGCGACTGGTATTGGAACATATCAGGATGGTGCTACCTATTATAAAGGTCAATTAGCAACTATTGGTGGTAATACTTATCAGTTGACTGCAACATCTGCACAAGATGTTCACCCAACTAAAGGTCTGACCACTGGTATTGGTTCTACTACTGTTGGTATTGCACAAACTGCATGGGAACTGTTTAATACAGGTCTGAGATATGCAGGTACATATGCCACAACTACAGAGTACTATAGTAATGATGTAGTTGAATATGCATCGTCTTCCTATGTTGGCATCGGATCTACTTCCTTTGAAGGCATTACTCCTGGTTCTGACCAAACCATTTGGGCAGCACTTGCACTTGGTGACTCTAATGCATTGCTGACTCAAACTGGTGACATGCTCATCAGGGACAACACTGCTCCAACCAGACTGGGTGTCGGAATGACATATCAGTCACTGGGTATTGGAACAGATAGCGTTCCTACTTGGATGACCATCGGTGATTCCACTAGAATTTATCACGTTGATCCCGAACTGGGTGATGATACCTTCAATGGTAGCACTTCAGACATGGCGTTTAGAACGCTGAAGACGGCATGTGATAACGCAAGCGCGATTACAAATATTACTGGATTCATTTATGATGAAGTAAGTGGTCTGTCCACAGTTACAGCACCAAACCACGGTATTCTTTATCCAAATATTACCGTTAGACTGAGAGATATTGAGTTCTCTTGCCTCTCTGGTGCAAATTCATATACAGTTAATGCATTCCAGTACGATAATGTTGCTGGTGTTGCTACCTGTACTGTTGGTGCAGCAATGACGGGTCTCCAAATTGGAGATACGATTAGACTTGATAACCTTGAATTCACCTGCCCAGGTGGTTCTGGTATTACAACGACAATATTCCCTGACGGAACAAGAGGTGAAGGATTTAACTTCACTGTAAGTGCAATCAACGGTCCTCAACAAGTTGAGATGGCAGTTGGTGTATCAACAATTCAGCACATCTATGTATCTGGTGGTACATTGTTTGTTGGTGTTGATACTTCCTTCTTCCCAAGAAACATTCTTACATCTTACTTCAACATTATTGATGTTGTTGACAACAATACATTCACTATTAATGCTGGTGTATCGACAATCACTCACGCTTATGTACAGGGTGGACAAGTTCTGAACCTGTCTCCTGCTGTTATCAGATTGTCTTCTTCTGAATTCGTTGAGCAACTTCCACTTGTTGTTCCACCATTCACCTCTGTTGTTGGTTCTACGCTGAGATCTTCTAAGATTAGACCTGCTTCTGGTCTGTCTGCTGATGGTGTAACTCCTAACAACCGTCAGAACATGTTCCAACTGTCTGACGCAACAACGATTCAGGGTCTGAACGTTGATGGTATGGTTGGATTTGATTATGACACAAATAAACCATACGAGTTAGAGTACACCACTATTAGAACTGGTGTTGGTACAACTGCTTGTGGTGTCTATTTTGCATACAATCCTAACTCCCCAATTCTGAACAAGTCGCCTTACGTTAAGGACTGTACTGCGTTCGGTAAACCTCCAACGGATGGTGGAACTGGTGGTGCTGGTGTTGGTGTCTTTATCGACGGTAACGTCCATGATTCTGGATTCCGCACGATGGTCTTCGATGCCTTCACGAACGTTCTGAGTGATGGTGCTGGATTTATCCTTGACAATGACGCTGGTGCTGAGATCGTCTCCTCCTTCACATACTATTGTAAGTGGGGTTACTACTCTGGTGGTGGTTCTAGAATTCGTGGCGTTGGTGGTAACAACTCTTATGGTGATTATGGCGTTATCGCATCTGGATTCTCTACTGCTGAGACTCCAAGAACTCTGAGACTGTTTGGTGATAAGGCGGCAACTCAAGTTGGTACCCTTAGTGGTACTGTTGCAATCGGTAACACCATGGTCGGACAAGATTCTGGTGCAAGAGCAACCTTCATCAACGATCAAATCTCTGCTGATGCGATCTACTTCAAGTACTATCCTGGTTATGGAGATCCTACTGCTGGCGCTGGTCAAACTGTTGGTGTTGGAACTACTTCCTTCGTCCCTGGTGAGTATGTAAACTTCATCGGTGCTGGTACAACTGGTGCTATTCTCCTCGCCGCCGCAGCAGGTTCTGTTGGTGGTCAGAGAGGTGTTCTGTTTGAACTTGACCTTGCTGATGGTAATAACTTACCACTGGTTGGTGACGCGATTGGTATTACTACCACAGGTATTGGTAGTGACTTGGTTAACGATCAACCAAGATTCTATATTATTAACAACGTAACTGGATTCCAAACTTCTTATACTCAGCATAGAGGTGACATTGGTGACGGTCCTGTTGTTTACCCTGGTCGTGTAACCGTTACTGTATCTCCTGAGAAGGGAATCAGAACACCTGATACTCGTACAGGAACTGGTAACACTGATACTGATGGTGGTTCCTTGGTTGAAATTAGAACTAAGTTCTCTAATGCACGTCTGACTGGTCACGACTTCCTCTCGATTGGTGTTGGTAATAAGGTTGAAACTAACTATCCAAATGTTGACGAAGCAAATGTTGTTCAAGGCAACGAGACCAACAACTTCGGACCTGGTAGAGTATTCTTCGTCTCTACTGACCAAGGTGGTAACTTCAGAGTTGGTGATTTCTTCTCCGTTAACCAGTTGACTGGTGCTGCTACCCTGGATGCTTCCGCGTTCAACCTGTCTGGTTTGACAGAACTGAGACTGGGTTCATTGGGTGGTCAGATTGGTGAGGCGATTAACGAATTCTCCTCTGACGAGACCATGAGCGGTAACTCTAACACCGCTTGCCCAACTGAACTCGCGGTTCGCGGATACATCACTCGCGGTAACATGGGTGTTGAGCAGATGGTTCCTCCTGTGGGTACAACTGGTCAGAGACCTGTAACCCCACTGCAAGGTGGTCTGAGATTCAACACTTCTATTGGATCCTTTGAAGGATACAATGGTTCCGCTTGGGTGCCCATCGGTGGTCTGCAGAACGTAGATGCTAATAGCAACTACTCTGCTAACGCTTACGAGCAAATCTGGTGTAACACTACTGGTGGCGGATTCACTGTTACTCTGCCTTCTTCTCCTAACCAGGGTGACACAGTTAGAATCTTCGACGTTGCTAAGACGTTTGATACTAACAACCTCACCATTGCTAGAAATGGCAAGTTGCTCATGGGAGACGCTTCAGACATGACAGTGGGCGCAGAGGGTGCCGCATTTGATCTAGTATTCTACAACGATACTTACGGTTGGAGACTCTTCACCGTCTAATAGAAGAGACACTCGGGGGGCAGTGATGCCCCCTTTATCCATAAATATAAATACGAACAGTGGATTAAGAAATGGCTACGTATTCAAGTTACAAAAAAGTAAGTGGGGCAAGTCTGTCACCAGGCTCAATTACTGATGCCAAAATCGCTTCTAGTGCGTTTAAAAATTATTGTGTAAAGTGGATTCGTGGTTGTCTTGGAGAATGTACTCCAGGTTGTTGCTGTCTCTGGACTGTACCTACAGGCGTAAGACGAATAACGTTTGAATTATGGGGTGCTGGTGGTAACGGTCACGGCATGTGTGTTAACAACAGATGCCAGCACTATGCTGGTGCTCAAGGTGGTTACTATGCATCTAAAACCATCAGTACTAATGATGGATGTCAGTATACTCTCTGTGCTGCTGGTGTTCATCCTTGTATGTCCGTTGAGTGTTATGCCTGCGATGGTTGCACAACTTATGTAAATGGATTTAACTTAAGTGGATTCTGTGCAATCGGTGGTAAAGGAGGTTGTGCTAATGGTTCTTGGGAAACAGCATGTTACTCTGACTGGGGTCGTTGCTGTGTAGCTCCTTCTGGTGTATGGGATTCTGATTTTTCTATGGGTAACCATGGTGGTGGATTCAGTGCTTCATATAACTGTCACTGTTATCGTCACACTGAGTGTACTACTGGAGCACCAATGATGGGAACTGGTGGTGTTAGTGCTGAACTTACTGAGTGCTGGATGCGTTGTGGTTGCTGGCACGTTCCTTACGGTGTCGGTGGTCAGGGTGGAATGACCACATATTGTGGATCTAACTGCTGTGGCAGAGGATCTACTGGTGGTGCTGGTGTTATTAAGATTACTTATTTCTAAGGAGAGGACTTAAAAATGGCAACTTATTCGAGTTATAAAAAGGTTGATGGATCCTCTCTTGCTCCTCAAAGCATTCCTGCAAATGCAGTAGACCCTGATGCTAGAAAGACTTTTGGTGTCAAGTGGATCTATGGCACTCCTAACGCTTGCTCACAAGGGTGTTGCTGCCTTTGGTCTGTACCTACAGGAGTAACTAAAGTATTCTTTGAGATCTGGGGTGCTGGTGGCAGTGGATCTGGAGCATGTTCCACTAGTAGATGCCATCACTATGCTGGTGGTGCAGGCGGAGGATATAACTCCAAGATGATCACCACCACTCCTGCAACACAGTACACTGTTTGTGCTGCTGGTAATGGTAACTGCTGCGTAAGAGAGTGCGTAGGATGTCAAGGTTGCTCATCTTATGTAAACGGAACTGGATTATCTGGATTCTGTGCAGTCGGTGGTAAAGGAGGTTGTGCGAACACTAGTTGGAACAGTGCTTGTAACTCAACCTGGGCTTGCTGCCGTCAAGCAGGAGACAATGGTGGTGACTTTGGTTACATGAACCATGAAGGCGCATTTGGTGGTGTTGAGTGGTGGTTTGGTGTTGGATTCTGCCATTGTAATCATAATAACACTAGATCAACATCTGCACCAAGAATTGGTACAGACGTTCAAATGGCTATCCAGACATGCTGGATGCGTTGCGGTTGCTGGACTGTTCCATATGGTCATGGTGGTCAGAACGCTATGACTGGTTATTGTGGTGGCAGCAGCTGCTGCGGTACTGGGGGCATGGGTGGTCCTGGATTAGTTAAGATTACTTACTATTGATAAATACTATTAACACGGGAATAAAGTAGAGATGGCTTCTTACTCTAGTTACAAAAAAGTTTCTGGTGCATCCATTGCAGATGGAACAGTGCCTGCAACCGCGTTCGGTTCGGGGGTATTTGACACTTGGTGTGTCAAGTGGATTTATGGTACTCCCAATATTTGTTCTCCTGGTTGTTGTTGTCTCTGGACAGTTCCTACAGGAGTAAGAAGAATCCACTTTGAACTTTGGGGTGCTGGTGGCAATGGACATGGAGCATGTTCAAATGGAAGATGTCAACATTATGCTGGTGCTCAAGGTGGATATTACAACTCCAAGATGATCAGCACTGCTGTTGGTTGTCAGTATACCATTTGTGCTGCTGGTGTTCATCCTTGTACATCTGTTGAGTGTCAAGCTTGCGATGGTTGTACGTCTTTTGTAAATGGATATAACTTAAGTGGATTCTGTGCAATAGGTGGCGCAGGTGGATGTGCTAATGGTTCTTGGAACACTGCTTGCCACTCTGACTCGGGTCGTTGCTGCATGGTACCTGGTGCTCATGGTGGTGACTTTGGAATGGGTAACCATAGAGGTACGTTCTTTGTACAAACTCACCATTGTCACTGCCATTGTAAGGGAGGATCTCCAACTTCTGCACCATTTATGGGTACATCTATTCAACAAGGTCTTATTAATTGTTGGTCACGTTGTGCCTGTGCTACTTCTCCATATGGACACGGTGGTCAGGGTGGCATGACTACATACTGTGGTGGTGGCAATTGCTGCGCCAAAGGAATGACGGGTGGTCCTGGTATTGTTAAGATCAGTTTCCTATAAATATTAGTAAAAGTAAGTAAACCTTTTTTAGAAGTTATAACCATGGCACAAGTTTCGATAGAATTTGATCTGGGTCTCCCCAACGAGTATCAGGTAGACCACTCTCAGTCTGATAGTAATACCCGTAAATTTACGTACCATGGTCCAGATACAATCTGGCTCCAATTGGGTGCTGACGGTACTGAAAAGCATGGTCCTTTAACAGAAGAAGACATCATGGATGGTAGACCCGTTCCTGAAGATGTTGTTGAGTGGTATGAAGTAGATTGTTCTACCAACCCTCTTATCTGTCAGTTAAGAGCACCTGTTGTCGATGAGAGACAAGAAGAGTACGATGAAACTCCTGGTATTCATCCAGCTTCTCCTGCAATTGCAGGATACGAAAGACTTCAAGTTTGGTCACCACCAAAACCAGAAGACCTCTATGATAAGAATACTATTACCAAAAATGCTGAAGGTGGTTTAGACGTTAGAAAAATTAGTGTTAATGAATCAATTCATGGTGATGATGTAAATGTCACCTGGGATCAACTCCGCAAGAGAAGAGATCAGATGCTTGATCAAAGTGATAGTAATCTTCCTGCTGATGCTCCTCAATCTTTGGTAGATGAGTGGACTGCGTATAGAACAGCACTTAGAAATATGCCTAGCGCATTATCTGCAGTTGATCCTAATATTGCTGCTTATATGTTCCCAACACAACCAGCTGCAGCGACTAAGTATGCTACTGCTGAAGCTGAAGAATGATATAATATATAATGATGTAAGTGAACTTTAGTGGATGAACTATACATTATATAATTTTGATTACATAAAAGAAAATCAACAAGAGATAATAAAAGAACTGAAGATATCCCATGATCATATAGTGGGTTTTGGTCTCTCCGATTCAACGAGAGCCTATACCTACTATAATATCTTTGGGGTATCTTCTCCTTCTATACACATGTATAGAATTTACGAGAAGGTTAGGGAGATTGTAAGAGAACAATTGCCCGAAGGTATGCTTTGGATTCAGTCTTGGTTGAACTTCCAAGACTATGATGGTGTACTTGGGTGGCATAATCACAGTGCTGAGTGGCACGGATATATTTCCATAGAACCTCAGGATACTGTGACTGAATTTGAGGATTGGACTATTGATAATGAGTGTGGTAATATATACTTTGGTCCTGGGTTAAACTCTCATCGAGTGGTTAATCAAAGAAAGTATTCTGGGAAAAGGATAACTTTGGGATTTGACATCATAACAAGTAATAATTATGATGAAGAAGCATTACCCACAACAAACTTTGGCGCTATACCCTTACTATAATGTTTGAACCAAGTCCTCATCTAAAGGTGATGAGAGATACTATTGATGAAATGCATTGGAACCTTTCGGAAGATGGTAATCTCTTTTATGATAGTAGAAAAATAATAAAAAAACCAGTTTTTGTTATTGATAACTTCTACAAAGATCCAGATAAAGTTAGACAGTTTGCATTAGAGTCTGATTTGTATGATGATAAAGATAGACTTGCTGGTGCAATTGGTAGGAGGGTTTGGAGAGAAGAACCAGATGTTATATGTGAATTGAACAATTGTTTGTCGGATGCATTCAAACAACTATGTAATCATGAAGATTGGCACATTGAGTTTGATGAGGAACATCACAAAAATAAATGGGAGACCATGAGATTCGTCGTTAATGTTACTAACGATGATGAGATTGTTGCGTCAAAAAGACATGACGATATCTTCCATGTTGATGGTCCATATAATAAGTGGGCATCTCTGGTGTTTTTAAATACCCCTGAAGAATATGGAGAGGAGAATTCTGTTCCTGGAACTGGATTTTGTACCATTCAAAAACCAACTAAAGATGTCCCAAAACCGAAACCAAAGTTGCAATATGTGTGCCCTATGAAGTATAATAGAGCAATATTATATGATGCTAATATGGTTCATGGTGCTATCATGAAACCAGGTATGTATAAAACATATGATCGTCTCACTCAAATTATGTTCTTTTGATGGAGATAAATAAAGTCAAATCATGCTATTGTCATAGCAATATTAGTACCCTGAGGTTGAAAAAGAAATGAGGTCTAAAGCGTTCTTCATCAATGGTGGAGCTGGTAGAGTAGTTTGTTCTGTCCCTGCATTTGAAAAGTATGCGGAGACTCATGATGATTTTATTATTGTGTGTGAGGGTGGCACAGATTTTTTCAAAGGTCATCCTACCTTATCGGATAAAGTTTTTGATAATTGGCACAAAGGATTGTTTGAGAAGGAGATTCAACACAGGGATTGTGTGTCTCCAGAACCCTATAGATGCTGGCATTACTATAACCAGAAGTGTAGTCTTGCACAAGCATTCGATATCCTTATCAATGAACTAGATGAACCAAGAGAGTTGCCTAAACCAACAGTGGTTCTCAGTAAAGCAGAGATTGTTCAGGGTTTTAGTATTGTTGAGGAAGTGAAGGCAGGAACTAAAAAAGATAAAGTTTTGATAGTACAACCTTTTGGTAGGTCTGTAGAGCAAGTTGGACAGGACTTTATCATTGATACAACATCCAGAAGTTTCTCTCTCAATAATATTGTAACCATTATTAATGAGTTGAAGAAAGACTATGCTGTCATTATCATGAGTGAGATTCACTTCCCCCTGGAAGAGAATGAAGATAAGGCAAGATATAAAGTTGCTAGACCTCAGATTGATGACCAAAGAGTTTGGGCAAGTGTAATTAATGCTTCAGATCACTTCGTTGGATGTGACAGCATGGGGCAACATATTGCCAGAGCATTTGATAAGACTGCAACAATCGTTACTGGTTCAACTTGTCCTGTAAATATTTCTTATCCAGATCATAATGACTTTGATGTTATTGATGTTGGTGAAGGTAGAAGAATTTATTCTCCAATTAGAATCTCTATTGATGAAGTGAGAGATAGACTTAATGATGAAGCAATGGAGATGACTAAAGAACAAATCAATTCAGTTGTTGCTTCTGTCAAGAAGAGATTGGGCAAGTCTACTGCCTATACTGGTGATTTTGTTCCTCAAGCACAGGACTATGGTGCCTCTTGTTGTCCTCCAAGTAATACTCAGCAGGAAGTAAAGGCACTTCCTCAATTAGATACTAAGAAGTTTAATGGTACTACCAAAGGATTTGGTAAACCATCAGAGTCAAATGTAGATATTCTTCAGAAACTTAAGTGAGGTTTTAGATATGGCAGAATGGATTGCGGCAATTGCTAGAGGACATAACTCTGGCGTATGTCTACTTCACAATGGTGAATTGGTATTATCTATTGAAGAAGAGAGACTATCTAGGAACAAGTATGATGGTGGACCATTAGCGTCCATGGTTAAAATTCTTGACTATACTGATCGTTTAGATTATCTTGTGATCGCACATACTCAACCTTTGGGTCAAGCGGGAACAATTGATTTTACTGGTGACGACATGTACACTGGTTTAGCTAGGAAGTTGGGACTGATTGATAGGAATGCAAATCCTCATGAGCATCCCCAGGTCATTGATTTGAGTAGAACTCACCATAAACTTCATGCTGCATGTGCTTTTTACAGATCTGGTTTCGATAGTGCTGTAGGAGTTGTTGTTGATGGGGCAGGAACGTTTGTACCAATGAATATTGGTATGGATCAAGAGATGACTTGGGAACTTGAGACTATCTTCTCGTGCGATTATCCCTCAGAGTTTAAAACCTTATACAAGCACCAAGCGGGTCGAGGACCATGGGGATCTGCTAGGATCGCAGAGATGGATAGTGGCAGTGAAGGTGAAGAAGGAACTCATGAGATGATTCTTGATGAGAGTGCTGGCATCACTAAAGCATACGAAGCAGTAACTCAGTATTGTGGGTGGGCACCTATTGAAGCAGGAAAAACCATGGGACTATTCCCATATGGTAAACCTAATGATAGTATTCCTAAAATTTATACTGATGGTGGTGGTGGATCTTGGAAGACATCTGACAGAAATGTCATTGTTCCAACTTATCCTAACGGTGCGGTTGTAAATGAAGGTAGATATGAATCTTTATATACTCCACCAGAATGTGATGACTTGACTATGCTTGATAATCGTAGAGATCTTGCATATGCAATTCAAACAGAGTCTCAACAAATGGTTCTTGATCTAATTCGTAAAGCAGTTGATATGAGTGGCAACAAAAATGTTGTTCTCTCTGGTGGTTATGGGTTGAATTGCGTTGCAAATTACTGGTATCTTGATCAGTTAAAAGATGAGGGTATCAATTTGTTTGTTGAACCAGTTAGTAATGATGCTGGCACTGCAATTGGTGCAGCGTTGCTTCAGTATCATAGAGTAACTGGTAGTTCTAATATTAGAGGGAAGCTTGAAAATCTTTATACTGGACTTTCTCACATGTATACTATTGATCAAATTGTAGATACTGCAGATAAGTACGATGCGGATTCTGTAACTGATGCCACTCATAAAGATGTGGTTGAACTGATTACTAACAAGAACATTGTGGCAATGTTCCAAGGTAGATCTGAAGCAGGTCCTCGTGCTCTTGGCAACAGATCTATTTTGTATGATCCCAGAGATCCAGATGGCAAAGATCATGTCAATGAGATTAAGAGGAGAGAATACTTCCGTCCTTTTGCAGGATCAATCCTTCAAGATTACGTTCATGAATGGTTTGATCTTCGTGGAATGGATGAGACTCCATTTATGATGTATGCGGTTAGATGCCAAGATGGAATTGAGGAAAAGATTCCTTCAATCATTCATGTTGATGGAACTTGTCGGATTCAAACTGTAACTAGAGAGCAAAATCTACATTACTATGATCTAATTGAGACCTTCTATGAGAAGACTGGATGTCCGATCATCTTTAATACTTCCTTTAATCTTGGTGGTGAACCACTAGTTGAAACTTTAGATGATGCGTGTAGAACACTTGCTAATTCTGGAATTGAGTATCTGTATTTACCCGAATATAGTAAACTGATTAGTATTAAAAATGATTAGACCGATTAATCGTATTGTTATTGTTGGTGGCGGTACATCTGGATGGATGACCGCTGCTTTTTTGTATAGCAAATTAAAAAGAACTGAGATAGTTCTTATTGATAAGAAGCAGAGTGAAACTGTGGGTGTTGGTGAAGCTACCATCCTAAGTTTTAAGCAGTTCATGGCTGACTGTGGGTTCCCTGTAGAGGATTGGTTGGATAAGATCGATGCTACGTTTAAGTGTGGCATCCTCTTTGAGGATTGGCAGAAGGAGGGACAAAATTTGTGGCATCCGTTTGCGTTCCCTGAATTCAATGCAATGGAGACTAATCTTCTAAACCTTTGGACAAACAATAAGGATCTTGAATATTTTACTCATGCTTGTGCATTATATAATCCAGGAGTAACTGATAATAAAGTTGACCCTAAAAATATATCAACATACGCTTATCACATTAATTGTGGTAAATTGGTTAGTTATATAAAAGGTAAACTTCTTAGCAAGATCGCATTTGTTGAAGATGATGTTGTAGAAGTAGATAGAAATTCTAGAGGTGGATTGAATTCCATTACGCTTGGGAGCGGGAAAGTAATTGAATCTGACTTGTATATTGATTGCACTGGTTGGAGAAGATTGTTAGCACCAGAAACAGAAACTGTAGATTGTACTGGTAGATTATTTTGTGACACTGCTGTTGCTGGTCATGTTCAGTATAATGATATAGATTGTGAGATGAGACCATATACAACATGTTCTGCAGTAGAGCATGGTTGGATCTGGAAGATTCCAAATCAAAGTAGAATTGGTACAGGATTAGTATTTAATAGATCTATTACTGATATTGATGAAGCAAAAGATTTCTTTGTTGATTATTGGGATGGTAGAGTTGATAGGGATTCTTTAAGGGTTCTTAATTGGACCCCTTACTATCATAAGAATGCGTGGGTTGATAATGTATGTTGCAATGGACTGTCCAGTGGGTTTATTGAACCATTGGAGAGCACAGGAATAGCTTTAATGTGTTCGGGTGTAATTGAGATTGTTCAGGCAGTGCAGGGTCATTTTTATAATGATATTGATATTGAATTATACAATATGAAAATGGTTCATTTTTTTGAAGACTGTATCGATTTTGTCAGTATGCATTACTCACATAATCAACGAGACACTGGTAAGTTTTGGAAGTATGTTCAGGATACTTTTAAGATGTCCGAAGCACAAAAGTTTTATGAGCATGAGACTTTAAATAATCCTACTACCATACCAGTGGGTGGAGACTTTATGTTCCAAGGAGAGAATTGGGCAATGTTTATCTGCCAACTTTTGGATCATGATTTAATTGAACCAAAAATTCTTGATGGACTTGATAAAGAAACTGCTAGATGTATAGTTAAAGATTTTTATATTAATGAAGTAGAAAAGCATAAGGATTCTATTTTACATACTAAGTGGATTCAAAAATGTCTTGATAAAATATCTGCAGGAGAGTCATTGGGTATTCATTACTATTCGGGGCACGGCACATGAAGGTAGTTCAAGCATTTAAAGACTTCATTACTGAAGATCAAAGAGATGAATTGAATCGTTGGACCACAGAGAATTATAGTAGAAATATCTTTATAGATCCTAGGATGGACTCTAACTATCTTAGGAATACAAAGTTAACAACTAGGTTTGCCAACCCTTTAGTAAATTATAAAAATCCTTGTCTTGAGAATGAACATCATGACTCTATTAATTTTATAGCATCGTCTAATCCAAACTTTAAATATCCAGATGTTGTATATGAAATACGAAATAGTATTGTAAAGACGTTTGACTTTAAGCATTTTGGATTGTGCCCTGTTGGAAAAGATGGTATAATTACAGAGATTAGTTTTAAAGGTGGAACTATTCATCCGCATACAGATCCTGTATGGTTTGAGGGAACTCATACTGTTCACTGTAACTTTGTAACTCAAAAACCAGAGTCTGGTGGGGTAACTATTATAGATGGTGAACCATGGGAGGTAGAAGAAACAGATTTGTTGATGTATATTGTGTCTTCTGCAGAGCATCAGGTCGATGAGATTATTGGTGATAGAAATAGAATCTTATGGATCTTTAGTTTTATGTTATCCGAACAAGATACGAAGAGAATTTTTTCATGAGAAAAGTTTTTGTCAATGGTACATTTGATCTACTACATCGTGGGCACTTAGAACTTTTAAACTTTGCAAGGTCTCTGGGTGACAGGGTTTATGTTGGTATAGATACTGACAGAAGAGTGACTGAAAAAAAGGGACCTTCTAGACCAATATATAATCAAGAAGAAAGAAAGTTCTTTTTAGAAAATTTAAAGTCAGTACACAAAGTACTTTTGTTTGATTCTGATTTTGAATTGGAAGCAATGATTAATTTTATTCAACCTGATGTAATGGTTGTTGGGTCTGACTGGAAAGGTAAGTCTGTCATTGGATCAATGCACGCGGCCAAATTGGTATTCTTTAGTAGAGTTGGTGATTATGCAACCACAAAAACAATACAAAATATTATTAGTAGGGGAGACGTGCCAAGATGAGTACGTTTATGGTGATGTAGATAGGATTAGTCCAGAGGCACCTATTCCTGTAGTAAAATATATTAGAACCGAAACCTCAAATGGTATGTCTGCAAATGTTAAGGCAAACTTAGAGTCTCTTGGTGTATTGGTAAATCATATTACCAATAAGAATAAAATTATTAAGAGAAGAATTGTAGATCGTAGTAGTAATCAACAATTACTTCGGATAGATGAGGAAGGAGATATTGATACTCTTAAAGTATCTGAAGTTAAATCTGCATTCATTCACATGCAGTATGATGCTATTGTGATATCCGACTATGATAAAGGATACTTATCTAAAAATGATTTAGAAGTCTTCTGTCAAAACTTCAACGGTCCTGTATTCATTGACACTAAGAAGACGGATCTATTTACTTATCCAAATGTATTCTTCAAGATAAATCAAAGAGAGTATGATAGATTGATAGTAAAACCAGACGCTAAAAATCTTATTGTTACCTTGGGTGAGGGTGGGTCAGTTTATGACGGTCAAGTATTCCCTGCTGAAAGAGTAAATGTATTTGATGTTGTTGGTGCGGGAGATACTTTCTTGGCAACAGTAGCATATGCATTTTTAGCTACGGGTGATATATCCACTTCTATCATGATAGCAAACAAGGCATCTGCTATTGCTGTGCAGAATTATGGTTGTTATACGTTAACTTCTAGTGATGTGGAGTGTCTAATATGCTGAGTTATATTGGTGCTAATTTGACACATGATGCTTCTATTTGTCAGGTTACCAATGGGTCCATAGATTGGTTTGTTGAAGAGGAAAGATACTCGGGGATTAAACATGACACCTATCCCCTCACGTCTGCCATAGAAGTAGACATGTCTCCTCTTATTAAAAAAGACATTCAAACATCAGGATTGTTTGAACCACACGATAAAGATAGTCTTAACAATATTGCAAAATCTTTTACAAAAATTCTTGAGAAGAAATATGCTAAGACAGTCTCTTTGAATGATCATGAGGACTTTAGATTTGTCTCTTATGATCAACACCATGCTTTTCATGCTGCCGCTGGATTTTATAATTCTGGATTCGATAGAGCGGCAGTTCTAGTTGTGGATGGTATGGGTAATATGTTGCAAGAATCTACTAGTTATCATGAACTAGAGAGTATTTACAGTGCTCAGTATCCAAATCTGTTTAGGAGACATCATGTTGGAGTGATGCCAACTTTTTTAGAATCTTATGATAAACAGTTAGTAGTTGGAATCGGTGCAGTTTATCAGTCGATGTCAAATTACTTTGGTTTTGGTGATTTTGGATCTGGTAAATTGATGGGGTTGTCTTCTTATGGTGTTGAGGATGCCAATATAAAGTCATTCCTCCTCAATGAAGCTACTCTTGATAGTGATTTGTTTTACAGAACTAGGTTTGGATTGAAATTTTTACCATATGATTATGTAAAATATCCAAAAGGAATTGATAGATTTTTGGATCTTGACGATGATATGAAGACTAGGTTCTCAAATTTAGCATATAGGATTCAAAAAGATTTTGAAACTTATATGAGTAATCTCATCTTAACCACATTAAAACTTACTGGAGAATCAAATATAGTTTTAACTGGTGGTTGTGCCCTTAACTGTGTTGCGAATTATGAGTATTTGAAAGTTTTACCAGATGGTGTTAAAATATTCATAGATCCAATATGCACTGACGCTGGGACATCTATAGGACTGGCAAAGTTAAATTATTATTCTGACACTAAATCTACAACAAAACATAAATTAAAAACACTATATCTAGGGAAGCAACGATGAAAGCAGTGATGCCAGGTAAGAAAACATACTGTGTTGATATTGACGGAGTAATTGCTGAGCAGGATAGTTTGTGTAAGACCTGTAAATATGAAGCATCTTCTCCTATAAGGGAGAACATTGAGATTATTAATAAATTATATGATGAGGGTCACTACATCAAGTACTTTACTGCAAGGGGTATGGGAACATATCATGATGATCCTAAGTTAGCAGAAGCACGTTGGTTGGAACTTACAAAGTTGCAGCTGAGCATCTGGAATTGTAAGTACCATGAACTTATCATGGGTAAACCATCTGCTGACTACTACATAGATGACAAGGCGGTAAATTCGGATGACTTCTTCAATTAAACATGTCCCCAAGGGGTGGGGATATGAGAAGTGGATTGTGAATGGTGAATTATATTGCGGCAAACTCTTATTCCTTGAGAAGGGTAAGAGATGTTCGTGGCATTATCATAAAATAAAAGACGAGACCTTCTACTTACAAAGTGGTCTCATGTCATTGTATTATGGTGAAGAAGATGACTTGTCGAAGGCGAACATGATCGTTCTTACTCCAGGAGATAGGTTTCATGTTCCCGTTGGGTTGAGACATCAAATGGTTGCGCTGAATGATACAGAACTATTTGAGTTCTCAACTCAGCATTTTGATTCTGATAGTTATAGAGTTATTAAAGGTGACTAATGTACGATTCTATTTTAACAAAACCTTTTGGACCACATATTCTAGAATGCATGTGTCCTGATGATGTTCTTGCAAAGTTTAATTACTTTGTTGATAATATGGATCAGGAAACAAAAGAGTTGTGCTCTTCTAAACATAGTAAGATTGAGGGTTTTCCTGACTTGCTATCAAGAGGATTTGAAATTGTTTATATGACAGGGCAGCAATTAGAAGATATTGGATTCACTCAGTTTATTGCTCCTATGGCAAAGGAATATCTAGATACCTATGGTGTCCAGAACGCACAAATACATTGGAACCAGTCACACTTCTCTGAACTGTTTGTTGATGCCTGGGTCAACAGATATTTTGAGGATAATTATACTCCCCCACATAACCATGCAGGTAATATATCTGGAATTACTATCTTAGAATTACCAGAGGAATCTGATTTATACGATCTTCGCAGTTTAGAATTTATCTGGAACAATGAGCATCATAGACCAGAGCAAGTAGTTGGTAAAACATTTTTGTTTGATCCTCAATTGATGCACTGGGTGACCAAACAAAAATGTGTGTCTGAGCGTAGAACGTTAAGTTTTAATTTAGTTGTAGATATTGTTCAATAGTTTTGAATTTGTAATCGCCAACCCACTTCATATCTGCACAGGTGTATGTTTGGTACTTACCTTTTAAATGATCTGGAAATGGGATGGTATTAATTTTACCACCCTCTTTTTTTGCAACTAAATCTGCAACATGTTGGAATGAGACTGGAGATCCAGTACCAAGGTCATAAATTCCACTACCAGCATTATTGTTTAGAACAATATCTACAACATCATCAACGCATATAAAATCTCTAAGGAATTTATTTGATCCACTAAAGAGATTTAACTCTCCAGTCTCTCTAATTTCCTTTGTAAATTTGCTGACAGGACTGGCTTGATTACCTTTATGCTCTTCTCCATCACCGTAAACGTTAAAATATCTAAATCCTTGAACTAAAGTGAACTGATCTATGTTGTCCATAACAGTATAATCTATCTGCAATTTTGAGATTGCATATTGATTGAGAGGATTGTATGTTTTAGACTTTTGATATACACTTTGATTCCCATAGACGGATGCAGACGATGCATACTTAATTGGGAACTCATATACGATCGCTTTATTTAAGAGGGCACATGAGAATCCTACATTAAAGTGCCACAATTTTTGTAAATCTTTCTCTGTAGTAGAAGATATTGCACCTTGATGGATAACTAGATCAACTTTATTCCACTCATCAAAATCTCTGAATAGTCTCCAAGCATCTTCTTGGTCTACTAACATTACTTCTTCGGCAAGTTTATCTGCAAAACATTTGCCAATAAAACCTTTAGCGCCAGTTAAAATTATCATATCTTTTTGTCCAATATTATATCAAATAAATAATATTAATGCAATAACTTTCAGGATATAACGCGATGGCTTCTGGATCATTAGCAATTATAACACCATCCTTAGCGGGAAAGAACGAAGTATTGTACACCGCCCCCGCTGGCAAGTTGGTTGAAGGTAGAATATATATAACGAATCAAACCAGTAGTGAAATTAAGTTTCGCGTAGGACTCTCCACGGGTACTGTATCTGAATTTGATGTTACTCGTGGATATGTTGTATTCGATAGGATGCTTGCTCCTAATGAGTATTTTGAATCCGAGACTATCTATTTTGCGGATGGTGAGAGTGCAATTGTACGTGCTGATCATACTAGTGTAACGTTTACTCTTCTTGGTACAGAGACCGAGGATAGAGAGAATGCTGGATTCCTTGCACAAGGATTCTCTGAGATGAATGGTAAGAAGAGCACCCTACTCTTCACTGTCCCTACAGACTACAAGCAGTTCAGAGGTAATCTGTTTGTTTGTAATAGAGGATCCTTCGACACTAAGGTTAGAGTTGGTCTCGGAACAACTGCAACAGACTATCTTGAGTATAATTATATTGTAGAGAGGGGATCTACTCACTCTAGAGTTGACTTAAGAGCTTCTGGTGGAGATGTTATCTACATCAGATCTTCTGAGGAGATGGTAAACTTTGTTCTCAGTGGATACTATGAGAACTTTACCACCTTCAGTGGAGACGTTGGAATTGCAGCGACAATGCAATCTCAAGATGCTTATGTGAAGGGAGCAGTATCTATTGGTGTTACCAGTCCTGCTGGAAATGCTTTGAAGGTAATTGGCAGTACAGAACTTACTGACGTTAATATAACTGATGACCTTACTGTTCAACAGAACCTTGGGGTTGTTGGTGTATCTACATTCACGGGTACGGTAACCTTCCAAGGTGGTACAGTTAACACTGGTGTTGGTACTGAGAACGCAGTTGTTCTTGATGCTAACGTTAACTCTAATGTTACTCCTGGTACAACTAATACGTTTGACTTGGGTCAAGACTCCAAGAAGTGGAGATATGTTTACTCTGGAGATACGATCCGAGGTAATCAAATTGATCTGAGTAATGGTACTAGTGGTATTGCAACCATTGGTCGTGTTGGAACTGGACTCACTCAGACTCAAGCAATTATTGGTGCAGCAACCACTGCCGTCATGGCGACTGGTAACATCGCTGCGAATGGTGATCTGATTGTTAAAGGTCAGGTTGGTGTTGGCACGGTATCTCAACCTCAACTCAGAGGAAATACAAGCACTGGTGACCTGGAAGTATATAACATCTCTCTTACCAGATGGGTTCCTATTCTTGGTGTTGATAATACTTATGTTACTGTCACTAACAATACAACACTTACTGAACCATTCTGCACAGTTCTTGCAGATATGTCTGGTGGATCATGGACTTTAACTCTTCCATCTTCTCCTACTCAGGGAGATAAAATTAGAATTATTGACTATAAAAAATCTTCTGACAGCAATAACTTGACTGTTAATAGAAATAGTAGTAACATTATGGGAGATTCCGCCGACCTCACAGTGGGTACTCAAGGTGCATCTTTTGAATTACTCTACACAGATGCATCTAGTGGTTGGGTGATCTTCCCTATCTGATTTTACTATGTTCATTGTTTATTCCAAAGACTTTTGCCCTTACTGTACAAAGGTCGAGCAAGTCATGCAACTTGCTAAAGTAGAGTATACTATCTACAAACTTGGTCGTGATTATGATCGAGCAGAATTTTATGAGAAGTTTGGTAATGGAAGTACATTCCCACAAGTTCTTGTCAATGATAAGTCTATTGGTGGGTGTACGGACACTGTAAAATATCTTCGTGAACAAAAACTTGTTTAAGCAAGGTCGAATAAGAAGTCATTAATATATTGTCTAGCAAAACTTTTTGTGTAATATGATTTTATGATTCCATATGCAGGATCTGTATATGATAAATGATGATCATAACCTTTTTGAAAGATGTGGGCAGTGTGTTTCTGCCCACATTTTTTTATACATTGTTTATATCTGGATAAGTATAGAACTAATTTATTAATATACTCTGTATAAAAATCTTCACGATCTGTTTTTATCCAAAGTTTTTTTGAGAAGTATGTATCTAGATCATAAATTTTGGATTTGTTTTTTATTCGGTCTTCTTGATCTCCGAGATACTCTTGAATATATTTGTTAGAATATTCTTCGCTTGATTCTAACGGGTGGAAATCGATAGTTCCAAAATATTTTACATTCCCACACTTGACATATTCTGTTCCAAAGACTGGGGCATCGTATTGAAAGTCTGGATATATAACAAGAGATTCTGCAATGAATTTGCCATGGATATGTAACTCACAAAGTCTTATTCTTCTTAGACGATCAGTTCGCCACACATAAGATTTTATACAAGAGTTCTTATCTTTTATGACGGGACTCAACCAATTGGGAAGAGCGACTGGAGTCAGGTCATCGTATAATTCAAATAGTTTACTCCTAACTTCCATTATATAAATTCAATAATAGATATTTATCATGAGAATTCTATCCATAGTATCTGGACATGACTCTTCAGCAACTATCATAAACGATGGGGAAATAGAAGTTTTTTTAAAGGAAGAAAGATATAGTGGCAAAAAAAGGGATGGTGGTAATCAGAGAATATTTGATCAGCTATTACTATCGGGTAAACTTGAGAACTTAGATTACTTTTTTATTCAAACTGATTGCAATCGGGGAGAATACATACGAATAACAAATGTAATACGTGTTAATAGTCCAAATGTACAGATAATTCAGAACCTTGGTGCGGAGCATCATTTATTCCATGGTTTTGTTTCGTATGTTAATAGTGGATTTGATAAATGTTTAGTTGTGGTGAATGATGCTGCTGGAGGATACCTTGGTGATGTGCATAATCCAATGGTATTTGAAACCGACTCTGTTTATATTATGAATGATAATCGAGTTTATAAGAGATATAAAAGATATTATCCACTAAGGAAAATAAACTCGGATATTAGAAAAAAAGTTAAGCAATGTGATGTTGAAATAACTTTTTCCAAAATAACTGTTGGTAATTTATATAATACTGCTGCATTATCTATGGGTGAGTTTATATCTGACTGTGGTAAGGCGATGGGGTTGGCATCATATGGTAGACCATGTTCATCTTTGAGTGGTTTAATGGGCATTGGTGGCAAAAATGTAATAAAAAAGTATTTTAAAAATCAACCAAAGTTACTTGATCTTCTGAATGAAAAACTTGATCCATATGAATCAAAGTGGGAGAATAGGATTACAAAAGATAATTACCAACTTTATGCTGATTATTGTTATGAAGTTCAGAAGCAAACGTCAAATCATATATGCAATCTTGTAGAAAAATATGTAGAGGATACTGGAATAAGGAAGGTCTGTATTAGTGGTGGATATGGAATGAACATCGTCAACAATTACAATTTGACACAAAGATTTCCAGATGTTGAATTTTATTTTGAACCAGTATGTGATGATACTGGACTTTCCATAGGTGCCTCCATGTACATCTATAGTTTAGTCACAGACAAGAGTTGTGTATCTAATAAGACAACTTTTTATCATGGATTTGATCATGACCTGAGTTCTTATATTGGCGAGAACGCAGGCGTAAAGGAGGTTGCTAGTATACTGCAAGGTAATCTCTCTGTAGGCGTCTTCTACGGGCGTGCAGAGGCAGGTCAGAGAGCGTTGGGAAATAGATCAATACTCTTTAACCCTTTAAATCCTGATGCAAAAGAGATAGTTAATCAGATAAAAAGGAGAGAGTGGTATAGACCCTTTGCTGCTATGGTTCTTGAGGAAGACGCTCACTTGTACTTTGAGAATGTGTGTGCAAACCCTTCTATGACAGTTTGCTTTCCTGTAAAATCTGATATAATTCCAGGTGTGACTCATGTTGATGGCACATCTAGGGTACAAACAGTTGATAAAAATCATTTCCTTTATGATCTTCTCCAAGAGTTCAAGAAGTTGACAGGACATGGTATTCTTTTGAATACTAGTTTTAATTTGGCAGGTAAACCTTTGGTTGAGTCTCCTCAAGATGCTTTTAAAGTATTGGATGAATCGACCTTAGATTGTCTATGGTTGTTTGAAACCAAACAGTTGTTTAAATCCACTTTTTGATATATAATCTTAAAATGCTGTCTGCAGTAATGGACCAAGAGTTCACCACACTCTATTATGATGTGGAAAAGGCAATTGACTATGCCTTTGAAGGTAAATTTGTACTTAAACTGTACGAATATTTTAGAGCAACTGATGCAAAGCGTCGTGATGCTGACAACTTTATTGGTAGTAATACTGCTGATGAAATCAATTTGTTGATTACTGACCTTGAAGAATATTTGGAGGGTGGGCAAGATTCTACTCACAAACAACTGAGAGAAGCATACGGACACATTCCAAAACCACAAGCACGCAAAATCAAGGATTATCTTTGTGGTATTCTTGAAGACGCCTGGAGATACCGCGATGACAAAAAACCAGGACGACGAAAGAAGTCAACTAAATAAATCAGAAGAACCTACTGAGATAAATCGTGGGTTTGAGTTGATGTTGCGGCACCGAAGCAGGAGGGAGACGCCAAAACCTAAGACATTTGGATTAATGTTTGGGAAGGTTATTTCTCTCTTGCACCGAGAGATACACTTCCACTTTGAATTAAAATTTGGAGTTATCAAAAAGAGTTAAACTTGGGAGCTAGACCAATGTTGGCAGTAACACTTACGATTGGAACTCTTGTTTCAATTATGTTCTTTTTTGTAGGAGGAATTGTAGGATGGTTGGCAAGAGAGAATGTATGGGCAAATCAACCAGTATATACTCATCCTGAAATGTTTGATGAGAATGGTAATGTATTACCAGACGAAATTTTAGCAGTACGATTTGAAAATAGCTATGAAGACGACGACGAAGACTAAGACTAAACCAGCACCCGAACTGCAACCAAATCCCTTCATGCATGAGATTCTTGAAGTGGTTCATACTCAGAGAACTGTAGCTAAAAAGGCAGAAGTTCTTCAGAAGTATAGGACTGAAGGATTGGTTGCTCTTCTTATCTGGAATTTTGATGACACCGCTGTGTCTGCTCTTCCTGAAGGTGAAGTTCCATACTCTCGTGCAGAAGAACAGTCTGCACAAAATGAATCTTTATCTTCTTCTATTGAGAAGTTGAATAAAGTTGATGGACTATCTAAGATGGATCAAGTCGTTCGTAAGAGAGCGACTTCTATCCGTAAAGAATGGCAGAATTTTTATAACTATCTTCAAGGTGGTAACCCTTCACTGACTGGTCTTCGTAGAGAGACTATGTTTATTCAGATGCTTGAAGGTCTTCACCCGAGAGAAGCTGAGATTATGGTTTTGGTAAAGGACAAATCTTTGCAGAAGAAGTATAAAATTACCAGGTCTGCGGTAGAACAAGCATATCCTGATATTCACTGGGGGAATCGTTCTTAATGGCAAAAAGTGTTAACATAATCCAGCAGGATTGTGATCCAGCACTTGCTCAAGACAAGTCGCTACCGTACACAGCGTACCTGGTGGAGTATGTCCAAGAGGGACTGACAAAGTTTGATATTGCTACTTGTAATAAAGTAGCAGATCTCTTTGATTATTATTGGGACATGTATCATCAGGACTTCAAAAACATGATACAGACAGAGGGTCGAGTTAATCCCAGAGTTTGGGGAAACAGTACAAAGAAAAATAAAAAATAGAGGTTATTATGACTGGTGGGTTTGGTGCTGGTGATGGTAAGGCAAAGGTCTTTGTTCAAAAAGAGGAAGTTGAAAAACTCATCAAACAGTACAAGAAACTTAAAAAATACATGAAGTCTCCCCTGTACGAGATTAAAAATATTGATGGGAGTGAGACAGTCGTCAAAGATCTTTTAGATAACTATGGAGACGACGATGATGCATAAAATCCTGACATTCTTTGATCCTGCTCTGCTTGGATGTTTGCTTGGGACACTTTTACTAGTCCCCTTTAGTTACTTTATGTACGATGTAAATAAGAATCCAGGTAAATATAAAGAACATTAGTTGACAAACTGGTGGGATTCAATTAAAATCTTATTATAATAACTCTTTATTATGGATTATAAACCATATAGCCCTGAATGGCATCGTAAAAGATACCTAAAGGAAGCGATTGACAAATATCTTGATGATTATATTGACAATGATACAATCATGAATGATATTCTCAGCATTGTATGTGACCGTCAAGAGCGAGCACATGCTGAGTATCATAAATTAGAAGACTTAGAACTCAAACTAGATTTTAGAGACTAAACCTCATGCTTTCTACCAAATACCGACTGCGCTTAGAATTTATTTGTAAATGTATTGCAAATGGCGAAGAGGTAAAATTAGATGATATGATCTGGGCAGAGAAGTTAGCAAAGGCTCATACACTTGCTAGGGATTGGTTGAAACAAGCAAGACGCCAAGCTGCTCAAGATATTGAGGAAGGTAGTACCGACGATTTTCTGAATAGGATGGGTTTAGGGGACCCCGATCCATCCAATCATAGAACGGGGTTCAATAGTGCTGATGACATCAAAGATTGGTTTCAACGAGACAAACCAGATGACTGGAGACAACGTGACTGATTATGTTTGTGTCTGCACATGGGATCCTATCTTTGAGATGATGCGGTATCATTGGGTACATAAGTCTGAAAAGGATCCTGTGCAATTCGTAAAAAATCTTAATCCAGAGCAAGAAGTGCTATGAGTACTAAGATGATGTTCTTAGTTGCCGATGGTAATAGCAGATGCATCACTCACGATGGATACATTCAACTTGGTAGTTTTCCTCACAGTGTAGAGAAACATCTAGAGTTAAATCCTGATCAAGAATGGCAGGTAACATATTGGTTGCCTGATCCATTTAGTATCAGATACCCACGACCTAACTATCAGCATACTATGAAGGCAAACGAAGGATCTCCCAAGACTGATAATGCTACTGATAGTAGACCAAGAGACTTCCCAGATCAAGCAACAAATAGACTAGAAAGAACATTATGAATGTAGTTACAGAAGGAAAAGTAAAAACTGTGTATCAAGGTGATGATGCAGAGCAAGTCATTATTGAGTATCACGATAAGGTAACTGCTGGTAATGGTGAGATGGTTGATCATCCTTTAGGAAAAGGATCCCTCTGCTGTAGCATCTCATCTCTCATCTTTGAGAAACTTTCTAAAGAACTTATCCCCAATCACTACATCAATATGGTTGGTGCGAATAAGATGATCTGTAAGAAGGTAGAAATTGTTCCTCTAGAAGTTATTTGTAGGAATCGTGCTGCTGGATCTATTGTTCGTGAGACAACTTTGAAAGAAGGTGTACCACTACCACAACCTATTGTTGAGTTTTTCTTGAAGGATGATAGCAAGCACGATCCTCTCCTTACACCAGATCGTGTGCGTCTGATGGGATATGATCCTGAGCCATTCATTGAGATGACATTACAGATTAATGATTATCTCCGTCAGATGTTCTATATTTTAGGTATTGATCTTGTAGATTTTAAAGTTGAGTATGGTTATGATGCTCATGGTGATTTGTATCTTGCCGATGAGATTAGTCCTGATAGTATGAGACTATGGAAGATTGGTAGTGATGAAAGATTTGATAAAGACTTATTCAGGAATGATGAGGGTGATATTGTTCCTGCCTATCGTGAGATTCTTGATCGACTGCAACCACTTGCTATTCAATGAAGCATCACATACCTGATATAATTAAGAAGAATGCATTTGCTTGTTTTGGTAGTTTGAATCAAGCAGAGAGAGCAGTTGTTGTGATGGGTGATGAAGCATATCGTGAGTCACTAGATCTTGACAACGATGCTGCTCCCTGTTGGAAGATTCCAAGTGGAGAACACACCACTTTTGCTGGATGGAATCCCGTATGTGTTCCTACTATGGACTATATTGTATGGAAATTAAAAAACCGTGAAGGTATTATCAAAGGAGAAATTCACTAATGGAATCAGAACAGCAAGAACGACTTAAACTAATCGTTCGTAACTTAAAATCTTTGGTAGAAGTATTAGAATCTGAAGTGTACTCAGACATCTCTAAATATAATAGTGAAAGAAGAAGTACGCTTATAACCGATTATGATGAGGTATTTGATGATGACGACGGCTACCCAGACTAAATTTAATGGAAGAATTGTCCTTAAAAAAAGCGGCAAAAAAAATTATTAAACTGGCGAAGAAACATCCTGATTGGTATTCCCAAGCGGATGTAATGTATGCTAAAATAATGAAGAAGGTATTGAAAAAAAGTGAACAACGTAAAACTGATCAGTGTGACACCTGATGCTGAAAAGCACATTGCCTATTGTGCTCGCGTAAGCAATCCAAAGAATCAGGATAATGAGTCTTTCGCAGGACTCTTGAAGTATTGTATTAAGCACCAGCACTGGAGTATTTTTGAACAAGCGTTCATGACTCTGGAACTGAATACTACACGCGGTATCGCAGCTCAAGTGCTTCGACATAGGAGTTTCACATATCAAGAATTCTCACAACGATATGCTGATGTAAACTGGTTGGATGCTGGTATCCCAATTCCAGAACTGCGTCGTCAGGATGAAAAGAATCGTCAGAACTCTATTGATGATATTGATCCTAAACAAACTAAGTTTCTGAACAATCGTATCTCTCGATATTTTGATGAGGGTATGGATCTTTACAATGAACTTCTGCGTGAAGGTATTGCAAAG
>WLWG01000398.1_pt1 | contig 44851 bp, 60 predicted proteins | sample 6712871 | NCBI WGS metagenome assembly WLWG01 (sample SAMN12718693, study PRJNA515312) | sponge metagenome | isolation source: marine sponge | host: Mycale hentscheli | place: New Zealand: South Island, Marlborough, Capsize Point | collected 2003-05-01
GAATATACAGAAGTGTGCAGTAGTACAAGTCAATGCATCTTGGAACTACCAGAACAGAGTTAATATAGAACAACTAGATAAGTTGTGTTATATAGTTGAAATAGATATTGAAAACAAAACAGTTGGTGCTGTGATAGTAAAGGAATGGAACATAGATATTGTTCCTACTATTATTGTACTTAAAGAAGGTGTAGAAGTAAAAAGATTTGAACCTGGTATTTCTATGAGTTTTGATGAAAAAACTATTATAGAAAGCATTAGAAAGGAAGTAAAATAGATTTATTGATTTGTATATAAAAAAATTAATAAGTTTGTATAAGTAAATAACATGGAGAAATCAATGTCTAAAGAAAAAAAAGTAGATCTAAAACAAGAAGCACAATCTAAAATGGAAACACTGGTTGAGCAGCATAATGAGCTTGTTAAAGAACTAGAAAGTGCTAACGCTAGATTAGCAGAAATTAAACAAATGATCATTGAGCATCAGGGATATATGAAAGGCCTTGAAGCTTGTGAAAAGGATTGTGAGGTAAAATAATGGGACCAATTTTAGGTAAATTACTTACTAAGCTAGGAACTGAAAAAGTACTGAAATCTATTGTACTTACATTAGGTGAATACTTAGTATCTAAGTCTTCAAACAAATTAGATGATAAATTGTTTGCAGAAATTAAAAAAGCATTAAAATAGGGGGTTCCATTGAAACTCAAAAAACGTGGCGTTGTTATACCTGATCAGCATTATCCTTTAGAGAATAGAGCTGCAGTAGAATGTGTAAAACAAGCAATATTAAAAATAAAACCTGACGTCTTTGTTAATTTAGGAGACGTAGGCGAGTGGGAGTCTTGTTCAGCCTGGAAATATAAAGACAAGAAACTTCCACCTTTAGAGTTTCAATTACCTTTAGTAGATGAAGAAATAAGGTTAGTGAACAAAGGACTAGATGAATGGGATGAAATACTTAAGAAAGTTAAATGTAAAGAAAAGTATCTCCTCCAAGGTAATCACGATCTCTGGTTGGATAATTTCGCTAACAAGTATCCCTATCTTAACGATTATACATTTTTTAAAGCGTGTAAAATAAAAGAAAGAGGATATAAGTATACAGAGTATAACTTACCTATCCAGGTGGGTAAGTTAGCTTTCTTTCATGGTGCGTTTGCAACAACGTATCACGCAAAGAAACATTTAGAAACGTATGGAGAAAATGTTATGTATGGACATACGCACGATCTTCAAAGACATACGCAAACAAAGTTAGGTGGCAATATAGCTGCTTGGTCTTTAGGGTGTTTAAAAAATATGTCACACGAAGATAATAAATGGTTGCGTGGTAGACTGCATAACTGGGCTCATGCATTTGCTATTGTTGACTGGTTTGACAATGGTGAGTTTAAAGTAGAAGTAGTAGAAATAATTGACGGGAAGACAACTGTTTGGGGTGAAATAATAGATGGAAACAACTAATACTATATCAGATAGCGTAAAAGGTACTTCTATAAATAACAGTAGAAGAAAATATAATTTTACTGCTAAAAAGAAAAAAGTTAAAAAATTAAAAACAATGATGGATGTAACTAGAAATGCCAAAAAAGATATTAAATATAAATAACTTTAGCGGTGGTCTTAATGAAAAGACTACTCCAAGAGACTTAGCACCTAACGAGTTTCAACGTGCAGATAATATGAACAATGAAATTCCTGGTAAGCTAACAGTCTTTGGAGAGTCTGTAGATGGACCATACACTGGAGATATAGGTGTAGGCGGTAATTATTTAGAGACATTAACGCATGGAACTGGATTGCATAATGTAAATTTAGATAGAGATGTAGATGATGAATCTATTGGTCCTAATGAATACATTATGATAAATGATAAAGCAGATAGTTTAGTTAGGTTAATAGATATTACTGGCAATGGATCTATGGCTACCAAAACAATAGATTATGGAGATACACAATCTGATATAGGTTTATATACTTTAGATGGTACAACAAGAATAATACCAAAGACAACAGGTGGGACTAATAAACCTAAGGTGTTTGAGTACTACGATTTTACTAGAAAACTTGGAGGTACAACTATTGAAAGCATTGTAAATAATGTAACAGAGTATAGTACGGAAGATCTTTATTTAAAACCTGTGTCTGGGGGGACTAGTGATGGAATAGACTACGACGTTGAAGATTTGCATTGGCCACAATTTTTTGATCCTGTGTATGAATCAGAAGTTTTTCATTATCATAATATTATAGTTAATACCGATGATTTTTTAACACAACCTAGTCAGTTAGGTTTAAATAATGAACTTAACCAATATGATGTTTATAATAGTACAGATAAAGGATCTATGTCTGTTATAGCTTATTTTAATAAAGGTGCTTCTACGGAACCAACTAATGCTAATATACTTGTTAGCACAAACTATAGATATGGTTTGTTTTGTACTTTAGTATATCGGAATCAAGACGGATTAAACGCACAAGAGTCATCGCCTGTTTTTTTAGGAACAGCTAAACAAGATATTATAGATATTAATCATGCAGATAAAAATCAAGAGTTGCATTTAATGCTTTGCGGTAGAATGGGTGAACGTAAAAATAGATACTCTGGATTTAAAATATATTGGGCTAGAATTAATAATTACACAGAAGGGACTAGTGCAGTAGAATCGGGTAGTGGTAATGTTGGTCCTAAATATTTATTATGCGAAGTAGATTTTGAAAAAGGATTAAGATATGGCGGAGAAAAAGATTATGCTGGATTTGGAGAGATACATTTAAATTCTAGTAACTATAATTTTATATTTCCTTCAGATGCTTACGACACTACTCAAAGTAAATTTAAAGGAGTTGTATTATCAAAGCTATCTGTGCTTGAACCGTATACTGGTTCTAAATTTCCAACTTCTATTGGAAGAGAATTAACTACTTTTAAATCAAGCGTAACTATTAATAGAAGAGTCTATGCTGGTAATGTACGATATTATGATGAACACAATAAATTAATAGTAAAAAACGATAGAGTTTTAAAATCATTACCAAATAAGTTTGATTATTTTCCTAGTAATAGTTTTTTAGATGTTGCTATAGAAGATGGAGATGAAATTATACATTTAGCAACTGTAAATAGTAAATTGTTACAGTTTAAAAAACAAAAACTTTTTATTATTAACTGTCAAAGAGATTTAGAGTTTGTAGAGTCTTCATTAGATTATAAAGGGTGCGAACATAGCTATCATGTTACTAGTGGTCCAGGATTTGTTGCTTGGTTCAACAGGCAAGGCGTATATTTATATGATGGTCAACGTTTGTTAGACTTAGATATGTCTAAGATGGGTCAAGGTCGTTTTAAGAGCGTATACGACAAATTAGGAAAAAATGCTGTAGACGCTGGTTTTTCTGAAAGTCAAATAGGATATTTACCTGAAAGCAAAGAATTAATAATTACAAATCCTTCTGGTCAAATATTAAAGTATGATATAAAATCAGAAAGCTGGTCTGAAGGATTAACTTTTGATAAAAATGCAAACTCTTCTAACGAAATTACTAGAGCAATTGATGCAAATATTACCAACTTTATTACTATTAATAGCGGAGATTTAATATATGCAATAGAACGTAACGGATCGTCTCCTAACAACAGAGTAAAGTTGCGTAAGTGGAATAATGATCCTGCTGCATTTACAGCTACTGGACAAACATTATTAAAAACAAAAGAATATGATATGGAAAGTCCTTCTGTAAATAAAAGCATAGTAAATGTATACATTAACTATAGAAGAGGTGAAAACGTATTAATTAAAGGATTTGCAAGTAGGAATGGTACTGAGGTTTCAGATACTTTAGCTGCAGGATCTACACAAGCTTTAACAAATACTAGTGCAGATTTCCAAACGCAGAAAATACAAGTTAGTAATAGTTTGTTTAAACATATAACTAGTTTTGGACTGCAAATATACGCAGCTGGATCTGGTACTATACATAAAGATTTTACTATAAATGATATACAAATAGTATTTAGAGAAAAGGTTGCTAGATGAGAAAAGGTTTTGGATCTGTAGAAACAAAAAAATCTACAAAGAAAAAAACTAGACAAGGTCGTGGAAAACTTACTAAGTATGGCAATAAATTAAGTAGCAAGTATTATAAAAAACGTAAAAGAGGACAAGGGTAATGGCTAAAAAGAAAGATTCAAGATTAACCAGAGCTGGAGTATCTGGTTATAATAAACCTAAACGTACACCTAGTCATCCTAAGAAATCGCACGTAGTAGTTGCGAAAGTTGGAGATAAGGTAAAAACTATACGTTTTGGACAGCAGGGTGTTAAGACTGCTGGTAAACCTAAAAAAGGTGAATCACGCAAACAGAAAATGCGTAGAAAAAGTTTTAAAGCGAGACATGGAAAAAATATTGCTAAAGGTAAAATGTCTGCAGCTTATTGGGCAGATAAAGTAAAATGGTAAAGGAGTAGATTATGCCGTACGGTAAAGGAACATATGGAAGTAAGGTTGGTAGACCGCCTAAAAAGAAAAAGAAAAAAACTACTAAGAAAGGTAAAAAGAAATAATGGCTAAAACAGTAAGTTGGTTATGGGGTGGCAAACGTTATAAAGGTACTCTAATAAGAGAAACCAAAACACATAAATTTGCTAGAACACATAATGGAAAAATTAAAAAGATTAAAAAGAAATAAATGCTAAGAGAAAGTATATTAAGCATTTTAAGAGAACAATCCTCTGAGGTTACTCAAGTAGAAAACTCTATGGAAACACCTATTCAGGTACAATCAGAAGTACCAGATAATAGTGAAGGTTTTAGTGGCGATCGTGTTGTTGTAGAAAACGACGCTGGTAGTTTTTTATATATTAAAGTTGCAGAAAGATGGATGAAAACAAACTTGGAGGAAGTATAATGGCTGAAGAAAGCACAAGAGATAAAACAGTACAAAGCATATTAGGTGATACTAGTTTGCAACTTATGGAAGAACAAGTAGAAAGAAGTACAGAATTTCAAGATAGCTTATTAGGTAAAGCACTTTTTTATGGACCGTCTATGATTATGGGTGCTAGAATGGGTGGAGCAATAGCTGATACCGTATCCCCTTTAACAGAGTTTTTTAAACAAAGAAAAGATGCAAAAGCAGAATTTAAAAATAATCCTGAATTGCAAGAACTTCACGGAGGATCGGATAATAAAGCATTTAGGAATTACTTTAAGACTCAACGATTGAAAACTGGTGCAGTTGCAAGAGGTACGGAAAGAGGAGAAGATATCCTTGTAGGAGATATAAAAGGAGAGGGAGCTGTAAATTCTGTTGTAGACTCTGTTATGAAAGCAGAAGGGTTTACTAGCGGAGCTTCTACTGTAGCTGTAGAAAACAATAATCCTGGAAATCTTCAATGGTTTGAAGGTATTGAAAATAAATATAAAGGAGCAAGCAAAGGAGAAAGCTATACAGACGCACAAGGCATAACTAGGTTTCACACTAAGTTTGATTCTTTAGAAAGTGGTAAAGCTGCATTAAAAGATGTTGTGGCTAGGAAATGGTCTGAATCAAATCAAGACGCTAATGTTTTTGCTCAAAATTATACAGGTTTAAATTCTGGGGAAGAATTAAGTAATTATGTAAAAATAATACAAAGTGATTTACAAACTAATAATCCTACTGCTAACTTAGGTGTACGTACTGGAAAAAATTTAGTAGATAGAAATAAGATTAGAGCATTTTATTTAAATGGTATGAAAGATTATGAATATGATCCTGTATCCGATACAACAAATCAAACTACTCCTGTTGTAAATGTAAAACCGTTAATTGGTGATGATATTATTAGCGGTATACCTGGTACTAATATGATGGATTATGGTAATAATGGATATAATTTAATTGATCCGTCTAATATACCTGATAGTCAAACTGTAGGTAATACTCAGTTTGGACGACAGCTTAATAGCGGGATAAATACTTTAAAAGGATTGTACTCAACGAGTACGGATAAAGCTATTAGTGCAATGGATTATTATAAATCTAATAAAGAACCAATAAATCAAGGTGTAAAAACTGCATTAACAAGTTATTTTGGATCAAGATTTGGATTTGGAGGCAATAATAATGAATAATTTTGAAAAAAAATTATATGAACATATGAAACTTCGTGAAGGGTATAAAAACGAAGTATATCTTGATACGTTAAATAAACCTACTTGTGGTATTGGTCATTTATTAACTGCATCAGAACGTGAAGACTATCCTGTAGGTACTGAAATAGATGATTACAAAATTAAAGAATGGTATATGCAAGATATTACTACCGCTTTAGAAGCAGCAAAAAAACAGGCTAAAATATTATCTACAGATAATGAAAACGTAATTATAGCTTTGACTTCTGTTAACTATCAGTTAGGAACTAGTTGGACAAAAAAGTTTCCTACTGCTTGGAAATGTTTATGCCATAAAGAATATGATCGTGGTATAGATGAAATAATGTATGCAGACAAGGATGCTGGTAGGTATTCACGTTGGTACAAACAAACACCAGTGCGTGTAAAAGATTTTGTAAAAGCAATTAAAAAATTAAAGGAGATACATAATGGCTGAAGAAATGAACAATCAAATGATGCAACCTGCACAGCAAGCAGCAAACGAAGATGTTGTTGTAGATGAAATGGTAGATCAAATGGAAGATATGCGTAAACAAATGTCTATAGAGTATGCACCATTTTTTAAAGAAATGAATTGGTTAAAAGCTATTTCTCCTAATTTAGAATTTAAACCATTTGGAACAAAGAAAGAGGAGGTTTAATCATGCCGTGGGGATATGTTATTGGTGCTATAGGTGGAGCTATTGTAGCTAGCGATGCAAAAAAAAGAGAAGCTTCTAAAAAAAGACAAGTAAAAGGTACTGTTACTGAAGGTATTTTAGACTTACAACCATTGTATGGTCAATACAGAGAAGATGCTGCAAGAGCAGCAGGATTAAAATTTACTCAGCAAGGATTGATAACTGATCAAGCACAATCTGCGTATATGTCAGAAATGAGTGGTTACGGAAGAACAGGGTTAGCAAGTTATTCTAATCCAGCATTAGGTGATCCTACAGCTAGATTAGCAGGTATAGGGTTACAAGGAGAAGCTAGTTTACTACAACAGTCACAAGCTTTAGAACAACGTTTGGGAACTATTGATGCAGCAGAAAGACAATTGAGAGCTCAAGCATTAGAGCAGGGAGTTACCTTAGACGAAACAAGTGAATTAATTAGAAGAGACAACATTAAAAAAGGGAGTATGTAATGTCAAACTATCAAACAGATTTTTTAAATGCATTGAGTATTACCAGTCAATCATTATCAGGATTAATGCGTGATATACGTGAACCTGATTTTCAAGATAAACTAAGAATGCAAGAAGAGTCAACGAAAAGAATAAATCAACAGTCTCAAGATTTTGCTATGGAGCGTATGGACGTAGGTCAGCAATACCAATTAGAACAAATGGATGCATCGCAAGAAGATGCATTAGAAAGAATAAGTCAACAAGGTATTACGCAACTCGAAAATACAAAAGCAATAGATCAGTTTCGTTCTACTTTAAAAAAAGATGAAGCTGAATTTTATGATAATTTTAGAAGACAATCTGCAATAAAAGATCAGGATGCGCAATTTGATTATATGTCAAAAAATTATAAAAAAATAGCTAAGCTTGAAAATAAAATTACAGCATTTTCTGCAAACCAGGGATATAAGACTAGAAAGGGTAAATTAATACCAAATTTTATTTACGATAAAAGTGGTGGGTATATAAAGCTTGGAAAAGTAGGTACTGATAGATTAGGACAAAACCTAGATAAAAATAGATATGAATTTGAAACAGGTTTACAGCTAGGTAGACAGGGAGAATTTTTTCAACAACAACAAGATTTTAAAACTGTTAACGATGCAATTGCTACTGCGGCTAATGTTACTCCTGAGTTTAAACAAGAGTATGATGAAACTACTAGTGGGCTGAATGCATATTATAGTAACTTAGATATGAGCGATCCAGCACAAGTTTTAGCAGCACAAAAAATGTTTACAATGGCAAATCAAGGATTACAAGCACAAATGATTGTTGATAATCAAAAAATGAGTGCTATGGCTTCCGTGTTACAAGCTAATAAAACTCCTGATTTTAGTTTAGAAGATGTTTTATTGAGTGCAGATAGGTCTGTACCTAAAGACAGAATGTTTAGACGCTCTCCAGACAATCGTATGGAACTAGCAGATGCTAGAAAAAATGCGTATTCTTCATCATTAGGTCTTGCTACTTTACAAGCACAATATGCTTTACAAGATAAGTTTGGTGGTATGAATAGAAGTCGTCAAAAAGAAGCGTTAAAAGATTTAGTTGAAGCTAAGTCTTTAGCAGAAAAATTAATGAATGAATCTAAGTTTGGTAGTACAAGCAAAGAAAATATAGATAAACATAAACAATATTATGGTGAGTCTATAAAAATGTTAAACACATGGATACAAGCGTTACAAAAATAAATGAGAAATTTAGATAGAAGAATAACGCTGCTTCAAAACGAATTTGAATCAGGCAGAATAGATGAATTTAAATTTGCTGTAGGTTTAAAACAGTTTTACGATAGATTCCCTACTACATTTGATACACGTAGTATGCGATTTATGGAATCTAAAATTAGTGAAGCTGGACTACCATTAACAGAAGGTAGACAAGGCAATAGCGATGGTTTGTTAGCACAAACTATATCTGGTTTTATTGAAGGATTTAGTACGTTTGGTTTTGCAGATACTCCTGATACTTCAGCTGAACGTATTGCTAACAATATTGGACATTTAATTGGATTAGCACCAGGCATTATTGTACAAGGTTTAACTGGTACGGGTGCTGCGGTAGGCGTAGTAAAGCGTGGATTACAACAAAAAGCTAAACAAACTGGTAATAAAAAGTTTACACAAGTAGCTGATAAACTAGAAGTTTCTTCTGCTAGCATAAACAATGTTAATTTAAAGTTTAAAAAAGGTTTAGATAAATTAGCAAGAGCTAGTATGTTAAAAGGTTCTGCTATTGGAATAGATCCTCAAACTGGTAAAAAACTTTACGGATTACAATCTTTTCCTGGTATGGTTGCACATACAATACAAAAACAAGCTGCAAATGGTATTCATAGAAATACTAATTTTGCTGTAGATTATTTAAATAAAGGATTATTTAAAAGTCAGTTTTTAGATAAAGCTGCAGCAAGAAACATTGTAGATCAATCTGTACATGTTGGTTTATTATTAGCTGCATCAGCACAACCATTAGGTACTAGAGGAGAAGGATTTAAAGGTATGGCTATGGCGGGTGTACATGGTGCTGTAGCAGGTGGTATATTTGGTGGTATTGGAGAATATGTTAACATAGCTAGGATGTTAGGTAGTTCTAATGCTACCATAAGAAAGTCTGGTGAAGGTGTAGTAAGATCTTTTGCTAAAGCATTGGGTACACAACCTAATAGAATAGACCAATACAATACTATTAACTTTTTAATGCGTGGTGGAGCAGGTGTTACTTATGGTACTGTTACATCAGAGTTGCATGATTTACCGCTTGAAGATCAAATATATGAAACCTTGCTATCAACATTCTTTTCTGTAAATAGTAGAGCAGCGTTTGAAACTAGAGCAACAAGAGATATTTATAATTCTATGAATGCGATACCTAGAGATTACAATATGAAACAAGCTCGTAAGTGGCTAACTGAACAACCGTGGTATCAAAATGAAACATCAGAATACAAAGCTTATTGGAGTAGGTATTTAAAAAACATACAAGAGCAACAAATAGATTACACTATTAAGCAGTATGATGATATTGTATTAGCATATGCTCAAACTTATAAACAGCTTAAAGAAGAAGGTAAGATTACTCCTGAAATGGAAGCTGACGCTAAATCTAATTCTAAAGGTAAAGAAAAAATATTATCAGAAATGTATGACTCTATAGAAGCTCAAAGAAATTCTATAGAAGAATCGTTTAAATCTAACAGAACAAAAAGACAATTAGGTGATGTAGAACAAATAACTAAAGATTTAGATAATAAAAAATTTAGATTAGACTCTATAACCTTAGAAGATGGTAGAACCATAGAATACCAAGTGCAAGAAGTTGATCCTTTGTCTGAGCATTTGCCTAAACAAAAATCTTTAAAAAGCGTATTTTTAAGTATTAGAAAAAAAGGGCAAGATGTTAGTGTACAAGATTTACACAATATGTTTAAGAAAACAATAGATGATGTAAACTATGATGTAGGGCAATTTGTAAGTAAAGTAGAAAGTGAATACAGTGTTAAAATTAGTGCATCGCAAAAAAGAGATTTAATACAATCAGCTCATTATTTAAAAAATATAGATCGTTATCCTATAGCTAGAATTTACATAGTAGGAGAAAATCAATCTGTTAAAAAAGACAAGGGTATGGAACCTATACTTGAAACAGAAGCACCTGAATTAGATATTTACGGTAAACCTATAGGTGGAATGAAAAATAAAGACGCTAAGTATGGCACTAGTCGTGTAAACAAAAATTTTATGAAAAGACAAGATGTTGATGAACCTGTAACATTGCATTACGATATAGATTATTTAACGGTACGTATACTAGAACGTTACTGGGATCACACTGCAAATAAAGGAGAAGGCGGTTATTCTAAACGTGCACGAGTAAAAAACGTTGCACCATTATCTGTAGACATATTTGAATATATACCTGAATCTACAAAAGATTCTAAAGGAAAAATTATTCGACCAATAGAGTTAGCAGAAAGAATGACTAATAAACAATTTCAACAATTAGCTAAAAAATTAAACCAAGACGATGCTTTTATATATGCAGCTAATGGAGAAACTGGTAGAATACAAATTAGACAATATCCTTTTAGTACTAAAAAAAATCAAGCTAACTATTTAAGTGGTAAAGATATTACTGCAATAAACAATGCTTTAATAAATGCTGGTATACCTGTAACAAAAGCTAGAAAGAAAAGTAATGTAGCTACACTTATATGGAGAATGAGAGAAACAGGATTAACTAATCAGTTTGTATCAAAGAAATCTATATTAGAACTTATACCTAAATGGATAAAAAGCGAACCTTATGAAAGTATAACAAAGTTTCAGAAACGTACTAAGCATCACTCTGGTATTGAAATGGCATTAGATCCAGCTTATTTTAGAGGATATAAAAATATTTCAAGAATACGTCAAATAGATATGAAAACTTTTAATCCTTCTAGTATTACGGAAATACAAATACCATTAGACGTAAAAACTATTGAAAGAGTTTTAAATGATAAGATGTATACAGATGTAGACATAGCTCCTATATTAGATAATGTATATATAAACTTATTTGGTAAACGTCAAAGAGGTACAAACAATGACTTGTATGAACAGTTTTCTAAAGACAATGAAGCTCTTATAGAAAAAGTAAATGCACACAATGAAAATGTATTATCCTTAATAAAGTCAGGTTCTTATAGAAACGTAGAGTCCTTTAATGAGTTAACAAATTTTGCATTAGAAAAAATACCTGAATTTACTCCTTTTATGCAAGTAGATCGTTCTTATTCTAGTATGTACAGCGATGCAAATCTAACGCATATTGTTATTAAAGATTTACCAAGTAGTGTTACAAACATGGGTAAAGCTATTAAATCTAATAACTCTGGTACAGACGGCGGTACTATGCTTAATCAAGGATTAGCAAAAATAATTTTAAACAACTATGGATACGATCCTAGAACTGGAGTATTAAAGACTTTAGGACTATTTAGACCTGACCATACAATAAATCAAGGACAAATTATAAATAAAACAGCTGATTTTATAATGGACAACTATTGGCAAGCATTTGCAAAAGAACACAATTTAGATAAAATACATTACGTCTCTGGTATTAAAGAGTCTACAGGAATAAAGCTTACAAAAGTTAAATGGAATGAATCTGCTAAAAAGTTTGAGCTAGACGGCAAGTTAAATACATTTGAGTCTAGGATAGAAGATAACTATTTGAATTTAAATGTATATGAAAACTTTCAAAAGATTGGTAATCAGAAACTTTTACAACAAGTTATGTCTAATATCAACACATTTGAAATGGACCCTAACAGTGATATAGGTAAAAAATATTGGGACAAGTGGAATGAATTAGTAGCTCAGTCTGCAGTGGGAAGTAAAAAAGATACTGCATTAGCAGAGAAAGAATTTTTATCTGACAAGGAATTAACAGTAAGCATAGACAATATAGATATACGTTTATTAGATAGAATCTTATATGAAAAACCTGATAGTAACGCTGCAAGAAGTATACTAAAACAAATATTTGAAGTAGAGCGTAATTCTGATTTTGATAAACAATCTATGCAAGATTGGAATGATTACAGACAAAATACATACAATAGACAGCTTGTAGAAGATTATTTAATTGATACTAATTTTGATCCTGGTACTTATTTGAGACCTGGAGTTAGAGAGTATATCAATGAACGTATACAACAATATGTATCTAAACGATTAACTAGACCACGTATTAAGCACTCATATAGCTCTAAATTAGGGTTATACGACGTTTTAATTAGTGGACGTAAGCAAAAGTACTCTAGACTTAAAAAAGGTCTAGCAAACAACGAATTTATGATGAACGAAGGTGCTAGGGATGTTGTAGAGATAACTGTTTATGAAGGTGCAAAAAATCAAGAAACTATGACATTGGGTAAATTTTGGGATACTTGGGTACGTATGAAAGAAAATCCTAATAGCAAAGAAGCACAACGTAATTTTGAAGAGTATGACAACGTAAGAAAAAATGTAGCTTTTATACGTTCACCTATGATAAGTAATGGAGGTTTTCGTATAGGAGAGTTTGTAGGATTTGCTAAGACACGTAAAGGTATATCGTTGATTACTAATGAATACAACGACTTTATGATGTCTGGTGCTGATAAAGATATTGACTCTGCACATATGTTTTGGGGACTACCAAAAGAACTAACTAATGCATACAAACAATCTATGATACAAGATCAATTGGTTCGTACTAAAAATGGAAAGAAGGATACTGTAGATTTAAAAGATGAAGCTATTGCTGCAGAGTTAGCAAATGCTAGTCCTGGAGAATCTAAAACAAGACAACAACATTTAGCAGATATTTTAGATACAAACGCTAAATTAAAAAATGGTAAAATTTCTACAATGTCTCAAGATTCTATTGGACTAATAACTAATGGTGTAAACTTAGTAGGACTAGAACTGGATATAAATAAACAATTAGAAGGTTCTACCGTACGTACAGCAAGAATTGAAGATAGTGTAAATAAATACAAAGAAGCTTTTAAAGATTTAACGATTGATAAAAACGTTTTATTAAATACCTATATTGATGCTGCTGATTTGTCTAATATTGACTTACCTATTGTATCATTACGTAAGTTAAGAAAGAAATATGAATGGATGTATGAAGGTGCTACAACAGGTGAATTAGAAGCTAGAAGGCAGTCTATAAACAATATGCATAAATTAGTATTTGGTGCAAAACGTAAAGGAGACATACCACTAGATATGCAAGAAATAGCATTAGACTATCTAAACAAAACAGATGGTACTAAATCTTATCTTGGTATTTTAGCACAGCATTATAAAGGTTTGCGTTTAGAATTAAATCCTTGGAATGTATTTAGTAAGGAACAAAGCATATCTTTATTAAAAGACTTATCGTCGCAAATTATGCAGCATCCTATTTATAAAAAAGTAGGAATAAAAGATTTTTCAGAACATTTTTTACAAGGTTTAAATCCTAAAGAGTTTAATAATATCATAGATTACGAAGTATTCTTGTGGAACAAAATTAATCAAGTAGTAGACTTGTCTAATGCATTAGTTCGTTCTCAAGCTTTTAAAGAGTATGCAATGAAAGAATTGCAAATGTCATCAGAAAGCGTAGACGATTTTATAACACAAGTTGTAGAAGTTACATTTGAACAACGTAATAGACTATATCAAGCTTTTAATAATAATCAAAAATATTTTAAAAAGAATAATACACGTTCTTATGGCGATCAAATATCTATTACCAAAAAAATATTAATAGATGAACTTACAGCATTATCTGAACGTAGAAAAGCAGAAGGTAGGCCACTACCAGAACGAGCTTATAGGGAAGTAGAAGATTTGTTTGACACTTTCTATATTGCTACTCCTTTAGTTAAATTAGATTTTGTAGGATTTAGAGGTGAGCAACGCTTTAAAAGATTGAATCAAATTAATACTAGTATCAAATCTTTGTTAAAGAAGAAAGATGCAATGGAAAAGCGTGGAGAGTTTTTTAATCAAGATTCTGTTTTAGAAGATTTATATAGAAATCGTGGTAAGTTACAAGCTGAAATGACAGGTGAGTTACCAGATCGTGAACAGACTTGGGCTATAAGAGCTAGAAATAAAACATATATGTCTAACGCTAGATATGAAACATTAAAAATGTCACAACAAACTAGAGAAAAACGTATTCAAGAAATACGTGATATGTTAGAACTAGATAAGTTTGAACAACAAGCTATGGATACATTTGATGCTCCACCAGTTGGTAAGCAATCTAAATTAGAAACAAATTTAAGTAAAGAAGTTGTACTTAAAACAAAAAAAATGGTTCCTGATCTTATTGATATGGATACTTTAACTAATCCTAAAAAATTAGATGCTTTAATAGATAGCTTAAAACCTTTAGAAAAAACACAAACAGATCAATTAAAAACTAATCTGGAAGATTTTAAAAATATTATATATGAACAAACAGCTACTGGTAATGAAAAGTTTTTGTTTAATCTACCGAGTGAATATTCTTTCTTTTTAAAACGCATAGATAGAAAGTCAGACTTTATACAAAATGTAGACGGATTGCGTTTTGGTTTATTTGTCAAAGCTATGAAAAATAAATATAGCAAAGACAATGTTATGGATAAAATAAAACGAAATAAAGAATTACTACAAGAAGTAGAGAATGTATTATACGCTAATATAAGCAATAAAGTTCCATTAGAAACATTTGACGAGTTTGTTCGTAAACGTTATCCTACGTTTATGAAGAGAAAAAGTTTTATGGAAGCTGATGTATTTGATGCTTTAAAAAATCAATATCAGGATTATGTAGAAGCGTGGTCAGCAGGTAATTCAAAATTAATAAATAAATTAGCAGATGAAACAAGTGGTAAGCTTTTAAAAGATTCTGATACAACGTCTTACTTTTTTAATAAAAAAGAAAAAAGAGTAGAAGTTTTTAACACTGATGTTACAGAGAAAGTATTGAAAAACAATCCTAACTTAGAGTTAATTCCAGTAAATAGATTAAACGATTTAATTACTAATGAAATAAATGTATTAAATCCTACGGAACAACATTTGCGAGATCCTAAAAAACTTGACCAAATATTAGGATTATATCAAAGACTAGATAAAGAGTTAGCTCCGTTTGAACAAAAGTTGCAATTTGATCGTATTGTAAAATTCAACGAAAAAACAGGGCAAATGGAAGAATATGGAATAACAGTCCCTACTAGTACTTTGAAGACCGTAGCAGAGGGTATATACCGCTTACACGTTAATGCTAATCAGTTGTCAGAATTTAATACCAATATCGTTGGGTTTAGAAAACGAGTATTAGCTGATACGCAAAAAGGATATAAAGAACATTCTAACGCTTTATGGGAATATGCATCAGTAAAACATACTATGGGTAAAGATGGATTAGGACCTAAAAAAGAAAATACAACTATTGAAGAAATTTCTGATTTACAAGCAAGGTTTGAAAAAGCTGAAAAAGAAATAAATAAGATTAAACAAACTTTTTACTATTTAAATGCTGAAGGTAAAAAAGTGCAAGTAACTCCTAAAGAATATGCTGAAATAATTATCTCAGATGTTATACAACCTTTAATGGATTATTCTTTACAAGCTATGATTAAAAGTAATGCAAAGAATATCGGTAAGTTTTTTGAAACTCAGCAAACATTTAAAAGAGAATATACTCCTAAAACCTTTTTATTAGAAGGCCATCCTAAACATTACATGCAAGAATTATCAGAATTGTTTTTAAATAAACACGGATTAATAGAAGTAAAACGTTTATTATGGTTTGATAAAACAGTACGATTAAGTCAAGACAAACAAAGTGGTGCTGAAATATTAAAAAATCATTTTCATTTAGACGATATCACTTGGATAAAATTTCATTTAAATATGCGTGATCACATTTTAGACAAATACAGTGATTATGTAAATAATAAAGGTTCACTTGATTGGAACGCACTAGCTAGAACTAAGGTTAAACAGGGAAAAAAAGAAGTAGGAATGGATGAGATAGTGCGTAGAGATATTAGAAAATTTTCTGATAGATATGGTGAGTGGAGTAGCGAGATTGGTAAGTTTGCTTTAGACGGTGTTTCAGATAGATTCTTTCCACAAATGGGACAATTGGATAATGCGATAAATAGAACATTCTTAGAAAAAGAATGGTTGCCTTCTGAAAAGAAACGTATTATGGATAAAAAGAATTGGCAACAATTAACAGACTCTCAATTGCGTGATGATGTAAAGTATGGATATATTAGTTTTAACGAAGCTAAAACATTAGAATACCAACGTTTAGAAAACAAATTACTTGGTACTAATAGATTTGAAAATCCTTATGTTGATAAAGAAGCTCAAGATATGTTCAATCAAGCTAGCAGCAGAAAAGGTAAGAACCCGTATCCTGGACAAGGAGTTACAACACACGCTAGATCTCGTTTAGAGCGTTCTATGCCTGGATGGAGAAGCGATGGTAATGTTCCTTTAGATTATATGAACAGTCTTAGTAGAGGTGTAATGCAAAACTTAGGTGCTATGTACTCTAGAATTTATTTAGATAAATTTCTACAGCAAGCTAGACAAAATCCTAGAATGAAAGAGAATGCAGAACAATGGCATCAAACTATGATTGATTACACCAGAGGGTATATGGGTTTTCCTTCTACAAGAATTTTAGAAGTACACGGTGTATCTAAAAAAGAAATGACTTTGTTAAAAGAGTGGGAAGCAGCAAAATTTGATCAGTCTTGGAAAGTAGGTAAACTAGACACTGTATCTAAAAAACTATTATACGATTTAGAACAAAGTTCTATACCTACTATGACAGAACAACGTGCACACAAAAAAAAGTTAATAGCACAATCATATAGAAATAAAAGTAAACAAATAAAAGAGTTGCGTGATGAATATAAAGAAGGAACGAAAGAACGTAAATTAGAAATACAAGCTGAATTAGCTACTATTAAAAGTGAAATGTTTACTAATACAAAAAAATCTTTTTCTAAATGGATGGAAAAACAAACTAAAATAAATATGAAAGATTTTATAAAGTCTGAAAACATAGATAAACTAAACATTAGTAGAACTCCTAGACAATGGTTTAGTGATGAAACAGTTGGTAATACTATGCTTAAATTAGAAAACAATATAAGTAAAGTTTATGGTGGAATAACTGGTAAAAAATTATTTAAATCATTACCAGATGATCCTCAGTTAAGACATAAAGCTTTAGTAGATCGTGCTCAATATATTTCTGATCTTGAAGGTAGATTTGAAGTATTGTCATTATTGTTTGCACCTAAAGCAGCTATAACAAATGTATATGGAGGTTATCAAAATATTATAACAGATACTGGATTTGACCATTTCTTTAAAGCGGGCGATGAAAGATATTTAATTGATGAAATATTTGTTGGACAAAAATTTAAACTATTTAATAAAGAAAAAGGTAAGTTTGAATTTAGAGAATTAAAAAATAAAGAAGACGTATATGAAATGATTGATTCTCTAGGATTGTTAGAAGGTAACTTATTGCAAGAGTTGGCATACATACAAGCTAATGAACCTTCAAACGTTAAAGCATTTTTAAAAGAGTTAACTCAAAAAGTACAAGCACATGTTAAGACGCAAAAACTTTATGGTAACTCTAAAGAAGTTAATAAAAAGTTAGATGAATTTACTAAAAAGACTGTAGGAGAAATATATAGAAAGCATAGAGTAGATAAATTAGTTATGGACAAAGGTGCTATTTTTATGTCTGCTACAGAAAAACATTTACGTAGAAGAGCGTTTTTAGCACATTATTTAAAAGGTAGAGAAATATATTCTGATCTTGAAGGTAATATACAAGTAACAGATGAGTTCTTAGTAGACTTAGCTAGAAAAGGCGTAGAAGGTTCACAGTTTATTTATCATGCTACTTATAGACCAAACTTTAGTAATACAGCGTTTGGTCGTGTAATGACAAGATTTCAGCCTTATGCGTGGAATAGTATACGTAGAAGAAAAGTTGCCTTTGAAGATGCTATGGCTGCAGAAGGACATCCTAACTTTGAATCTACTAAACGATTTGAAAGACAAATAGCAAACGATATGATGACTATGGCGTTAGGTACATTGTTTGCTTATTCTATATTTGAATATGCATTATCTCCTCCTATGTCTTGGATGAAAGAAAGTGCAGAGTTTTTATTTGGCGATGAAGAGACTAGAAAAAAAGCATTTTTTAATCAATATCCAATACAAGCATTAGCACCATTACAGATTGTTACGCCTCCAATTAGTAGATTTATATTACCACCATTAAATGGTATTATAAATGGAGATTGGGAAGCATTTACTAAATATACTTTATGGACTTATTTCCCTGGTGGAAGGTTTGCTCGTGATTTTTATAAGACAGTAGATAATCCTAAATATGCGGTAGAGTATCAAACTGGAATACCATATAATAGTATGCAATGGCATTTATCGAGAGTAAAGCGTCAAGCCGAAGAGAGAGAGAGTAATAACGAAGATCCAACGACTTGACGGCTTTTTCATACGGCATGTATTGTAAAAAAAATGCATCGCCGCTTATCTAATCTCTTCTAGAGCAAATACTAATTACGAAAATATAGAGACTAACCTATATCTTGTTTTAGTAGCCAACCAATAGTATTTGTTTGATAAGCGGCAATTGTTTATCGTTGTTAATTTATATTAACATCGTCATTATCTAAATTATCTTCAGTATTTCTTATAATCAAGTTATCATTTTTATCTAAAGCAATGATGAGCTTCTGAGCTAATTTAATAATAGTTAGTGCTTCTTCTTTAGTTATCTGCATCTTTTGACTCCTTTTCTATTTTTAATAGCTGTAAAAACCTTTCTAATGGTATTATAGCTAAGGATTCTTTTCTATCCATACGTGTAACAACAACGTCTACGTCATCTCCGTGATAGCTTGGATACAACCATTGTGCAACTTTCTTTCTTCGCTTTGCTTGTATGCATGTATCTTCAACCATTACGTCAACAACTTCTGATTTACCTAGTGATCTACCATCTGAAGCATAGGCCCTCTTTGCAGATAGGCCCATGTCTTTAGCTGTATTCACGATTTCACGTTCTAGATTGTTTCCACGTATTTTATTAGGATGCGTCATTCGGTGAAAGATTCATACTAACTATGTTAAAATCTTCCTCGTATTTCTTGATTGCATCTGGTGATTCGTCCCAGTATCTGATACCAAAAGAAAATTCTAGTGGACCAAATCTGGTATCGAACCATAAGTGATTACCGAAGTTATTATCCATTCTTGTGGATAAAGCAATAAACTTCAGCAGTTTAATTTCTGCTTTCTGTATATTGCTTTTTTCTTCGTATGTAGCTTTAAATAAGTTTTTCAACATTATTTCCTCCAATTTCGTTAAATGTCATATTATTTGCATTGAATGCAGCTAACATCTTGAATTGACCTTCGTCACGTGATTTTACTGATATTATTTCACGTGCTGCATCATTTCTGTTACCTTTAATCAATACAACTTTGTCTGCTTTCTGAACAACGTTACTACTACCTTTTAAAGAATGTAAGGTAATAACATTGTTAGCAGCAGATGTTTTGTTAAGGTGATGAATAGCAATAATAATAATATTGGTTTTCTGAGCTATTTGCTTCAAAGCACCAATAACACTATTTTGCTTTTCTATTTCACCTTTAACAAAGTCTACTTCAACTTCGTCAGTAGTGTCAACAACTAGAACTTTTGGTTCATATTCTGCTACTACTTTCTTAATAGACTCTATACGTGGTGCTATTGTCATTACTTGTATGTGTTGCAACATTTCTTTTGCGTTAAATTCTGGATTATTTTGATATTGATCAATAACCCATTCTTTATCTTTGTTTGTTGCAATTTGCACAAATCGTCTGAATATTAATTGTTCATTCATTTCTAATGATAAAAACAAAGTTTGTTGTTTTGCTTTTACTATAAGATCTTGTATGAACGCAGTCTTACCTAGACCAGTATCACCAGAAAATATTACTAACTCACCAGGACTAAATGTATAAGGATTACATCCATATATTTCATCTAGCTTGATAGAGTTTTCTGTTAACTTGGTTGTTACGTAGCTCCTAAAAGCGTCTTCTAACGCATCAACGCCTTTGATATCTAATGTGTAATCTTTACGTTTGTAATGAATACATTTAGAATCACAATATTCAGCCATGATATGATCATCGCATCCGTATTGATAGGAGCCTTCGTAAACGTTTGTAACTGTTCTAGTTATTTCTTCTTCAGACATTGTATCGTTTGACCAAGTAAACATACCATTCAATGTAACAAGCATAGGTATACCAGCTCTTTTGTAAGAGCTTACCATTCGCATTAATTTCATATTACGTGAACCTTTTAATGGTCCTTCGTTAAATATGTGTTGCATACAAGACACTACTGATGTTACGTCTGAACTATTTTTATTGTTCTTTTTATCGTATTGTATTGTAGGTGATGCAACTATCATTGATTGCAAATAAGGTTCTACTGTTCTTGTTTTAAATAGTGTTTCGAAGAAACTAGTATTCATAGCTGCTTGAGTTTTATTTACATAACTCATATAGCTTGATTGAGAAGATGCTATTTCTTTAATAGTATCTATATCTAGCTCTGATAGTAGTTGTAATGGAATCCATATCTTATGGAGGTTAGTTTTCTTGTTTAATGACCATTTACATCTTATGATCCTTGTCTTATCATAAATGCTATCAGCAAAGTCGAAATGCTTATTCATTGTAAGTTTAAGCTTTTCGTGTATATCTCTGCTTGGTTGTAAACCGAATACATTCTTCATTTCAATATGGAAACCACTACCACTAAACCATAGGTTTATGTCTTCTTCCATAACACCTTTATCAAACATCTCAGAAATACATTGCTGCAAATAACCAACAAAATGATCATCTGGTATTTCGCCTTTGTCTATATCTAGTATGATAAAGTCAATGTAAGCAATACCATTAAATCCTTTTACTGAATTATTTTTAGCAACATATTCTTTGAAGTCATCACTGAAAGTAAAATAGGATCTGTACATTTCATCTTTCCATGCATTTCCTACTACTTCTTTAGAGTAAGTATTAATATCAGTAATTTGATTACGTTGAGATAGATTTCCTTTTACTAATTCGCAATAAAATCTACTTTCTTCCATCCTTTAACTCTCTCGTTTGTATGTTTAACTTCTTGTAATCTTATGCCACAAGCTTCCATTAAAGCATTGTCTGAACGAATTGTTCTAAATGCTCTTGAATAAGTACTTGCCGTATGTATCTTATTGTATTTTACTTTGCCATAATATGGAACTTGACTCTCAAAGTTGTGAGAAAAGAAAACTTCTCCCATATCTAAAGAGTCAAGCCAATTGATTACTATTGTTTTTGCAGTCATTAAAACGGTAAATCGTCTAAATCTACTGGAGGTTGCTCAGCTTCAACGGCTTGCTGTACAACTTCTTTCTTGTAGTTTTTAGGATAACCTTGTTCTAATGATTTCTTGAATTGCGAACCTAAGTCATCTGTATCATCCCAAGATGAAACTCTGTTCCATAGTGCTCTTTTGTATTTACCACTACACGGATAACTTAGTACTGCTATTTGTGTTCCTAGCAATTCATCTAAATTAATATCACCAGTATCAGACACTTCTAAGTCTTTACCTGCTGCAAGATATAACGTGTTAATTAAATCTGGATATTTAAGATCTGTAATAACACCATTAGTATCTTTTTCGTAGTTTTGGTTTAAGAACAAATTAGATTTGTATTCATTAGTTGAATCTTCTAATTCCAATTTTACAGTTGTATCTGTATATTGAGATTCTATTTGTTCTGCTGCTCTAATGTAGCATTTATTAATGAAATAAGGTTGATTACCGCCCTTAGACGTTTTAACCTTAGTACCCGTTATTGCCATATGATTCCTCCTTATCTTTGGTCATTAGCATGATCTTGATTACGTTCGTTTGCACCATCAATTAATCCTTGATTTATATTTTCAAGGTAATTGTTTATTGCATCTATTGATTTAGCATAGTCTGCTAATTCTACATTCAATGATTCGTCTTTTAAAAATGGTACTTTCAATAAAACAAAAGTACCAAAGTCGTTCACTATATGTTTTGTTTCTCCTGGTTCCATAGAACCTACTCTATGTTCGCTAGGCATTTTCTTCTTTGACATTTGATGCCTCCTTTAGCTTTGATTCAAATCCTCTTTTTGCTGTTTGAACTCTAGCTACAGTATCATAAAATCCAGTTTCACGTTTTTTCATGAAAGCTAGATATTGAGCTTCATTAATTAACGAAGCTTTTTTACACTCTCTTGCAAGTTTGTCAATTTCTGAAAGTTCTTTGACTTTAGGTTTGAATACTGCTTGTTTTGCCTTAGCATTCTCAACTTCTTCTTTGCTAGCAACGGCAAAATCTGCACCAATACCCATATTGGCAAGGGCCCTACCGACGGCACTCGTCTCGCAATTTTCCACAGCACTCGTCTTATTAACAAAGCCAGTATTGTCTCGCTCAGCTGCTGTTCCAGTGAAATATTTTTCTGGTACTTCGAGTACATTTGGCGTGACCGTTGCTTGGACTCTGTATTCATTGCATTGTTCTCCAGTTGGTGTATCTATTATTTGTGCGACTTCTATTAATTTAGTCACTATCATGCCGTTTGGATACATATTGTGAAATTCTTTAATACGATCGTTAACTGTGGCATAATCTTTTAGATTAAATCCCATAAGATTCCTCCTTATTTATGGTTAGCTTGGACAACCAAATTAGTATTTTTAAGTTGATTATCCAAGCGTTTTATTGTTATTTTGTCTTGTAATATTCGCTACATATACGCAATAATACGTAACACATAGCAAATGTAATTAATAGTGATATCATTTTACTGTACCTCCTTAATCTAACAGTTTCATATACGCTTCAGCATTGTTAGCTCTAAACCAATCTAAGCCTTTGCGTACTACTTTTTGTGCATCAGAATCTAGAAAATAATTAGGCGATTTTAATTGTGCTATCATTATTTTTCTGTATACTGATTCTTCTATTGGTGATAGTTTGTAAGACTCACCGCTAAAAGGATTTCTAACATCTAAATCGATATCTTCGTGATCTAGAAACTTACATTTAGATATATCGTATGGAAATTTAGTATACTTTCTTGTTGTAGTATGTTCACATCCATATACGTCTGTATAAGTTATATTGCTTTTATTCGGACCACTTCCCATGTGAATCCCTCCTTTGTTAGTTGTTCAAGCATTTTTTCGTGCCATATTTTAGCTTCTTCCTCTGTAGCATAATTAGGATGAAACTTAGCATTTCTAGCTGCTTGATAGTGTTTAACTGATAGTATTTTAAGTAATACTATATAGTTTGGATCTGTATGGCTTTCTGCTACTGAAACCACATAGTGTTTATTCCTCATCGGACGGTGGTATTGTACCAGTTATTTCATCTATTACCATTTGTAATGGTTTAAGTTTCGTTCTTACTGGTATTGATTTATCTTCATACTTATCTTTATCTACATTTAAATAAGTTAATTCAGACATCATCCATTGAACTCCGTCCCAATAGTAAATATATTCAATAAATATATCTCCTAATGTCATACGAAAATATTGTTCTACATCTTCATATGAATCGTATTCTTCTTTGTTACCCATATATTCAATACTAGATTCTATAGAACGAATTGATTTTAGTTTTATTTCATCTACCTGTGATTGAGTATTGAAATGATTTAGCAATTCATAACCAACTCCACCTATGAACTCGTCGTTTCTTTTAAATCCAGGGTAGCCGTCAAAATGACAATAAACTGCTTTCACTGTTTTAAAGCCTTCGTCATCTGTTCTTTTAAATACAATGTTTGATCTTGTTGACATTATGCATCTCTCTTTCTTCGTATTGACGTTATCATATTACCTTTACTATCTTGGATGTACATAAATTCATATCCTAAATCTTCAAGTAAAGCTATCTTATGTTTGATTTCTGAATGTGTTTCTAATGCAAGATCTGATACGCTATAATCTTCTAGCTTATTCAATTCTTGTCTTGCTATGTCTAATTCAGATAATTTACCCATTTGTTACTCCTTCCACTTCGTTTGCTAAATTGTTGATTTCATCAACTTTATTAGCAATCATTTGTTTATTGGCTTCAACTTCTTGGTTAATCTCTTCTTCTCTCCATCGTGCTGTTTCCATAACGCCTACTGGTAGTATGCCGTGAGGTTCTATCATAACGGTTTCATTTCCACTTATTTCTACTTTTAGACTATTAGCTCTTCCAGTAGACCAATGAATAGCACCAGGGCCATTACCTTCGTCATCTTGAGATATGAACAATGCAGTACCGCTATCTAGTATTAATACTAAACCACTTTCATTATCTTCATCCCATTGTTTCCATAAGATTGTTTCTATTTTTTGTCCTTGCAACAAAGCAAAAGCTTTCTTGTGCCAAGCTTCTGTTCTTTGCATTTTTTCTTTACTTATTCTAATCATGCTCTTTCTCCATCTAGTATCTTTATGTATTTATCTTTATTGCCATTGCAATCTTCAATTACTTTTTCTTCCCATTCTTGTTGGTGCATAGGATATTCAAATTCACCACAACAATCACCAGCATATTCTGGATCTACTGTTTCTTTGCTGTAATCATTTTTAAGTGTATTCATATTAATAAAAACTTTTTCATACACTTGATCACTACCGCACCAATTGCATACCCAATCACCTAAATACTTTTCATCGATTGCTTTAACCATACAATCTTTTTCTGTATTTAAATTTGTTATTTCTCTTGGATATAGTTTTTTTGTAATAGGACGAAATATTTGTGCTATTTCTTTACTCATTTGATTCCTCCTCAATTTTTGAATATTGACATATCCATTGATTTTTATATTTATTGGTATTTCTTGCACTATCAGTAAACAACCACCAAGCTCGACCGTGCTTTTCAGCAAAGTCTTCTCTTTCTTGTATACCTTCTGGTGACCAAGGATCAACGAATTTCATATTTTTCATTCTATCCTTTATTGTTTCTACTGGTACTATATTTTTACGTAATAACCAGGCTTTTTCTCTTTTATTCATTATTTTCTCCTTTTTAATAATTTGGCTGTGTTATTACGTAACCATTTAACTATCACTCCGATAGCACCAATTATTAAATTACCAAATGTTTGGCTGTATCCTGGAAAACTGGACCATTTAACTCGCCACTCGGGGAGCACCAATTATTATATAGAAAGATTCGCATTTTTTATGTGCTCAGACTCTGTCCCCAACCGATTATGTTAAAGGTATTAGGCTGCCTTCGGTCCATCGTTGAGTTTTACGATATAATTTTTCTTTATATCAACTTTCTATACAATTATTATATTAATATTATTCAGAACTGAGGTAGCTTTAGCAAAACTAGTATCTCTAACCTACTACCTCTATTCTGATTTAAGTCACTCAGGAACCTGTATTAGGGGCCTGTAATGTGACTATTTACATAACCACCAGGAATATCCTGGTTAGTTATAATTGACTTGGTCGTTTACCGACCTTCATCATCCAAGGTTCTAATGACATATGTAATAACCAGTCCGACATTGTAATAAGCTTACCTATGTCTTCTACGACATGTTGCTCACCTATTTGTCTTACTGGTACTTTTCTACCATCAGAATTGGTAATGTATTTACCGAATACGTCAATACACCAACCAATACCTTCTGTATGATGTCTCATTGATCTGTGAGTTGGTAGTGAACAACCACGCTTAGAATCATCAAACCAATGATGAATCTTAATGTAGTCGTCTACTGTACCTCCCCATTTCTTTACACTGCTTTTACTATGATATAAAGGGTCCATTATTCTACCTCTTTTCTGCTTTCTATTTTTTCGTCAAGCATATTTGTAATAAAATCGTGTAACTGTTTTAGTTTTGATTGATCTTTCTTCAAAGAAATATCTAAGACTGGAGTTTCCCAAGATTTCTTTCTTGGAAATGTGTCTTTGATAAATCCTTTTAATCTCTTTTGAAGAGTATCATCCAACACTACTCTTGTTTCTTCTGTTTCGGTAACTCTTACATTTGTTTCTTGATTCAAATGAAGATTAATTTTATTATCTTCAATTGTTACTTTAAACGAATTTTGACTACCTTCATTATTTTGCCATCCAGGTTGTAACATTCCGTAGAAAGCTTCATCAATATCTTCCCAAATATTTTTACGTACTTTCGGATACATTATTTCTAAAATTCTTGTATCGAAATGTGTAAAAGTATCATAAACATATGATTGTACTCTCTTTAGTGTTATACCACGCTGACCATTCATAGCTATATTATCAATGCTATGCAATGACCATCCCATATTTAATATGCTTTGTATTACACCATTGGACCAATCTTCTAGATCCATAGTAGCAAACTCTTCTGCTTCCATATCCATAAGATATTTTCTTCGATCATCTATGTAATTCTTCAGTTCTTGAGTATGTTCATCAGAATCCCATAGATGATAATCAAATATGTTATCTGGTGTTACGTTTTCTCCGTGACCTATTTTCATATAAAAATGTCTTAATATATGAGATGGATATATTTCCATACCATCTTTATCACGTAACTCTACACCTTCTAAACAACCATCATCGCCATATCCATTGTATTCAAGTTTCATGCTTCTAATATTAGTATGTTTTATAATTGGTTCAAACTTTTCGTACAAGCTTATTTTAGTTGAATAACTTTTAAATGCATTTTGCACTCTATTCAAATCGTACCAACTATATCCATGGATCTTTTTATCGTCTCCTCCATGAAGTGTTTTACTCATAGCTTTTTCGAACTCAATTTTAAGATTACTAAAGTTTACATCATTATAATTCATTATTGTCTCCTCTTAGTTTTATTTTGTAATTCAATTAACATTGCTGCAAGATATACTATCATATCTAACGCTTCTTCTATAGCATCTTGCAAATGATCTCTTGTACCATCTAATGGTACTTCTTCACCGTGCTCTATTGCACCATAATGAAGTCTTTCTTCTATTAGTTCAAGTATAGATTCGTTGTTACTTTTTCTTATACCTAACCAATGTAATAGTTTTTTAAACATTATTATCCTCTTTTTTTTAGTATGTAGAGGAAAAGAGAAACCTCTACACACTTTCTTGTTCATCTATCGATTTCCCAAGAGTAAAAAGAAGGCTCTATATCGCCTTTGTGGCCTCTCTTTATCTCTTCGGTATCATTATTCTCTTTTAGATCGTTCATTACTGATTGTGATAGCACATACATACTATCATCACAACATTGCTCTTTTGTTTCAAAATTCCATTGTTGTTTTTGATGATTGTATTTGCTTTCTGCTATCGTTGTTCTGCAAGTAGGACATACTACTCTTAAAGGTTGTCTACTCATTTAGACACCACATTGTAGTATATTGCCCACATATAAGGTTTTGACATTTTACTGCAAACCTTATTGCATGCTGGATCGTACGCATTTGTTGCACCATCTTGCAATGTTCGCAAGTTCACTTTGTACGTTTTTGTAAACCACTCAGTGAATACTGTTGAATGCTGCAACTTTGCGTGATACATTTCTTTTTTAGTCATCTCTTAACACCTTTATACTTACGGTTTTAGCTCTAACATTTACTAGCGTTTCTATTACTTCGTCTGTGTATGATTCATATGGTATTTCTGTATCATCATTAAACGATATGTTAATATCTACGCCTTTTGGTTTAGGAACATGTTTCTTTCTGATAGTCTTTTTCTTATCTTTCATAAAACAAATTCCTTTTCATATCTGTATACTCGTCGTATAACCATTCGATTACACGTGTTAACATATAAAATGTTATTAGCCATAAAAAGACTAACGATAGATCTAGTGCTGTTGTAGATAGCAAACTATTATATGTTCCAGTATACATATTGTACTTTGTATCAAACTTTAAAAACATTACAATAAATGTTGTTATCATTGATACTAAGAAGATGCTGTTAAATAAACATTTTCTTATGAATCGTATTACACTTATTACTGCGAGATATGGTCCTTTACCAACGTATCTTGCTTTAAGACGTGTAATCTTATCTTTTATATAATTACGCATTGTATTTCCTCTTTTTTGTTAACGAAAGCTTTGCCGACCAATATTGCGGACTAACTGAACTAAGGTATATTGATATGATATGTGAGTTGTGTGGATATCAGTCGGCATAAGTTATTATAATAATATGACTTACCAATGGCAAGTTTTTTAGTATGGCATTATGCATCTAAAAAAATTCTTTACTGTGCAAAGCACAATTGTAATCCTTATGATGTCAACAAATGAATGCTGACACCATAAGAATAAAGATACTTTTATAGTTATTAAACTACTGTATCCCCGCCAATAACATCGGCTTTATTAGTAACATAGAATGTTACCAATGTTTCAGACTTATTGTTCTGATTAACATATGGTTCATTCTTGACGTCAACTAATTTACCATTGCTATCTTTAGCTTTGGCAATAAGTTGCAAGTCCCTCAATGCAAGGTATTTATTAAATGAAGACGCTAGTTTCCATTTAGATAAATCCTTAGAGCGGATAGTTATCATATAGATATAACGTAATCCCTCAGACTCGCTATTAAGCTGGGACAATTGCTCGCCCTTGATCGCATTGAGTGCAACATTATGCGTGTGTTTTTGCCTATCGGCTAACTCAGGCATAGTTGATTTAGTAGGACGTACTTTAATTGATACAAGTGAACTGCCAATGTTTTTCGCATTAAGCTCGTTAAATGCATCTTGGATCTTATACATATTAGACATAGTATACTCTCTTTCTTTTTTGTTTTAATATTAATTAGTGGACAAAGTCCACGAGGGTGCAGCTACGCCCGTAAAGCAAATATTGACTTAGAAATATTCAAACGAATAATTTCAACGATATTGAATATGAAAAGTCAATATTTGTAGGGGGTAGGTGTTATATATACCACGTACATACAATCTAGGGCTATTTTTTAAAACTATTGCAAGGTAGCTGTAAATATTCTTAAGTTATATTAATGAAAGGCGTAAATAAATTAATTAATTTTTTAAAAAAATCTAAATCGCTAGAAAGATTAAATAAAGATACAGGTGAATGGGAAGTTGTAGATTTAGATCTATCTGATGATGAAACATATACGCTGATACAAGTAATGTCTGCAGAGCTAGAGATTATGGTCAAGATAGAAGAAATGGAATTAGACATACGATTAAAAGATAAATAGGTATTGCAAGGTATAAACGTATATATATAAACATATGAATAAACGTTTATAAACGTACATTTATACATACATTTATGTATTGCTATATACATAAGAATATAATAAACGTTTATGGAGGAAAAATGAGCATAGCGACAAACGTAATATTTGATAAGAGTGATAAAAAAGATAGACACTTAATTAGTAGGGATAAATACAATTGGATTTATTTAGTAGGGCCAAAGCATAATACCATAGAACAGATTGTAGCATTGAAAGACAACAAATGGTACTACACCTCTATGAAAAGTTTAGTATTGGAATTGTTTGAGAAAAGACTTAATAAAGCTACACACGTACTAGGAACGCAGGAAATTATCAAAGCAGTTGGTATGGTATATCAAGATGTAATTGAAATAGCAATAGGCGTACAAACAGCAACAGAACATTTATTAACTAGAGGTGATCGTTGCGAAGAATGCAATAAGGAGTTATAATGGCAATTAATAAAAAGAATAAGCCTAGCTTAAAAGAAATAGTAAGACTTATTGGAACCTTAGCAGTTCAAATAGAACAGTTGAAAATGCAGGTTTGGAACGGCGATAGGGCACTGGACTTATATTTAGAAATGAAAGAAGATAAAGAAAAGTTCAAAAAATTTTTAGAAAAAAAATATCCACTAGATGATACAGATAGTAAAAAGACTGAAGATAAATAATTTTAAACCAAAGACATATAAAGTGTATACGAGTGAGGACAAAGCTATACCAGAGTATGTTCATTGGCAAGAATGTGATGCAGGGGACTACGGCATTAGCGATGACGGTTATATAGGTAAGTGTATTTACAGAAATAAATACAAAAGAGGAACGCTGCTTACATTTCCTTATGGTAGACAATGGATAGGTAGAAATAGAAAGCTAGAGTTTGAACCGCATTGGAACTCTGGTAATTTAAATAATGTTTCTACAAAGTCTTATAGTGAGATAGAATCAAAGTCTAAAAGAGCAGAGTTAGCAGTAGATGCATACATAGCTTATAAGATAGCGGGGGAAAAACCTGATATGGATAAGATCGGTTCATTGTATAGACCAGATCAAAAAGAACCGCATATAGCAGCAAAAAGATTGCTGAAGTTGAAGGAGACAAAGCAAATGATAAAAGATAAACTAAAAGAAGTTTTAACTGATAAAGGTGTAGATGAAGGATATGTTATTGATGTGATGAAAGACGCAGTGGTTGTTGCAAAAATGAAAGAAGATAGTGGAAGCATGATTCGTGCAGCAAAAGAAATGTCTGTATTTTTAGATATGGCTCCACAAAAAACACAGCAAACAGAAACCCTGGAAATGGATATAAGTCATCAAATCTCTAATCAGTTTGAAAAACAAACTAGAAAGTTAAAAGCAACACAAACAAAAGAGCTTGGTGATGGACAAGAAGAAGATAATACTTGAAGGTGAACACGATAATTTATTATTATTTTTGGCTACAATGATTGAGGTAGGCAAAGATATGAATGTTGAAGTAACCATTATTGTACATGAAAAATAAAAAAGATATATTAGAAGCAATGCAAAAAGATATGCTATTGTTCGGTAGAATGGTAATGCCTAATATGTTTAGTAGTGAATCTCCTCCCTTCCATTACGACCTTACAGAATACCTATTAGACAATAAAGAAAAACAAATTAATATCATTGCACCTCGTGGACACGCTAAGAGTTCGGTAGCAGCTGGTATTTTTCCGTTGTTTCATTTAATGTTTAATAAAGGAATTAAGGTTATTGTTCTTGTGTCACGTACGCAATCACATGCTACTAAACTATTAGGTACTATTAAAGATGTGCTAGACTATTCACAGGAGTTCAGATATTTCTTTGGATATTGGGGAATGCAGTCTGCACGCAAATGGACAAACACAGAAGTAGAGTTAAAAGATGGTAGTTTAATTATTTGTAAAGGAACAGGTCAACAGATACGTGGTATTAAACACGGAAATCAACGACCTACTCTTTTAATACTAGATGATCCCGAAGATGAAAATAATACAAAAACAGCAGAAGCTATGGAATACAATTTACGTTGGTTGTTGCAATCTGGTGTTCCATCCTTGGACCCGTTATCTGGAAGAATTTGTGTTATTGGTACTCCGCAGCACGAACGGTGTATGGTAGAAACATTAAAAGATATGAAAGGTTGGAAGACGTTAGAGTTCCGTCCAGATCTTGAAAATAAAAAAGCTTTATGGGATGAAGTGTGGCCAATAGATAAGTTAGTTCAAAAAAAAGAAGAGCTAGATAGTATTAATAGACTTTCGGTATTCTATAGAGAATATTTGTGTCAAATCGTTGGGGATGAAGATAACTTATTTAAAAAAGAAGATATTCAATACTATGAAGGATACCTTGAACAAGACGAAGCAGGATTGTCTACTCTCATCCTGACGAACCTAAATGGTGAGGAAGTAGAAGAGAGGAGACCTGTAAACATCTTTACAGGCGTCGATCCTGCATCTAGTACAAAAAAAACTGCAGACTATTCTGTTGTATTTAATCTAGCAATTGACGACAAAAACAATAGGTTTGTGTTACCGTATTTTAGAAAACGATCTACTCCTTTACGTTTAGCAGATGCTATTATTAGAAATTTTAAAATGTACAACAGTACTAAAACACGTATTGAGTCTGTTGGTTATCAGGAAATGTTACGTCAATACATAAAAGAAGAATCTGAAAAGCTTGGATTGTTTATTCCTGGATTAGAAATAAAAGAAAATCCACGAACAAGAAAATCTTACCGATTAGAAAGCTTGCAGCCTTTATTTGCTAATAAAAGAGTTTTTATACAAAGCAATATGCAAGCATTAGAAAACGAATTGTTATTATATCCTAGAGGTAAAAATGACGACTTGCTAGATGGTTTTTATTATGCAAATAAAAATTCATATAGGCCAGGGCATACATATACTCCTTTTTCCAAAAAAAGAGAAGACTATTATTATACTCCACAGAAAAGTTGGAAGATAAACTAAATATGTCTTGACTTTTGTCTATATATTCTTATAAGTTATATTAAGGTGCAGATAGACTTAGTTAAATATTATATCACAAATAATCAACTAGTTGAACTGTTGGACAAACATATGAACGTAGAAGTACCAAAAGGGTATAAGGTAATTGATGCCAGACAGCATAAAAAAGACAAAAAAGTCACAAAGAAGTCAAAGTTATAAAGATCTAGTTGATGTATTTGGATATATTCCTGGTAGACTAAAACCAGAATCTGGAGAAATACCAGATGATGTACAAGAGTCTATTGAGCTTTTAACGGAGTATAATAATCTTCGTGAAATATGGGCTGTTAAATTTCAAGAGTCAATAGAGTTTAGAGCTGGTGCTCAATGGAGTCAAGAAGAAAGAGACGTACTTGAATCACGTGGTCAAGCACCTATTGTTGTAAATCGTATACACCCTATTGTAGAAACAGCTAAATCTCTTTTAACATACAACTCTCCTGAATTTCGTTCATCTGCACGTGAAGACTCTGATAGAGATACAGCTAAAGTTTTTTCTGATTTGTTTGCTTGGATGTGGGATCAGTCTTCTGGTAACGAAGAGCTGAAAAAAATTGTCGACGATTATTATGTAGGCGGTATGGGATGTATGCACGTTTATCAAGATCCTATGGCTGATTTAGGTAAAGGGGAAGTATTTTTAAAATCTATAAATCCGTTAGATGTTTATATAGATCCAAATTCTAAAGACGTATATGCTAGAGATGCTGCACACATATTGGTAGTTAAGTATATTACAGATGAACAAGCAATGCAATTATACCCTGATTTTATGGATATAATTATGGACGCAGATAGTGCTATAGATAATGACGAAGAAGTTCCTGCTACTGACTTAGCTGCTACTGAAGGACAAATATTTAATACAGATGAAGATACAAACTATCATACTAAAAGAAAATTTATAGAACGCTATACTAAAGAAATGCATTCGTATTATAACGTGTATGAACCTTTTTCTCAAAAAGAATATTTGTTTGACGCAGCAGAATATCAAGAATACAAAGATACATATTATTTGCGTATTACTAAAGCTACAGGAGAAGAAGTATTTATTTCTGATGAAAATGCAAAAGAAGAATTAATGCAGGTAGTAGAAGAGTACGGTGCTATCTTTCACTTTGAATTACCTGATCCTGAAATAGACGAAGAAGGAAATATGATTCCTCAAAGTCCTATTAAGGTTTCTGGTATAGAAGGAGAAGATGCTATACCTGGAAGTACTACTGTTATTACTCCATTAACAGCTGAAGAGATGGCTGGGATGGAAAATATTATGATAAATAAAATTGAAAAATGTTGCGTAAAATTAACAGCAACCGTTGGTAATAATTTACTTTATACTAGAATATTACCAATAGAAGAGTATCCTATTGTACCATTAATGAATATTCATCACAGAAATCCATATCCTGAATCAGATGTTAGGCTATATAGGCCGTTACAGGAATACATAAATAAGATTCGTTCATTAATTATTGCACACGCAAGTACAAGTACAAATGTAAAACTATTGATTCCTCGTGGCTCAGCAGATCTTCGTCAAATCGAAGAAGAGTGGAGTAGAGCAGGTACCAGTGTTATTGAGTTCGATGCTGAGCTAGGTGCACCTATCGTTGCTGGTCCTGTACCCCTACCAAATGAATTGTATAAAAATGAAGGAGATGCAAAGTACGACCTGGAGTACGGCTTTGGTATTTTTGAACTTATGCAAGGTAGTGGTATGAACTCTCCCTCAACTTATAGAGGAACACTTGTCGTTGACGAGTTTGGTCAACGAAGAATTAAATCTCGTAGAGATGATATAGAAAACTTTTTAAACCAATGTGCTAAAGTTGCTGTTCCACTTATGCAGCAAATATACACAGAAGAAAAAGTTATTAGATTAGTGCAACCAAATGGTTTAGAAAAAGAACAAAGATTTAACTTTTTTAAAGAAATGGAAAACGGCGATGTTATGCGTTTTCATGATGTAACATTAGGTAGATATGACGTAAAAGTTGTATCTGGATCTACGTTGCCTACAAATAGAATGGCAATGTTGAATACTTATATGCAAATGTATCAAGCTGGATTAATTGACCAAGTTGAAGTGCTCAAGAAATCAGAGTTGGTAGATATTGACGGTGTACTAGGACGAAGCGGTCAAGCAGTACAGATGCAACAACAAATGAATATGTTACAAGAAGAATTGAAGAAAGTCAAAGGTGACTTACAAACTGCTACACGTGAAGAGCTACATGCTAAGAAACGTTTAGAAGTTGAAAAGTTTAGTTCCGATTTAGATAAAATATCTAATAGGGCTGAATCTGCTACACAGCTTTATAAAGCTAGGATAGCAGACGTTGAAAACAATCTAATGAACTCCGTTAGCTCAGTAGAGAAAGACTTAGCTGAAGAGCTAAGTGAAGAACCTGCATTAGGAGAAATGGAGAGTTAGGAGGATAAATGAGTGAAAATAAAGAGATACTAAACACAGAACAACAGGTTGATCCTATGAGTACTGCTAAGGGAGCAACAAGTGACGATGACATTTTTAAACAAGTGTTTGGAACAAATACCGACAACTTTGTAGCTAGGGTTGGAGAAGATGTTCAAAATACTTATGAAAGTGAAGCATCCGAAGTATCTGATGTTAGTAATCCAAAGGAAAGTTCTGACCAATTTCAGTATTGGCAGAGTCAAGCAGATAAAAAAGCTGCTGAAGTTGAAACGTTGAAAAGGGAATTAGAGTCTTTAAAGTCGAAAGAGATTTCTACTCCTCAACCAACACAACAAGCAACTCCGTCTGAGGAAATAGTGAAACCTGTTAAACCTACTAGACCGTCTGACTTTGATAATTCCGAGGCGTTAACTGATCCTAATAGTAAATCTGCAAAATATCTTGCAGACAAGGAACAATACTTAGATAATATGACTGAGTATTTAATGCAACAAGAGGAAACACGTAATCAGATTACACAAAAGCAATTAGAGGAGCAACGTAAGATGCAATCTCAACAACAATTGCTTAGTGATTTACAAACTAATTACGGATATACTCCGAATGAAGCTAGTGATTTTGTAACAACTATGTCAGCACCAGAGTCGTTGTCCTTAGACAACTTAGTGAAGCTACACAAATCATTGACATCAAGAGAAAATGAAAACATCTCAATAAGTCAGCCAAATGTGATAGATCCTAGAACAAGTGAAATGGCACAAAGACAACAAAAACTAGCAATTCCTAGACCTATTAGTACTCAGCCAAGCGTCAGTAAGCAGTCATCTAAACAAATAGAAGATCAAATGATGGATTCTATGATAAAGTCTTATAAAGACAAGAATCCATTTAGTTAATTAAGGAGAAAATAAGATGTCAGTTTATAGTATAAACCCTGGGGATGCACAAGGTTCTTTGGCTTCAACAAGTATAAATGATTCAAGAAGAATCTTTAACTTTGGAGAAAGAGTAGCTGAGCTTGCACCTCAACAATCACCTTTTCTTACTTACTTATCAAAAGTTTCAAATAAGCCTACAGACGATCCTGTATTTAAATTTTTGGAACAAAGACATCAATATCAAAGAAGAAGCTTTCAAATTCAAGCAGCTAAATCAACCACAGTTTATAGTAGTGGTTTTAATGTAGCAGCTGGTTTAGAGCTTGACGCTGATGTACTTTATGATAAGTATGGAAGAGAAATTACAGTAGCAACAGCACCTGAGTTTTTGCTTGCAGATCAAATCGTAGCTATCGAATGTGAATACGATGCTAACGGTACAGATGCAGGAGTAGGTTCAGAAACTGCTGCTATAGCATATTACAAGTTAACTGCTGTTCCAGCAAAAGTAGATACAAATACTGCTGCTAGATTAGTAATGGACTTTATTAGAGTTAATTACAAACCAACAGGTTCTAATGGAGCTACAGCAACAAACGCAGGACAAATTACACCAGCATCTGGTTCTAAATTACATTTTAGAGCAGACGCAGATGCACAAGTAGTTGGTTCAGCTTTTGCTGAAGGTTCGCAAGATCCAGAAGGTTGGAGAGACGAGTTCTATAACAGAGAAGGATACACACAAATCTTTAAGACTAGTGTGCCTCTATTCTCTGGTACAGCACTTGCTACTCGCTATCGTGGATTATCAAACGAATACATGAGAGTGTATCAAGAAAAACTTATGGAACATAAGATGGATCTTGAACACGCTATGCTATTTGGTATTGGTAGCGACGATTCAACATCTTCAGGTCCTATTCGTAGAACTTGGGGTATTGTACCTTTCGTAGAACAGTATGGTAAAGTGAAAACACTTGACTATGCTAATGCAAGTTATGATACTTTTATAGATACCATGGAAGATGTATTCTCACCAGAATCTGGAAACAGCGGAGAGAAACTTGTTCTAGCATCTAGAAAAGTTATATCATACTTTAACAAACTTGGCGGTACTTCGTTCTTAGGTAACACTATGGCGTTGAACAATCAAGTTGGTAGTGGTCTTGACATTCAAAATGTTGAGGGTTCATTTGGACACAACGTAACAAGAATTAGTACCATTTATGGTAACTTAAATCTTGTAATGGAACCACTATTTAGAGGGCCGTATGAAAATACAGCTATTATGGTTGATCTAAATAACGTAGCATACAGACCATTAGTAGGTAATGGCGTATCAAGAGATACACAAATTATTACTAATGTACAAGATCAAAACGTTGATGGAAGAAAAGACATGATTCTTACAGAAGCAGGTCTAGAAATTTCATTACCTGAGACACACACTGTATTGCAGTTCTTTAGTTAAGTTGAATAATAAGGGGGGATGCAATATTCCCCCCTTTATAAAAGGAGAGAGATATGAAGTATAAATCAAAATCAGATGCAATTAAACCTACTGTTATTAGTTCTGTAGCTAAATATAGTGCTGCGGGTAGAGGTATGGGTAAATTGCTTATGGGTGGTGCAGCAGCATTAGGCGTAGGTGCTGGTGTTGCTCTTTTATCTAAGAGAAAGAAGAAGAAAGAAGGCAAGTAATGGGGATGGTTACTAGAGCAGCTAAACATATGATAGCTTTACGTAAAAGAAAAGGTAAAAACAGTTTGTTTAATCCTACTCTAAAACAGTTAAAAGATACCTCTAAAAATTTAGATTTAGCTAAAGAATTAGGTATGCAAAAGAAAATGTATAGAGAAACTGGATTAGAAAGTGCAGCTGACGTATTAAGAAAAAAAGGTAAAATGAAACTATGAGCTTACAAACTGAAATAGAAGCAATAACTGGTAGTATTTCAGATATTACTGCAGAAGCTGTATTGTATGCAAACGAAGGAAATAAATTTGTACAAAGAGTTATTTCTAAAAATTCTGCACTAGCAGAAAGGTTAACTTCTGAAAATGAACTTACTAATGATACTGGATTACCTTTAGCAAATGTTATAAATCTTGTTTCTGTAACTAGGTTAGATTCTGATGGAGGTAGATATAGAAGTTGCAATCGTATAAGCTACGAAGCTAGTAACGACGCATTAGACTCTAATAGTATCTATTTTGCTACTGTAACAGATCCAAAGTATTATTTAGAAGAAAATACATTAAAAGTGATACCTGCAGGACTTACTGCTACAATTAAAGCTGTAGTAAAACATATAACACCAGTAACTATTACTAGTTTAGGTATTTCATCAATTACTAGCTTGCCACAAGAATATTTTAGAGGTGTAGTTTTATATGCAGCTTTACAAGTATTGCATAAAAGAATGAATGAAATAGATAAGCCTACTGGAAGTACTGGTAATTTAACAACTTTAACTGCAGGTCTTGTAAGTACGCCTGCCGATAGAATAGATCAAAATAAATGGTTTGATATTGTAGGAGATTATATTGAGAATGAAGACGTAGAATTAGCAAGTGCGTATTTAAGCAAAATAAATACTTATTTGAGTAATTATCAAACAGAGCTACAAGCAGATATAGGTCAATACCAATGGTACGAGAGTCAATACTTTAAAGTTTCTAGACAATTCGTAGAATTTTTAAATATGTTTTCTAGCGTAAACATGCAACCAACAGGAGCACCGAATGAAGCTACAGGAAATGATTGAAAAAGTACAAAAACATCATCCAGATCTTGGTAATGTAGAAATAATTAAATTATTAAATCAAGCTTCTGATGAATTTTGTTCAAGAACATTAGTATTAGATGAAGCTACACAGTTTACTACGGTAGCTAATCAACGCTATTATGGACTAAAAGATTCTATATTAGAAATTAAATCTGTAGATATGCAAGACGAAGAAGGCAATACAAAATCAATTAAACGTTTACAAGGTAGACCAGAGTATAGGGATATAACATAATGGGACATTACGAAAAATTAAATTCTAGACAAACAAAACAGCATGTATATTGGGTAGAAAGAGATTCTATTGGTATTGCCTTATATGATGCTAGTAAGTCTGATAAAGAATTATTTACTAGTGTAGCAGCTGCTCACACTATAACTTTATTTTATCATAAAAAAGCTTTGCATTTTGGAGTAGATTCTTCTGGTTCTTCAACATTGAATACTACGACATTAATGGCTGAAGATAGTGAATTACCTACTCAGTTTCATCAATATTTAGTAGACAAAGCAATATCTATGGGATATGAAACAAAACCAGAGATGATTCAAATGGCACCTTACTTTGATTCTAAATTTGAAAAAGGAATTAAAGAGGGTAAGACTTTTGCTAATAGAGGCCGTATAAGCGGTAGAAGAAGAATAGTGCAACATAGTTTTTAATGGCTAATACTTGGAGAGTAGGACAATTTGGGTTAACATCGTTTGATGATCATAATTTATCATTAAGTGATTTAATACAACATTTTAATGATGACATTAATAATAATTTTACAGATATACCTGTACCAGATGGTAAAGTAGATTTAGCAGTTTTTACAGATATACCTACTCCAGATGGAAATGTGGATGAACCAACTTATACAATGGTGCCGCAACCATTAGGGAAAGTAGCAGAACCAGGATATACAGAAGTTCCTGATTCTAATGTGCCTAGTTTTACAAATATACCATTACCAGATGGTAAAGTAGATGAACCGATCTATGAAGATCGAATAAAAAATACATAGGAGATAATTATGGGTGGAAGTTTAACAAGTCCAAATAAGATTAAAGACGTCTATAAAAAAATAGTCTTTTATGATAACAATAATTTTAAAATAGACAATGGCACTGAAGATGTTATTGTAAGTACTGAAACTACTTTGTCTGAAATAAATACAACTAATTTTTCAGACAATGCTTTAGTGTTAGAAAGCGAAGGATTAAACTCTTCAGATAATGATACGAGTTTACCTACCACAGCAGCAGTAAAAGATTATGTAGATAATCAAATAACTGCACAAGATTTAGATTTCCAAGCAGATACGGGTGGAACACTGTCAATAGATCTTGACAGTGAATCATTAACAGTATCTGGAGGAACAGGAGTTTCAACAACTGGAAATGGTAATGCTATTACTGTAAATACAGTAGATAGTGAAATAGATCATGATAGTTTAAATAATTACGATAGCGATAAGCACGTAGCACATAGCTTTGTTACTTTAACAGCAGGAGCAGGATTAACTGGTGGTGGAGATATTACTACTAGTAGAGAATTTGCTGTAGGAGCTGGTACTGGTATTACAGTAAATGCAAATGATGTTGCTGTGGATACAAGTGTAATTGCTACAAGAACTTATGTTGATGGACAAGTATCAACAGTAAATACTTTAGGAGAAATGACTGATGTAACGTTGTCTTCGTTGGGAAATGGCGATATTTTGCAATATAGTACAAATTCTTCAGAGTGGAACAATACAAATGAAATAGACGGGGGACCATTCACTGGTTCATAAAATAGGAGAGAAAAATGGCAAGTAATGTAATTAAAATGAAAAGAACTGCCTACAATGCATCAGGCGTACCTCAAGCAGCTGAAGTACAGTATGGTGAATGGGCATGGAGTAATAACGATAGTAAAATGTATTTTACAGCTGCAGATACTTCAGATGGTAGTGATAGAATACTTTATATTAGGGATTTAATTCCTGATGCAACTTCTGGTGGAAGTGCTTCAGCAAGAGGTAAAGCATCTTTTAATAGTACTAATTTTAGTGTTAGCACTGGTTACGTAGCAATAGCAACAGGCGGTGTAGTAAGCAGCAACCTTGCAGCTAATTCAGTTGTAACAGATAAAATACAAGACAATGCAGTTACTGCAGATAAAATTGTAGATAACATAGCATTACCTGGTAATTGTAGTGTAACAGGAAACTTTACTGTTGATGGAAATTTAACAGTAGATGGTACAGTAACTCAGGTAAATAGTACTGAAGTAACCATAAATGACAAAAATATTGTACTATCAAACAATTTAAGTGGAGATCCATTAACAACAAGTACTTATACAGGTTCTGGTATTACTATCGGTACAAACGCTTCTGCACCAAAATTAACATGGAATACTGCTGTAAGTACAGATGCAGATTATTGGTTGTTTAGTCACAAAACTAAAATTACTGGCGGTTTGTATGAAACTGAAATTGACGGTGGCGACTTTACAGGAGCTTAATAGATGTCCAATACTATTAAAATAAGAAGAGGGAGTGGTGTACCTACTGCAAGTGATTTTGCTGCATACGAGTTAGCTTATGACTATACTGGTAACGACTTATATGTAAAAGTTGGTACTAATATGGTTAAGGTTAATTCTGAAGGTTCAGGTACAGTAACTAACGTAATTGCTGGAAATGGTCTTGCTGGAGGTGGAACTGTTACAGCTACTCTTGATTTAGATTTTAGTCAATTAACAGATATGACTTCTGATATATCTGGAACTACTGAGTTTATATTACAAAATGGAACTACAGAGTCAAGAAAAGCAGCTAGTGAAATAAAACTTACTGCTTTTGATGCAACAGGTTTTAGCATTGCTGGTACAGTAGACACAAGTGGTAGTCCATCAGCTAGTGAATATGCACGATTTACAGATAGTAATACTGTACAAGGTATAAGTGCAGCTGCCGTAAGAACTGACTTAGGTCTTGTAATTGGTACAAATGTTCAAGCACAAAATGATTACTTACAAGATATTGCAGATCTAAGTACAGATAATGCTACTCAAAATGGATATGTATTAGCTTATAACGATGCTTATCCAAGATTTGAATTAGTAGAACAAAGCGGCGGTGTATCTTTTAATGGTTCTACTGCTAATGGATTATTGACTTATGGTAATAGTACTACAGCAGATGTAGAAACTAATCTTACTTTTGATGGAAACCATTTAGACATTGCAAATGGACATTTAGTTCTTCCTTATGGAGAAATCAATGATGCAGGAACTGATTTAAATATTGTAGGTACTAATGCAGTAACTCTACAATCAAGTGCAGGAACTGCTTTAACAATACCAAATGCTTCTACTAATGTAGATATAAATGGCTCTTTAACTACCGAAGGTCCTGATGGTGGTGCTTTTATAGGGAATTGGGCAGCAAGCTCAAGCTTTGCAGTATTTGGTACTGCTAATATGGCTGGTGGAGAGTATGCACTTCTTACAAATGGAACAAATACTTTTTTAGGGTCAGGTAATGGTGGTGCTACTTATTTTAGAGGACCTGGAAATGATTCAACACCAGAGCTTGTTAATAATGGTACAAATATATATATGCAAAATGCTGGAAATTTTGGCATAGGAGTTACAAATCCTTCAGAAAAATTACAAGTTTTAGGTAATTTAAAAATTGGAGATGCAGGAAATATAACAACATTTACAATGAGTGGTAATTATCCAGTAGTTTATTTTGATGATGTTGATACAGGTGCTTATATAGCAAATAATGTTAATGGTTTATTTATCGGTAAAACTAATAGTCCAAGCTCATCTAATGATATTTTAAAATTTGATTTAACTTATTCAAAACTTGTAACTGCTGGTGGATATTTTGAAATAGGTGGAGGTTCTTCCATAACAGGTATTTTAGGATTTAATAGAAATATAAGCACAGGTGCTATTCACAATGGAAGTTATGGTGCATATCAAATGCAGAATGAAGGAGGTACATTTCGTATTCAAGTATATAACTCATCAGGTGGTAGTGTTGATGCTAATTCTTTTGTTATTAAAGATACTGCAAGAGTCGGTATAGGAACTGCATCACCTGGTGAAAAGTTAGATGTAAAAAGCCAAATAAATGTTACTAATTCTAATGGGGTTAGTTTAGTAGGATTGAAAGCAACAGAATTTGGATACTCTGGTTCTTGGAGAGCAATTCAAATAGGAAATACAAGTGGAAATGAAACTGTAAGTATTGGTTATGACCCAAGTACTAATTCAAGTGGAAGTTTTACTGGAGATGGTAGAGAAGTATTGTTTAGAAATGGAGCAGAATTTATGACACCTAATTCTGCTAATAATGGTTTTCATAATGATATATTAGTATTAAAAGATGGAAAAGTAGGTGTAGGAATTGCATCACCTGCAGAAAAACTACACATAGTTGGTAATGTAAGAGTTCACGATGGAGGTTATTTAGCAGCAGGAGATGCTAACGACATATTTATAAGACACGATGGTAATGGACATCTTCAAAGTAATACTGGAAATATGTTTATTAATAATGTAGCCACTACTAATATATTAATAAGTGTAGGTAATGATGAAAAAGTTAGAATAGAAAATGATGGAGATTTACATGTAAAAGCAGATGTAGTTGCATATTCATCTACTCCATCAGATATAAGATTAAAAAAGAATTTTACAAAAATTGATAATGGGTTAGATGTTATAAGCAAATTAGATGGTCAAACATTTAATTGGAAAAAAGATGAAGGTAGATTAAGTGCAGGATTTAAAGCACAAGAAGTAGAAAAAGTATTACCACATTTAGTAGATGAAAGAGAACTACCATTGCATTCAGATGATGAAAAAGATTATAAAGTATTAAGGTATGAAGAAATAATACCTTATTTAGTAGAGGCAATAAAAGAACAACAACAACAAATAGAGGAATTAAAAAATGGCTAAAGTAATCGCAGAAAAAGTACAAGAACAAGCACAAAGTTCTGTAAAAATGGTAGAAATCAAGAATACAAGAACGATGCAAGATGCATCAGGTAATGATGTAGAAGTAGTAGATTTTACTGATGTTAAATCAGTAGATGAAGCTATATCACAATGTGAAGCACATAAAGCTAATTTAGAATCACAACTTACTGAGTGTGAAGCAGAATTAGCAGACTATATAGCAATAAGAGACGCTGAGTAATACATGGCTTTACCAGCATCAGGACAAATTAGTATTAATGATATATACGCAGAAACAGGCAATGAACTTGAATTTAATGCTTCGCTAAAAAATATATCTGATGGTACGTTTGTAACTATCAATACTGAGAATGCATCGGCAAACAGACCAGACGGTTCTGCTCCCCATGCAATTTCTGAGTTTTATAGTTATGATCATGACTTAACTAATGCTTCTTACGGTACTTGGAGTGCTGGTAATATAAGCATTGCATCTAATCCAGGTGGTACAAATTATTACAATAGAAGTATTACATTTAGTGGATTTACTTCTGATGTGATAGATGTGTATTATACGACAAATAGTGGAGTAGTTAGAGGTGGCTTGTCTGTAGCGACGTCTACTTCAGGATTTCCAAACAATAGTGCTACATATAGAACTGTTAGTAGTAGTACTGGTAATTTTGGTACTGCTGTTAGTATTAATGGTAGTGGTACGTTGTATTGTAGATTTAAATATATACAACATAGTTCATTGCATGAAACAAGTAATAGAACAATTAAAATAGTAGCAGATGGAGAAACAACACCAGGATTTAATCAAATTAATTTTGATGATAGTAGCGGAGGTTTCCCATAGGAAAAATTATGAAAGTAAGTGAATACAGAGAACAAATGGCTGAAAGAGTAGCTGTAATAGAAGCTCAAGTAATTGATATTTATCACGATATAAAAGAGATTAAAGAATTACTTAAAGAGCAAAATGGTAG
>WLWG01000402.1_pt1 | contig 44550 bp, 60 predicted proteins | sample 6712871 | NCBI WGS metagenome assembly WLWG01 (sample SAMN12718693, study PRJNA515312) | sponge metagenome | isolation source: marine sponge | host: Mycale hentscheli | place: New Zealand: South Island, Marlborough, Capsize Point | collected 2003-05-01
TTATTAATTATACTGGCCACTTTTGAAGCTGAGGATCATTTCCTTGTGTGTTGTCATTTGTAAATTTATTATTGTTTTGTAGACCTATTGGAGATTTCCATGTTTTAGATGTAGGGCTAGGATCTCCTCCAGTGGATGAAGTTTCACCAACTAGTAATCCTGCCATTCCCATATCTTCCATGGCCTTCTCCATGGTAGTTGCTCCTCTGTCTACCAGCTCCATATTGATTTTAAATTTGTCAGGATTAGTTGCAACTCTTACAACTGGTTTCTCAAATTTATGGAACATGCGGATAGGGACGGTAGCAATATCTTTTGGTTCAACATCAAAGAGAATGGCCAAAACTCTATCATAAGCTTGCCTTTCAATCACTTGAGATAGTAGGTTCTGTTCTGGTTCAATTTCATTTTCAATGAAACTATCAGATTCCTCTTGATTTGCATTTCCACCCATATTTCCAGTTTTACCTTTGGATAGCATGAATAATGGCACACCAGTTCTTCCTGCAATTGTTTCCATCTGTTGTTGATCAATTGCAATTAATCCAGCAATATCTCCAGAGTTAGAACCTGATGGATTTAGTAATTCTACATTGTGTGAGACAGAAATATCCTTACCAGCATTATTTGCCAGGTCCAAGTTGAATTGGTCCATAATTGAGTTAATTCTTGAAAAGTCCTTTCCTGGAACTGTATGCTTGAAAATTAATGGAGTGTGCCATGTGTTAATAGTTGCTGCCAAATAATCTCTTGAATACAAAACAAGGCCAACTTTACCAATATCTACCAAAGAGCGAATATCACTTCTACCATAGAAATCAGAGAAGAGATCATGGTTCTTTCCTTTTTGAATGTAAACTAATCTATTGGCATCAAATCTGGCTCCATTAGATGTAAGGCCTGTAACTTCAACAGCTACTAGTTCTGATGTATCAAAATTAACAATTGGCCTTCTTAGTAGTTCTGGCCTGATTAGTCTGAGTGCTTGAGGAATTACATATTTTCCAGTATCAGGATCTCTTCCTTCAGGGAACATACCAATGGCAGTTCTGCCTTGTTCTCTTGCAAACAGATAAGCATCAAAAATCAAATCCTTCAAATTTAATGTAGTGAATAAATTATCAATCCATTCTTTTACTTGTAGTGGAGTTGCTTCACCATCAAAGTATGGAACTTTCATTGGAGTATTTTGCCATTTTTCTAAATCTTCTTGCTCCATTGTAATGTCATTAGAATTTGTAGTTCTTGGACCTACTTTGGTAGTATATTCTCTAACAACAAGCTTTTGGATTACAATTTGTGATTTTTCAATCCAAGGGTTTTCTTGTTGGAGAATTCGAAATAATTGCCTAAGCTCTGATGGATAAGGATCAACTGATGGAAAAATCTGAAAGTTACTAAATGGATCCATCTTTTTTAGCCATTTAGTACTATTGGATGAAGGAAGGCCTCTCTTACTGGATGGTCTTATCATTCCATCTTTGGCCCATGCAGGAGCTTGTGCAAATTTTACTGGTCCTGCCTTCCAAATGCTATCATCTATGTTTAATTTGTATTCAACATCACGTACCTTTACTATGGAAAGTCCCTCTATCTGATTGTAATTTTCATCATCAAGAGTGACTGGTGCAGCTGACAATGCAGTTTTTTGTGTAAGAAATTACATAAACCATTATAATTTCTTATTAATTTTTTAAACTTATCCTAGTCATGTATTTTTGTGTGTTATATTCTTGTAGTGCATTAATTTATTATAATAGTGGTTAATTTTAAATAGGTATGAATAAACGTGTGACAATCATGATTGATGGTGATTTAGACAGAAAAGTTAGAGACAAACAAGCACAATTGATCAAAAAATATAGCAAAAGTATAAGCTACAGTTCTGTGATCAGTGATGTGTTAAGAGGGAAAATTAAACTCTAACCACCAAATTTTTTTTTTTCCATAAATTCTAGTGAGTACTTTTCTGCCTTTAATAGGGAATTTTTAATGATTCTATGTAATTCAGCATAGGCCATTATAATATAATCAGGCTGCTCATTAGATTTTATCTGTTCTTCCAAATTTAATAGTGTTTTTTTCATATTATCAGTGAATTGAATGGATGTGAGAATATGTTCAAATGTTTCAAAGGGATCACGTTTTGGAAATAAATGTATGATTGGCCCAGGAGTAAGTAGTTCTATCTCTACATCTTCTAGGCCAATCATGTTATACAGACCAATCCTTGAGAATATTTCTCAGTGCTTGTGAAAAGTTTCCATCAAAGGATTTTTCTGCTAATTCTTGGATTTTGGCATGTATTGTATCTTCGCACATGAACGTTACTGATGTTTTAGTCATGTTGTTTTTTTCCGTTTGATTTGTTGCATGAGTGATCTAAAATTTTTTTCTTAATAATCCCTAGTCTTTCAAGCAATGGAAAATCTTCTTTGATGGCCAAATCTTCCATTTCTCTATTTAGGAAAATTACTGCTTCTGTTAGAGTCAAGATGCAGCCCTCAACATTCCAATGGTAAATCCTTCAGACCCAAATAGGAATCCAATTGCTGCCATACCGTAAATATTGGCTTTAGTTAAAATATTCAATATTTACTGGCACCTCTTTGTAGAAAACCATAAGCTGCTACTTTAGAGATAGCTTGCTGATCCTCTATTGTTTTTTCAGGTTTAGTAAACCAGTTTGTTTGTTGCATGATTATACTACGTTAATCAAGTATAAGTAGTTTACTTATGTTTCCTTATAACGGGGGGGAGTGTGGTCAAGCTGTTGATAACCAAAGCAAAGCTACAAATAGATTCTCAACCACAATTGACCATTTGTAAAACCTTATTTAAGTAATATGAATTTTTTATTAAATAACCCATTACCAGAGTCTACGCCTAAATAGATTATTCCTGTTCATTCTATTAAGACTTGTTTCACTCATGCTTCCAGAATCCTCTCCAAGTACTTTTCTTAGAAAATCATCTTCAGATTGTGCAACAGTTTGAGGAGTATCTACGCCTTGTTTTATTATTACTTCACTAATACCATCTGTAAGCTGAATTCTATTTCCAAACAAAGCTATCATCAAAGCTTTGGGTAGGCCGTCAAGTTCTTCTCCTGGTGCATAGTAAGCTACAGTACCAGCTTCTGTTATATTTTCAGTAAACATTTCCATTTGCTTTATCAGCGATTCCATGTCCTTAGTGTACTTTGATTCAGGGAATTGGATTTTGTGTTCTTGTTTGAGTGATAGTGTAAGCTGGACCATTTCAGTCATATCCATAACTTTGATTTTGTCAATGTTCTCAGCTTCTTTCAAATGCTTCTGAGTAGTGATAGTATGGACCTGAAAGTTAATTTTATTTTCAATAGAGCGGATCAAGTGTAGGCCTATCTGATGATCTGCAAATGTCATATCCCATTTCACTTTGTCATAAATGGCCTTCAAATCTTCAGGAATAGAATTCATATCGTCTCTTTTCCATTGCTTGGCCAGCCTCACATAAGCTGTTCTAGAATATGGATCTACCTCAATTCCAACAGCGCCAAACATGGTCCTTTGTTTTGTGTAGGATAAAGCTACAGTGAGTTCAGTATTCATATTAACGATCCCCATTGTAATGCCATGGCCTGAGCAATCCCCTGATAAGTTATGCTCCTCAGCTTCCATCTGTCATCGGATGGTCCAAGATTGTTTCTTCCACTAGGAGTTTGATTTGCATATCTCTTTTTCTTAATAATGTCAGTTGGTTTTAGTTTTGATAGATTCTTTAGCCAGAGACAAGTAGCTTTTGATGCATCCTCACCAAACTGCCAAGGCTGAATTATTTGAGAATATTGCCCAATTGTCTCTTTAGCATATTTGTGAGGAATTGGATTTTCTACGCAAATCTTTGGAATATTACATTCTTTCAGGTTCTTGAAAAATTCAGCGCCTTCTTTAAGTTTGTTCCATCTCGAAGAATCCTTGTGCAGCCAATGCACACCACTATTGCAGAGATATGTACATGGAGGATGAGCTATCATCAAATCCCAATTCTCATCTAGATGATCCAAAACATTACCGATAATATGATTTTCAGATGGTATATCAGTATCAAGCAAATCACAAGAAAAAACCTCATGGCCCAATTTACTAAACTCCTCTCTAACAACGCCTGAAAACTCACAGGCTACTAATACTCTAGCCATCTCTCTGAACATAATTATTCAGTCAATCTAGTTCAAAAACATTCTACTTAATCAATTTGTTACAATATATGCAATAGCAACTGCAGAAGCTAAAAGGCCAAAGAATCTGATAGTACCTAAAATCGTATGTGATTTTTGTTTTGGTTCTTCTTTACTCATGAGTAATAATCTAATTTACATTCTTATTAATTTAATACACAATTATTTTCTATCAAGCTGCTCCCACCATATCCTAATAGCATTGCATCCAATTAGTTTTGCCATGAATAGATCATCATGTCTTCCTCTCTGAGCCTTATAAGATACATGGCCAGATGGAGCAGTAATACCAACTATCTGATTCTGCTGATTGATTAACTCATTCATATCTGCTGATTTGATACTTGGATAGTTTATTGTGTGATTCTTTTGTTCATCCTGCAGCCATCCAATCATGTAATTTTTATCAACAGACCATCCCTTGGCTCTAGTCTTCTCAGTTAATCCAGTTGATGTAGTGACGTATTTCTCATCTAGATTAAATTTCTTGAATACTGGCAGGATATTATCATAATCAAAGTTCTTTTCTATTAGAATAATGTGAGGCCTAATTTTCTTCTGCAGCAGCTGCAAGTGTTGAGCCACAATTGAATATGGCATACTCTTGAATTGCTTGGCATGTCTGATGTAGATTTTCCTCTCAGGCCAAGTAGCCTCTAATCCAATTATTCCAAATGGATCATTTGCTTTTCCTGGATCACCAGTTACAACTCTAAGAATCTTCATCATGCCAGTGAATATCAGGATCTTCTTCTTCCTCTTTTGTCTCTTTAAAGTTATCATCATCTAATTCTTCCTCTTCTAGAATCCATTCTGTCTTACCATGCTGATCATCAGCTGAGATAATGCCAAATATGGTATCTTTACCAACTTTGTATTTGCAGAGATACTCCTGCTCTGGATCCTCTTTGGATGATGCTATCATTTCCTCTACTTCTTGTTTTGTGTAGAGATTGCCAACTGCATGATAGATGTTGTATTCATGTAATTCAAAGTCCTGTGGATCCTCCTCTATCTGATAGAACATTTTCACAGGCCCTTTTGGAGTAGAGACTAGAAGTAAATCTGCACCATTGGTTCTCACAATGGGCAGAATAGAATTGAATACTGGGGTATCATCGACTAGCTTCCATTTGGCTGCCTCATCCATAAATATACACTTGTACTTTGTATCACCAGTCAAGGCCTCTTCACTAGCTGCAAATGCCTCAATTACTGTACCATTGACTAATCTGATCGTGTTATTTTTAATCCATTGCTCAACTACGCCTGGAATAGACCGATAAAGCCTAGCTAACCGTCGTAAATCTTTCTTAGCTAGTGATCCATTAGTAGCTGCAATGATACCAACATTGGCTCCTGCATAACGAGTAAATGTAAGATGTAATATGACTCGAAGAACGATCTCCGTAAATCCCATTTGTCGCCCCTTATTTAGATGGATTAGGAGTGGTTTCCTCATTTGTGCGATCACATCACCAAACTTTTTCCTGCCATCGATAACCTTCATGGCAAAATCAATCTGGAATGGTGTTAGAGGCATTTCCTCATTCGTGGCTGGATGTCTTGGCAGGCCTACGATATGTGTAGTACAGCAACAAGCTTTATGCTGATAGTTTGGATCTTTGATGTGTAATTCATTATCTCCGCACCAAAATGGCAGTGTAGTTAGATAATCACAAAGTTGTTGAGGACTTTTTTCTTCTGTTTTTTGCTCAGCGTTAGGAACTATTCCTGCCTTTTTCGCTTCACTGAGGAGGTAACTGAATCCTTCCACTGGCAATCATCTTCATTACTTCAGCACCTTGGCCTTGGCGTGCTAGGAACATGATATCCCTCCATAATTCTTGCTGCTGTTTCATGATAGAGCGGATATCTTTATCAATTTCTAAAATATCAAATGTGTTTAATTCTACTTCCTCAGCATAAGACTGGCCATCTTTTCCTTTTTTATAGATGGTCTTTGTGCCTCCAACTTTGGATTCAATGTGCTCCTTTTTCATATCTTCAAGCTCTGTGATTTGTTGTTTGTAATAGTCACTGGCCATTTGGTAGTCTGTAAGGAATTGGCCTGCTATTCTCTGAGCTAGTTCCCAGTCAATTGTACCTATGAGTTTTTTTCTTAATCTCCATACAGTAGGCCTAGAGATTCCAATATCATTAGCAATTTTTTCATCTGACCAAGCAGGATATTTCAACATAGTAGAATATGCCTGAATTTTTAGCTCATTATTCATGTTTAAATATGAACATCACAAATAAATTATAAAGATTCTACATAATTAATAAGAATGACGAGTAGGGGACCAAGATTAACTGTAAAGCATGGTGAATTGAAGCATACTTTCCCTACCCAAAAATCATTTATGATTAAATATTATAAACCCTCAGATTCAGTGCCTCCAGACTTTGTACACTCTGGCTATTACTGACTTTATCACTATACTCATTCGGGGTGAAGTTTAGTATTTAGGCCTTACTTCCAAGGATGTATTATTGCTTCCCCCAAACAACATTATGATACCTTGGTTTCATCATATTGAGTATAATTTTTACAAATAAAGGAGTTATTATAGATTATGATAATTAATAAGAAAATAGTAGACTAGACTCTCTTAGAAAACCAAACTAAGATCCTTGCAACAAACAAGCCTAGTCTACTGTATATTATATAATTATATTAAATTAATAAGTTATGTGTATGTGTGTATGCACGTACACATGGTTTTATTTGTATAGGGTATAGTTGTTTCTTTTAGATTTTGAGTGGAAATAAAGGGGTTGTAATAGCTTCAATAGGCTTGTAGATATTATTCCGTCTGATCCTCTGGAATTGCTGCTAGATGAATATGCCTGAATTGATGTTTTTTGTTCTCTCCTGGAATATCTACCATTGGTGATATTATACAATGCTCAAAGACTTGATGAGATTTGTGAAACTCTGTTGCATGTTCATCACACAATTCAATGGTGATGTATGGAGCTTCTACCTTCACAATATTGCATCCACAGTCTACAGATCCACATTGATTAATGGATGGATTGTAAACTTTGATGTAGGTTTTTTCAGAATTCATCATAAACATCAATATGTTAAGGACTGTACTCTACAACATAGCTATCGGTATAATCATTAACAGTGTAAATGTCATTCCATTTGTCGTTACTTGCAAAGAACTCTATATAGTCTTCATCAGTGCCAGCAGAAGGCTCACCAGGACTCCAGTTTGAATAGGTAAATGGTTCACCTGTTACCCACTTGTATTCCCCTTCAGTGTTTCTATCAGTTAGTCCTATCCATGGACGAAAATCATCATCAGATAGGGAAGCTACAAAGTCGTTTTCACTTTGGCTAGTTATGGTAACTAGATGGCCATTTAACCCATTAAATGTAGATGATTCTGCTATAACAGCAGCAGAATACCATATAGTATTAGAAGAGTAAACGAGTTCATAGTAATGTCCGTTTTCAGGGTTGTAAACAGGATCTGAAACTCGAGGAGTGTATTCTACAACATAACCAGTGATTTTATCATAATTATCTGCATTGTCATTCCATTTGCCGCTGTATTGCAACAATTCAATATAGTCTTCATCATTAGAATTATCAGGCTGGTTAGGATTCCAGTTTGAATATACAAATGGCTCGCCATTTATCCACTTGTATTCCCCTTCAGTAGTTACATCAGTTAACCCTATCCATGCACGAGAATCATGTGGAAGTAATGCTGTAACAAATGCGTTCTCACTTGCACTTGTTATTGTAGCTAGATGTCCCCTGTTGCCATCAAATGACTGTCTTTGTGATATTAAATGATCCCACAGCCATGAAGTACTCACCGTATCCCAATCAGCTAATCCAATGTATTCATAGTAATGTCCGTTTTCAGGGTTGTAAGTAGGAAGAGTATATTCTACAACAAAGCCATCGGTATAACCATTGTGATTTGAATTGTCATTCCATTTGCCGCTGTCTCCATAAAATTCAATATAGTCTTCATCATTGTTATGATTATCAGGCTGGTTAGGATTCCAGTTTGAATATACAAATGGCTCGCCATTTATCCACTTGTATTCCCCTTCAGTAGTTACATCAGTTAGTCCTATCCATGCTGTAGCATCATCTGGAACCAATCCAGCTACAAATGCGTTCTCACTTGCACTTGTTATTGTAGCTAGATATCCTTGATTGTCCTTAAATTTCAAATCTTCTGCTTCATAATATGAAAGAATCCACCCATCAGTAAATACAACGTACTCATAGTAATGTCCATTCTCAGGGTTGTAAACAGGAGCTGCAAATGCAGAAGGTACTGTTATCATAAATGTCAAGATAATTGTTGATAGTAGAATAGTTGTCAGGATTTTAGCCACTTATATTAGAATAATGAGGTAGAATATAAAAATTATCTATAGAGAAAGTTCCAAGTGTTTTTGTTTAATATTTAAACGAGATTATAAACTGTAAATTATCATATCAAGGAGGAGCATATTCTATAATATAAACAGAATTCAATGTACTATGATTATTAGTATACCAATTATTATTTGATATTGTGACTCCATCATATTCTTTATTATGAATACTATTAGGTTCATTAGGAGCCCAATGTGTATAGTTAAGAGATTCTCCAGTTACCCACTTGTAACCTCCTTGGGAAGTTACATAAGAGAGTCCGATCCATGCATGGAAATCATTTGAAATCAATCCATCTACAAAGTCATTCTCGCTTTGACTAGTTATTGTAACTAGGGTTCCATTAACTCCACGAAACATAGATGATTCTGCTGCATTATTTGCATCAGTCCATGAAATTTCCTCAGTGATAATTGTATCATAGTAATGTCCGTTTTCAGGGTTTAAAACAGGAGGAAAGTATGGAAGACTGTATTCTACAACATATCCATGAGGACTACCATTGTAATTTGAATTGTCATTCCATTTATCGTTGTGTCCCCAGAATTCAATATAGTCTTCATCATTGTTAGCATTATCAGGTTGGCCAGGACTCCAGTTTGAATAGGTAAATGGCTCGCCAGTTACCCACAAATGGTTTCCTTCATCATATGCATCCGACAGACCTATCCATGCACGAAAATCATGTGGAACCAATCCAGCTACAAAGTCGTTCTCACTTTGACTCGTTATTGTAACTAGATGCCCACCAATACCATTAAACTCTAATGAGTTTGCTCCATGGGCTGCATCACTTCCATGAACATTAGGAGAGGCAATAAATTGATAGTGATGTCCATTCTCAGGGTTTAAAACAGGAGGAGAATGATCGTATTCTATAACATAACCAGTGATTGAATTATCATCATTTGTAGTGTCCATCCATTCGTCAAATGGCCAGAATCCAACATAGTCTTCATTGTTATAATTATCAGGCTGACCACTATACCAGTTTGAATAGGTAAATGGTTCACCTGTTACCCACTTGTATTCTCCTTCAGTGTCTGCATCAGACAAACCTATCCATGGATAAGCATCATACGGACCCAACAAACCAACAAAGTCGTTTTCATGTTCACTTGTTATTGTAACTAGATGTCCATAAATGCCGTTATACACAGAGTTTTCAGCAGCTGCTTTTGCATCAGTCCATGAAATACCAGGAGCATTAATAAATTCATAGTGATGTCCGTTTTCAGAATTGTACCAAGGGTAAGGATTGTATTCTACAATATAACCATCAGTAAATTCATTGCGCAAATTACTGTTATTCCATTTGTCGTTACTTGCAAAGAATTCAACATAGTTTTCATAAGTATCAGCAGAAGGCTCACCAGGACTCCAGTTTGAATATTCAAATGGTTCGCCAGTTACCCACTTGTAACCTCCATCAGCATTGCGATCATACAAACCTATCCATGGACGAAAATCATCATCAGATAGGGAAGCTACAAAATCGTTTTCACTTTGGCTAGTTATGGTAACTAAATGTCCTCTAATTCCATCAATCTCAGAGACACTTGCTATACTCTCTGCAAATAGCCACACAGTATTAGGAGAGTAAACGAGTTCATAGTAATGTCCGTTTTCAGGGTTCCAAACAGGAGCTGAAATTCCAGGAGTGTATTCTATAACTTTGCCATCAATGTCATCATAATTACTTACATTGTCATTCCATTTGCCGCTGTATTGCAACAATTCAATATAATTTTCATCATTGTTAGCATTATCAGGCTGGTTAGGATTCCAGTTTGAATAGGAAAATGGCTCTCCATTTGTCCAGTAATATTCTCCTTCAGAGTTTCTATCAGATAGTCCTATCCATGCACGAGAATCATGTGGAAGTAATGAAGTAACAAATGCGTTTTCACTTGCACTTGTTATTGTAGCTAAATGTCCCCTGTTGCCATCAAACCAATGTAGTTGTGAATTAGATTGTTGCCATAACCATTCAGTAGAATAATTAAATTGATCAGCAAATCCAACGTACTCATAGTAATGTCCATTTTCAGGGTTGTAAACAGGGTCTGCAAATGCAGGAGTTGCAATCATAAATGTCAAGATAATTGTAGATAGTAGAATAGTTGTCAGGATTTTAGCCACTTATATTAGAATAATGAGGTAGAATATAAAAACGATCTATATAGTTCTCCTGTTTTTGTCCACATGTACTATTTTTAGTTTTGAGAATTCCTGATACATTTTGTCAATAAAAAGATAACAAAAAAGAAAGCCACATAGGAAACCTATGTGACAGAACCATAGTCAACGAATAAACAGTGTGGCTGAAAATCCTATTATCCTATGTGTTCCATATTGTGTGAAATTTAATTATTAATAAATCTTGTCTAGTATGATACAACTAGAATTTGGAAACACATAGGAGTACCACACTAGACAAAAAATGGTGATTTAGATAGTATATTTATTTAATCTTTTTGGTAGTTGTCTTTTTGGTAGTCTTTGATTCAGGTTTTGGTTTGTTAGTAGCTTCTTTTTTTGCTGTAGCAGATGCTTTAGATTTTTCTTTGATTATTTTTTCATCTCTAACATTTTGTTTGATTACAATTGAATCAATTTCAATATCTGCCATACCTAAATGTCTTACATGACCATTGGTATCTTTGGTTTTGATTAAAACATCAATAACTTTTTGCATAATTTAATCATAATTTATGATTATTTAAGAAAAAGGATTTTCTTATTAATTAAATCGTGAATCAAATAATTGTTTTAATGTTTGATCCTCTGCAAATTTGTTAGTAGTCCATGACACTATTCTATTTGGATTGTTAGATGGAGTTACGAAATAATTATGAGTAATATTTTCCAAATCTGAAGCAGTTACTAATCCTGCATCAGTAATCCTGAAATTATCATCTTCAGTTATTCTTCTTTGACCATCTTCAGTTACTCTAAAAAATACTTGATCCGATGCAGGAATCTCATCACGTGTAATGGTAAATCTTTCTGCAGAGATATCAATTGAGATAGAGTCACCTACCTTTGGTCTTAATTGTGGTTCTATTTTCTTTTTGAAAAGAAATGTTCCTGGTTTGCCAGGTCCTTGATCCAGAAAGAAGCTGTAGATTTGAGAATCAGGCAGTGTTATCACTTCTGCTTAGTTCTAACCAATTAGTACCATCAAAGATAAGAGTCAATGTATCTTCTACGTTAGTCATGATAAAACTACCAGCAGATTCTAAAACAATATTTCCAGCTTCATCTACTGTAATATCATTAGCAGAGTCATCAGATCTTAAAACTAAGATATCTCCTTCATTTCCACCATTAATTGTAGATAGAGTATCAGCTGCAGCACCTTCGCCTGCAATTCTATGGAAGCTTTTTGTTTTAGTGATTGCAGCAGTTGCTATAGTTAATAATCCTGCAACATCAGTATTAATTGAATTAGTATTAACAATTGACCCAGTACCTTTAGCTGCAAATTGAAGATCAATATTAGTATCTGAGCCTTCAGCAGCAATGATTGGAGCTACAGCAGTAATAGCATTTGTAATTTGAATATAGTTTACAGCTGATCCAATTGTGACAAAAGAAAGTAATTCATTTTCATTTGTATCCCGAATAGTTGGCATATTGAAAATATAGTTAGCACCAGCATCTATGTTAGAATTTAGATTGATATTTCCAGTACCCTTAGCATTGATATTCAAATCAACATTTGCATTTGCACCTTCTGCCTCTAATGTAGGACCATTACCAGTTAGTGCATTTGTTATCTGAATATAGTTTAATGCTGCTCCTGTAATTTGATTTAAAATCAATAGTTCTTCTGCGCCATCATCATCAGCAAAATTAATACTACCTTCACCTTTTGCTCGTAGATTCAAATCAATGTCAGCATTACCACCAGCAGCTTCTATAATTGGACCATTACCAGTTAGTGCATTTGTTATCGCAATTTCATTTACTGCAGATGTGCCCACACTGTTAAACACTAGGATTTCTCTACCAAAAGATGGATCGACTATCCCTTGGCCATTAGTAAAGGCAATTTCTCTGTTAAAAAATGTGAGTGATGTTTGGTTGTTGTTACAAGAAATAAATTCTGTTAAAGTATCATTAACTGTGCAGTTAATTTGAAGTTCACCTTCTTCTAAACCTGAGGCATTATTTCTAACAACAGCAGTAATGTTGGCATATTCTGTATCTCCTCCAAAGGAGTCAGCTTGCCATCTAATTTCCCCTAAGTTAGTACCAGCTGGTGCATTGTTTGTAGTATTTTCAATTAACAAAAATGGACCACCAACTGCAGCCATTTCAATTTGTGAAGTGTTTCTAATTATGTTTCCATTTAATGTAAATAGGGTACTGCTAAACGTGTACTCTTCAACTCCATTAACTGCCAAAATAGTTTCTCGAGCTGTCGGTACATTGATAGTTAAAGCATCTGGAGCTGGTGCAGTATCATATTCTATGTAAGGATCAGTTGCTAGTGCTCCAGCTGTAGGTCCTAAAAGTGAGAAGATTATAGCACCTGTATTATCTAAATTGAATCTAGCAGCATCGTGTAAAACAGTCCAAGGAGTATCAGGCTGCCCAACTGTAACCCACGCAGCATTTATTCTAGCACGAAGTTCATTAGTAGATGAATTGTAAACTAAATCTCCATCAGCAGGAGCAGATGGATCACCAGCAAATGAACCAACATTAAGACCAGGATTTGTTCCATTAGGACTAAATGTAACTTTAATTCCAGCGCTGATAGTTGGAATTGCGGAAATGACGGTTCCAGTTCCTAGAGTTTTAGAAAGTAAAGTTGCAGCAACATTATCTGTCACTAGATTATCAGCTGCAGTAATATTTGGAACAGTAAGAGTTTGAGTAGTTGATTGATTGATATCTAATGTTAGAGTAACTGTGGTAGCATTTCCTGCCAAATCAATATTTAGTAATTTTGTAGTATCTGTAGGATCAGCAAATGATGGAGCCTCTAAAGCAAATCCATTTGCATCGTGATTGGCACTCCAGGTAAAGACTTCTCCTCCACCGCCTCCAGTACCTAAAGTAATCCATGCCCCTAAAGTTCTGGCTCTAAATCCAACTCCAGTTTGATAATACAAATCACCATTTACAGGAGTAGATGGATCACTAGCATTTTCTCCAACATTTAGTCCTGCAGTTGTACCATCAGGCCCAAATGTTTGTCTGAATGCTCCATAAGTGGTTACTGCATTATTTCTAACTATACTAGCTGTATCAGAAAGATCAGTTGATGCAATTGTAAGAGTATTGTTTGCTGCAACAATTGTTTTATTTGTTAAAATTTGAGATCCTGCCAATGTAGCGACTGTAGCATCAATAGACAGAGTATGAGTTGCACCAGCATCAACTAAACCAAGTCCAGTTCCTGCAGCAATGACTTGAGCAGCTGTTGCATCACCATTGAGTGTAGCTATTCCAGCAGCACCTAAAGTTACCCATACTCCATTGATTCTGGCTCTTAATTGTTCAGCAGTTGAATTGTAAACAAGATCACCATTACTTGGAGTGGAAGGATCTCCTGCAAATGCTCCTACATTAAGACCAGAATTTGTTGCGTCTGGATTGAAAGTTTGTCTGACCCCATCAGGAAAATTTATGGTTCCAGTTAATGTAAGATTAAGAAGATTGATAATACTATTTCCTTGATAGTTTGCTTCTGCATTTCCAAATAGATATTCTAATGTTCCCCCAATTAAAACAGAAAGAGAAGTTGCTGCAATTGTATTGATATTCAATCCTGAACCATCACCATAAAGTGCTCTAACTGTTCCTGCAGGAGTACCAGTTGATTCTCTAAATTCTAAGTTTGATAAATCACGAATATCAAATCCTGCTGCAGCATGATCAGCAGTGTATGTATTACCTAAAGTTACAATTGCAGCAGCAGTTGTAGATTGTGAAACAAGGGAATTTGACATTTCTAAAAGTTCTGTTCCATTTAATGCAGGACCAGCTGGAAGTGCAGATATTCTTACATTAGACATTATGTAGCTCTACTCCCTGTTGGTTGGAATCTCTGAATTAAGATTTGTTCAGCTTTTGCATAAACTGCCTCAGCTTGTTCTACAGCTTGAGCAGTACCAGTAGATTTTACCCAAAATAATGCTGTAGCGTATTGTGTAGTAATTTGTACAAACCAATCTGGTAAAGAGGCCACTGCAACAGTAGTATCAACATTATTCAAAAACAAGTCACCCATTTGCATAGATGCATCTTCATTAGCTCTGCTAATTTTTTCTAGAATTACAGGATTAGTAGTACCAGTTTCATCGATATCTTGTTTAATCCTATCATCATCAGCGAATTTAGGAATAGTTACTGACATATAATAAGTTAGGAAGAATTATTGCATTTTACGTTTATTAATTTCTTATTAATTATCTATATTCTATCTCAATGTTTTGAATTGAGTCATAGAAACGCCTCCATAGAGCCTCTATCAAGCTCTAAATCATTTCCCCATGCATCCCATCCAGCAGCTTGTTTTCTTGCAAATAATTCTATCCTTGGTAGATCACCAAATAATTGCACAATTTTTTTCCTAACTACTGTAGGTTTTGCTGAATGCTGAGTTAATGGTGTAACTACTACTTGAGACATATTTTTCTTCAATACTGGAGTAGCTTTTCCTTTAGTAGCTAGTAGACAGATTTCTCCATTACTCCTAGTGTAGTGGCCAAATCCCATAAAGTAACCAATTCCTTTTTTATTTTTCTTGAGCCAATTGAATGCAACAGTTTTGTAGGTAAAGCCCCATGCCTTGATCACTTTTAGACCCATTTCTAGACATGGAAAAGTAACCCACAATAGCAATACTGCATCTTTTTCTGCAATATCGAATACTTTCGTTTGCTTGATGTCTTCTAATGTCATTGCAGTGTAAGGTGTAACTCTAACTTTACCATTGGTATTTTTTTTCAAATTTCTATACTTGGAATATGGCCAAGGAGGATCAGCCAAAATTATCTTGTATTTTTTTTCAGGAAGAGGAATCAATTTCTCCACTGCAGTATCTGCAAATTTGATCCTTGTTGTCAGTTCTTCTTAAATTGCATTCTATACAAAATGGAGTTTTTTGATTTATTTCATGGCATTCACAACTGCAGTTTCTACCTTTACATACATGTTTTTGGCCAGAACCTTCATGAGATCCTCTAAAGCATAATGCAGAGATTGGTCTATCTGCACATTTTGTTTTAAGTCTCTGACTCATTTTTTTCCTCCTGGTGTTTTTTTCTATATGGTGCAGCAGCTTCATCTATGTAGCCATCAGCTGTCCTTTTTGTAACTCCGTAATGTTTGATGCAATAAGCTCTTAATTCTTCAATTTTCCATCCTTTGAGTACTAATTTTCTAATATCTAAAACACGATTATGGCGTTTTTGTTGAGCTGCTCTAAGCATGATACCCCTCCATTGCCAGTCCAGTCGGTAAATCAAAATTAATTATCATTATTTTAACTGACTCCATCTTTTGTTGTGAATGTTCATCAAAACATTGATTTTCTGATCCAGTTTCTTGTAATCCTCCATTGATAAAGTCTTGTAGAAATTTTTCCAGGTTTCTTCTGAATCAGTTAGTTGTGGGATTTGTAACTCTATTTCAAATGAGTCAATTGTTTTTTGTGGTGATGATACTGCTTTTAGAAATGCCTCGTAGAGATTATTAACAATTGACGAAACATTGGTATTATTAGTTCTAGCAAATTTATCTAAAACTTCATACTTGTCCAGATCATAGATTACCAGGTTCTTTCTATCAGTTTTTTTGTTAGCTTCTTTGTGCCTTTTTGCAGTTAATGATGAGATGTAAGATTTGATAGTATTTGGTAATTGAGCTTCTTGCATCATTTCTTGGACACCTCAGTTTTTTGACAATTCTCACAGATTGGAAGTGAGATTTTACTAAGTTTGGTTTTTACATTACTGGATTTACAGTAATGGCATAATCCCTTCATTTATCCATCCTCGATTTGAAGGCTTCCAAAAATTCTAGCATAGTCTTTTTTAGATGTAGTAAATTCCCTTGTGCATTCTCTCTATCTCTTCCCATCATTGCATCAAACATGCCAATCAGAAGTGAATTGTTAATTATCATTAATTCTTTGATATCACTCCAGTTATCCTGCTCCTTGTGATCAAAAAGAACTTGAGTTACATATCCTGAAAAACTAAAAATTCCTTTTTCTTTACACTGTTCACAGTCTATTTCATATTGCTTGTAAATTTTGTCGTAAATCTCTTCTGAGATAGTTACTGATTTAAATCCGATTTTAGGCATTTTATTGTACCAACCATTCCTCTATGCCTAACTGTTTGAGCTGCTTTTGCATTTCCAGTTCTGGAGCATCAAATGGACCATATTTGGCATGATTCTCCTCTACAATCTTCCTTTTGGCTCTGATAATTGACTCTGGAGAACGATTATCTACTGTTTTTCTGAACCAGTCAATAAAGCCAGTATTGTTGTAATTTCTCAAAAATTTAACATTATCAAGTAACCAAGCAATTTTTTTCTGTAAAGTGTCCATTTCATCCACGTAATCCTTCCAATTTACAGGTACAGGATTTTCTGGAGTAGCTTCTACAAATTTTTCACAATTGCAGGATAGATCCTTACATACTGTAGGTTCAGTATAAGCATGGTCATCATGGCCACAGATACAAACCAAAACCTAGATACTCCCTTTGTATCTAGGCCTGATCGAGAAAGGCAGCGAACCATTTACAAGACCAGTGAAATACATTACAAAAAGCCCTCCATTGATGTGTGAGCTGCTATGTTATGTTTACATTGAAATGGTAATGGATGAGTTTTTTGATAATCTTCACTATTTCCAAACATGAAAGAATGACAAGTACAAGAATCATGAAGATGATCTTTTGAAATTTCTCCAATGTACTTTATCCTTTCAGGTTCATCATTTCTGTAAACATTAAATGCAAATCCATGTGTAGTTGTTGAATTTATTCTAACTGTAACTTGTTCTGAAGCCTCCTCTCTTCTTTCTTTTGCAAAATCTTCTTTAGCTTGATCCAAATTAATCACCAAAAATTTGTGTAGGAGTAAATGATTCTTGAGTCTTAATGTTAATGACTTTTTCAACATCAAGCTGATAAGTAGGATTTTTCAAATCATTCTCACAAATTGCGAAAACTGATCCATCTGAATATAGAAATATCCAGTATGGATCAGCTTCGCAACATTGTTTTACGGAGTTGGCGAGACTCAATTTGTAATCGTATCCTCCCACAGATTTTTAACAAATGTACCAAATGTCTCATCATCCTTGCAGGAGATAATCAAACTTTGTGTACTTTGATTTCTTGGAGGGTGTGCTAATAGATTAGAAATTGCCAAACGCATGAGTGTTGAACCCTCGGTGACATCTAATCCATATTTGGATTCTAGATCACTTAGAATTTCTTTTGAAACCTTGTGAATTAACTCAAGATTATCATCAGTAATTCTTAATCCTATTGTCTTTATTTTGCCTCGCCCCTAAACATCTCTGAACAACTAGCTTAGGAAGCAAGTTCTATATAAAACAAATTTGTTAATAATTTTTATCCAAACAGTGATTAATAATCCATAATTCTTTTCTAACTAGGATTAATAATTATTAAGTAGGAACTGGATAGCAAATTATGATAGTCTGACGGAGCTCTAAACTCTCTGAACAAGATTTTTGAACCGTTAGGCTATCATCTTTGTTTACTATGCGATCATATATTATTAGAGATCCGCATATAGATAGTTGTAGTTGATATATAATTAGTTAATTAATAAAAGATCTGTTATCATTTTAATTACAAACAAGAATTTATTTAATTATTTTTTTCTCTTTTAGAATTTTTAGAATAATGTCTTTGGTTTCTTCTTTTGGTTCTATACTATTTTTTTGTCTGATTTCTTTAATCATTTCTTCTAATTCATCAATTTTCTTATTTTTTTCTTCCAAAATGTCTATTTCGTTCTGTTTTTGTACCAGCTCCAGATGTTGACGTTTTGTTGGATCAATAGTTAATTCAGGAATTGCCTTTACAAATTCAGCAAAACATTCCTCCCTAGTAGGTTGTAGATAAGTACCATCCAATCCTTTTTTGTGAGCCATTAATTTTTCTGCAATGTTGGAATTAACATCATTATTGATTTTTAGAATAGTGTTGAATCTTTTTCTAAACATGTACATCACAGCTTTGTTATATCTGAATTTACTAACCTTGATTCTTTCAATACCAGAAGCTTTGATTAAATTATAGATAATGTGTCTAGCATGATCTGATCGCATTCCTTGTTCCTCTCCAACAATTCTTTCTTTATGTAGAATTGCAGTTTCTGGTGTAATTTCTTCTCCTTTGATTTTTCTACTTTCAATATAGTGATCAAAAACTTTTGAAGCTTCTGGAGTGAAAAAAGACCAATATCCCTCAATTGAACCATCATAAATCATTACAGCATAGCATTTTTCACCTGATGGAGTAGTCATAGCAATTAGATGTTTCATTCTAAGAATTGGATCAGATAATCCAGCAGGCCTCATTCCAGTAGTGGCTAAAATATGCACTATGCATTTACTTCTAATTGATTTAGTACATTGCAGCATCAAATACAATTCCTGAGTAGTAATTGGAATTTTCCCTCCAGGCATTTCAGTGTCTTTTTCAAGTCCTTTTCTGATTCTCTCTTTGTGGAATATGCAGTCATTCATTATGAAAAATCTCTCAATTCCTACTAGATTGGACCTCTGAGTAGTAGCTTTTACTTCTCTTTTTACTAATGAATCAAGGTACACTGTGATCAGATCATCAATTTCTTTTGGTGTTAGTTTTGTAAGAGCATCATAATCTTCTCTGTTATGATGGAGCATAAAATTTCTTAAACAATTAATGTATTCAGATTTAGTATGCTTGCTAGTAATTCCTCTCAGAAAATTTTTGTAGGAAATGTACTTGATGGCCATTTGTTCACCATACAAAAGTACTCTAGGTCTAATCGCCATAATTCTTATTAATTTTTGCCCTTTAAAAGTGTGTAAAATATGGCTTAACTATAAATATTGTAAGGCTATTTTTTAATCAATTTTCTTTAGGCGTTGATACTCAATTCTGATTAAATCTAAAAGATATTGAGGAAGTCTATCCATATCTATAACCTGACGATTACCAAAAGTTATCATGAATACTCCAATAATTAACAAAACAAACACACCAAAAATGAACATTCCAATATCAGCACCATAATAAGAGTTCATCAAAAATGCCCAAAGTATTATTGATGATATTATTATTAGAAATCCTAAAATTATAAATCCAAGACTTTGCCTTCGTGTTGGAATTGGTATCATTAATTTTGATTAATTTAGTATGTAATATTTGCTTGTTGTTAATAATAACAAATTAGTTACTAGATGCTCATGGTCTAAGTGACTATACAAATACAGTGAAATGTTTGGATCTAACTCCATAACCTTTTTTTCTTTTTTTATTAAGAAATCAGATTTACTTAAATCTCATAATCTATGAGTAATTTTGGAAACGCATAGGAATGGAAGGACTACCAATAATTGATCAAGTGGCTTTAACAAATCATGCACCAGATACTGATTTTTTCTCCAGCGATATTGCTTTTAATGGTAGTACTCCTGCTAGTTTGGCCAGAAAAATAGAGGTTCAATTGGATCTAAGTGTAGGAGTTATTGTGGAAATAACCTTTGATGGTACTAATTTTAGAGCCATTAACAACGCTGTAGCAATTGAAGGATTATTCAATTTTTCAGTATTTGTAGAAAGTACTGATACATTTAACATTCAAACTAGAACTGCTGCATCAAATGTCAGTGGTACAGTAAAAGTAGTTGGCTAATAGCAAATTATAACAACAGTAAAGGCCCAACTTCTTCGATAATTGGAATGGCATCCTCTAACAATGGAGTTATGTGTTCCATCTCTGGCAAAACATCATCTTCTGCCCAAGATACAATTCCATTTGATTCAGTAAGAGAACCGCCTTGCTTGAAGGATAAATTTCTAACAACCTGTTTTTCACTATCAAAAACTTGAGCCTGACTTCCATGCTCAGTAGCCATATTAATTACATTATTTAGCATATTGGGATCTTGAGAACTAGTCCATTTATTATCTTTTTTTTGAGAGACTCCTTGAATCATTGGCATATTTGCATATCTTTCTCTTACCAAATAAACTATGCTGCTGCGGCAGTTTTTATAATACCCTCAACAAAAGGTATTACATCATCACTCATATAGTTCATTGTGTTTGTACCAGGTACATGAAGAATATATGAATCCTTAATGAATTTTTTAATAATAAGTATATCTGTATCTGGATCAATATATCTCAATTCAGCACCATCCACATTAGCATATATAGCATGAAATGGGTCGTCATTGATTACGCGCCATTGTTCCTGATGTGGAAAACTGACATTTGCATCAAGATTAACACTCATAATTAATTTTCATTCTACTATACTATAATAATCCTGCAGCATCCTCAGCCACATCTGCAATTTTTTCAACGGTACCACCACTAACTAATCCTGAAGGTATCTCAGGTACAAATACAGAGCTTCCCTCAAGAGGTATTTCGTTTGAACTAAAATAGTTTAATGTATTTGTATTTTTCATATGACTTACAAGTGAACCAGCAGTAAATTTTTTAGTAACAATTCTACCTAAACGTGGATGAACATATTTCAATTCAGCACCATCTACATTGGCAATCATATTTCGGAGTGGACCGTGATCTGCTACTAACCATTGACGAGGGGATGTCATAACAGGTCGTGATGTAATAAGATTAACACTCATAATTAATTTAATTTCAACTATACTATAATAATCCTGCAGCATCCTCAGCTAAAGCTACAATTTCTGTCTTGTCAAATTCATTTAATATTGATGCAGGTTGTGATTCTGGAATATGAAAGGGTATTACGTTTTCCCTGCTATAACTTAGTATGTTTCCATCATTAAAATGAGTTACAACTGAATTTTTAACAAATTTTATACTAGAAGTTCTTCCTGTATGTGGTTGGATATATCTTAATCCAGCACCGTCTCTTTTAGCAACCATATGTCTGATTGGACCGTAATCTGTTATTGTCCAATTATTCCTCATTGGAATTAGTTGAGATGCTGGCTCTCTGACACTCATAATTAATTTTGATTCTACCTTTCTATAATAACTCTGCAGCATCCTCAGCTACATCCTCAACCACATCTACAGCTTTTTTAACGGCAGATTTACTAGATGATCCTGCAAGTTTCTCAGATACAACGTCACTAAGTAATTTTTTAGGGTCCTTAGCTATATCTGCAATTTCTTCATCAGTTAGTGAAGATATGACTTTAATTCTTGGATCGATATCTTCCAATGGCGCAACTGGAGGAGGTTCTGGAATATCAAAAGGTATTTCGTCTGTATTTATATAGCTTAATCTGTTTGCTGGAATAGTAAAAGTTAGAACTGAATCTTTCTTAAATTGTTTGAAAATTGTTTCTCCTGACTCTGGACGAAAAAATTTTATTTTAGCACCGTCTCTACTTGAAGTTAGAGTTGAAAGGTTTCCGTAACGAGCTACTTCCCAATTGGGGGATGCTTTGACGAAACCTTGTACATGCTCATCGACGGACATTATTATTTTTGATTCTACTATTCTATAATATTTTTTAAAATACACATAAATAACAAACCAACTTTTGTACAGCATGTCTGCCAATGATCCTGATACAGAATCAGTAGGAAATTTTCTTAATCATATACCATTTGGATATGCAATAGGTGCACCATTAAATGCAATTATACAAGGTCAAGGATTAGCAGCACAAACAACAATTGATTTTATTAACGAAGTAGGCCTGGAAAAAGACAAACAAGGCAATACAACAAACACAGTAAGAACTATAGACATGTCCTTAGATAAAAACGGGCAAAAAGTTGATCTAAAGGCACCATTACTAGCAATGGTAAATGTGCCGTTTATCAGAATTAGTCAAGGTATAATTAATCTAGATTGCAAGATTCACGATTTAAAAGTCAGTGATAAAAAGGATGCAAATACTAAAAACATAACTGCAGGTGGAGGGTTAAATGCATTTTTCTGGAGTGCAAAAATCGAAACACAAGTTTCATACACTTCCTCAAAAGAAGTAAAAAGCACATTTGACAAGTCAGGTGAAATTAAGGTAAATGTAGTAGCTACACAAGATGCCATGCCTGCAGGATTAAAAGATTTACTTCATATTCTAAAGGAGTCAATGAATGCACCTGTTACCCCAAAAACAAAAACTCCACAAACTTAAAGATATCATAGGCGGCTCAGCAAAAGCTGTTTCTGATTCGTATAACCAAACTACTCAAAGTTCTTTGGATTATTTGAAATTAGGACATAATGAAGATGGTACAACAAAAAACATTGAATTCACTGTAGATGGTAAAAAATTTACCTTTCCAATAATGTCATTATTTCCCCCACCAGTCCTCTCAGTTAAAGAAGCAACATTTAATTTAAAAGTCAAGATTCAAGATATCGTAGATGGAGAAATTTTAGTTGATCTAGCTGCTGATGATAAAGACACAACTATTACATTTAAGATTGACAGTAAGGACTCGACAATAGCTTATCATAATTTGTTAGAAGTTATGAATAAAATGAAAAAATAAAGCTAAGGTAACTTCATCATAGCATCAACTATCTTTTTGGCATTTTGCTGCTCAATTAGGATTTGGTCAGCCAAAAATTGAGCTTTACTACTATTACGGTCTATTGTACCATAATCATAAGTAAAACTAGATGGTAAGGTCTTTACAAGTTTCGTTCCATTAAATATCATAGTTGCCTTGATTTTCTCTTTATTTACACTATTGATAAAGTCAGAGTGATATCTTGTCATTACATCAGTTAATCCATCTAGAGTTTTTACAAACTCTGGAGTGATTAGTTGGAACCAGGTATTATGATTATTCTTGGTCCATGTATATCCAAACTGGTCAGTCCAGATGTCATTTAGCTTGTCAGTTCGGATTAGATTAAATGTAATTTTATTATCTTGTAATGTATTAGTTAATGGCGGATTAAGACTAGAACCATTTATTAGAATTCCTTCATTCATGTAGTGATTTGTAACATATCTCTTGGCATCTATTGCATTGATTACAAATTCTTCATCATGTAACTGCTCTCTAAATAATACATTATCAAGGGATAATTCTACACATTTTTCGTCTGTTGAATCAGACATACATTTTGCCATGGATATGTTTACATTTTCTGGTGTCAAGTCAATGGTATTTGTTTTATCTATAACTTTAATTTCATCAATTACATATTCACCGTTTGGTTTTTCCAGATGAACTTCAATTAGCGCTTCAGCTGAGTTTATAGGAGAACCAACTTGAGATATCCCAAATCCAATTTGAAAACATTTGAGGTCTCGTTGTGAGAAAACTTTGAGTGTAAAGTCATGAGTTGAGTTAGTTTTGATAATTTCCATTTTATTTTTAACGTTATAGTCTAAAACATCAATACACTTGCCATCTATTGAAAATCCACATTCTACTATTTGGTTGTTAGTGAGTAATGATTTGCCAAATGTGGGAGCTGACTTGAACTTGTCATTTCCTCCACCACCAGGCTTTTTGAGATTTACTGGAGTTGGGTCTACAGGATCAACTGGGTCACTGGCAGTATAAATAAAAGTAATAAAAGTTACAAAAGAGTGATGTTCATCCCAATATTCTTCTACAGAACTGTAAATTATATCATACAATAAAATATGTTTAACACCATCAGTAGCGTATGGATCATCACAAGCAGTTCCTACAATTGAACTGGTACTTGCACATCTGATCTGTACATATTCCCTATCTTCATAATCTGATGGTCCAGGTGACTTTAGTTTGATTATAGGAATATAATCTATATTTTCATAATAGCCTATATCCATGTCAAATTCTACACCTGGACGATAACTGTCTGGTAAATCTGGAAGGTTAGGTTCCTCGGCAAATATATCAACAGTCATACCAGTTGAAATGACTAAAAATCCAATTAAAAGAGTACATAAGGTTGTAATATTCATTAAATATCCAAAAAAAAATAGATTATTTTAGGTTTGTGATTCTTATTAATTTTTTAATTAGTTACTTAGATTCAATAAGTTCTCTATAGACTTGTTCTACATCTGTAATATTTTCAGAGCCATGCAGTCTCTTTGCATCTTTAACTATCATGCCTATCACAATAACATTTGCTCTTTTCATTAGTGCGATGTCTCTAGCCTGCTTATGAACACAACGGATCAGATATGCAAATGATGTCGCAGCACCAATGATAGCAGCAACAATAAGCCCAGCTAGTAATTCAATCAAAAATTGTTCAATAAACATTTCTAAACCCATGTGCTTCCAAAGAAAAAATGTCTACAAAATAGTTAAAGTTTATGAAAATCATATTAATTTACACTATCAAGAATTTATCAGTATAGCTTCCACCTTTCATTGTATCATAATCAAAATACCAAACTATTAGAACATATTTACCTGGAGAAAGATTGTATTTTCTTTTAAAAATTCCCCAGCCTCTGCCTTTACGTTTTAGTTTCATATTGATTGTTGATGCATCATTATCTTCATCTTTTAAATGAGATTGATCAATTGTAATTATTCTATTTGCTGCATCCCTGATTTGACCAGTAACAACTTCTGCTCCTACAACTTTTACATGTAATTCAAAACCTTCTCTGATTCCATTACCAGCTGGGAATTTCTCAAAATTAGTTTCAAATTTGGCCATATCTACTTATTCCTATCTTTGTATGTGTTGAGAGTTTTGATAATTAGTCCCCCGCCAAATCCAATTGGTACTATGTAGTTTAACAAGCCCCATGCATCAGGAGATAATGTAAAGTTAATTCTATCATATCCATCTAATGCCACCAAGACGATAACTAATTTGAAGACTAGTAGAGGAATTATTTTAGACTGTTTTCCCATTATAATAAAGTGTGAAAATAATTAATTATAAAACTAGTGAAATAATTATTAAGAAAATAGTCAGACCAGCACCAATTGCAGTGCTTTGTTTGAAATGTTTGCTGCCATATGCAAATGGTTTTCCAGGGACAACCTTCTTTTTGTGAATTTGAACTGATTGATGCCATTCACCTATGATAAATACAAATCCCATGCCTATCAATAACCAAGAAATAGGCTCATAAATTAGATTAATAAATACCGCTCCAATCATTAGAATAATACCAAAATGATAATGTTCTAGTACCTCATATCCTCGCTCTACTTTCTTGAAATTAATCTTCCACCATACAGTATCAAAAATCATTGCAGCAACTCCGCCTGCACAAAATATCAATAATGTAGAGATAAGATCCACAAATTCAACATTACTTTTTAGAATTAAAACAGATTGGTTTTCTTAATAATTATGTATAATCCTTATTAATAAAAAATTAGGTTTTTGTTCGTGGATCATACAATATTAAAAATTCCATTTGATAAAGAATTTTTATCAGAACTGGAAGATGCATTCATTGACAAAGATGAAACTGCTAGCGATTTTGTATGGAGAGAAATCCGTAAATTGTGTAAAGATGCAAAACTAGGCAAGCTCAATAAAACTTGTGTAGTCAATATTTTACAAAATGGAAAACAAATTTCAGAAACATTGAAACTGAAAGATATTACTCTTGAAGAGGCTACAAGTGATCCTGAATGGATTCCACCTCTACATGAAAAAGAAAATATTGCATTCTATGAGCATAGCATTACAGACAAAACTCTAGAGTATCTAAAGCTATTTGGATCATTTACTATACTACGTCACCAAAAATGGTCAGAATCAGTAGTAAAAGAAAATGAAAGAACACTTGAGGAAATGAAGAATAACTCAGATACAAAGCAGCATGTAATTGATGATGCTATCGAAGCATTCAAGAAAAATAAGGAAATGTTAGATGATGCTGCACCATCATGCCTGGAAGATGCAATTTACACTGGAATCTATACTGCTCTCCACAAACACGTATCAGATAATATCGATACCATGTTTGACAAAGAAAACGAAGCAGCAAATCCAAAGGAAGAAAAACCTTCCAAATAATCTTTTTTTCTAAATTCCTTTTACAAAATCATAGACTACAGTTACTGATACATCTGTAAGACCCGTAGGAATTATACCAGTAACTTTAGATAATTCGATTCCAAGAGCATCGTTTAATCTCCAGAATCTGGTACCTCTATTAGTATCAGGATTTGACCAAAAATAGCCTCTTTGGAATGCTTCAATAGTGATTTGTAGTGAGGTAATTGGAGTTTTTGTAACATAGTTATCTGCAGCAGTTACTTTGTTCAAAGTTAAAGTGTGAATTCCATCATGGTTATTTTCTCCAACATAGATAATTACTCCTTGAAAATATCCACCAAATGGCGCTCGAGCATAAGCTGAATCTCCTGCATTAGCAGTTGCGCCATTGATTAATGTAAACGGCATTACATTTGTTCCTGCTCCTGCAGTTTGGCCTACTGTTTGAAATCCTCCAAGCTCGTTTCCAGTCCATGCATGTGTGCCTGAAATTATTGGAGCCATTACAGAAGATCAGCCCAAAAATAATTCATAAATTCTCTTCTTGGTAGTGTAGGTTCACCAGCCCAAGATGGATTAAGATACTCTACTGTATCTCCTTCAAATAATCTAATTGGAACAAATACCCCAGAACCAGGAAAAGTTTCTTCTGTTAATGGTGTCACATGTAATGAAGTATCACCCTGAGCCAGATTTTGTGTAAATCTGACAACTCCATTAATGAGAAATTGTACATCTGTACTGGCCAGAATTCCAGTTTCTCTTGTTTGTTGAATATGCCATTCTCCTAAGAACATATCTTGGTATGCAGTCCATCTTTTAGAATCACTTTCATTTCCAGAGCCTACTGCTGCATTGAAATTTGCTTGAGGATTAAATCTAAGTACTGGTTTATTTGCTAATCCTCCCACCTCTACTGCTGGTGAAGAAATTACTATTCTTTTTGAATTGCCTTCAATATTAGTAACAGCACCTTGACCATATTGAACATCAGCTGTGCATTGAAATACAATTTGACCATTTGGAGGAGTGCCACCAGTTACAAAAGCATATGAGACAGTATCATCATTTTGTAGTGGAATAAATTGAATTCTTCTATATGATCCTTCTCCTGCAGCACCAGCTAATATTGTAAAGAAATTTCTTACTATGACTCCATTTCTAACTAGAACAAAATCAACATCTTGATCGTATGTATTATCTGAAATTTGTACATTAACACTTCTCAAAAATGCCAATGTAAGCCATCTTAAAGTAGAATTATCACTGGTAGTATTATTAATGTCAACTAACTGACCGTTAAATGGCAAATTCAAAGAGGTAGCAAGAGAATCCCATGTACCATTTACGATGCTGAGAATATGAGGAGTAGTTCTAACATTTACACCAAATGGCCTTCTAATTGTGGATGGTCCACCAGTTGGAGTTGCAGCAAGAAGAGGATGCCATAGAGGCATAATTAACTACCCACGATGTAGATATTAAACAGTAATGTTCCTACACTATCTCTTCTAGCAAATCCAGTTAAAACTTCTCTTTGATTAGGTCCAGTATTGATTGGAGGAGGATCTACTGGACTAATACTTTGAGAATATGTAACATCATGGCTACCAAATGCATCTTGAATAATTTCTATTTTGAATTGCTCTTCTCTGTTAACACCCGATGGAGGATTTGTAAAGGTGATCTCTAAATCAGCATCTATTTCAATTACAAAAGTCTGGAATGCACTCAAGTCTAAATCAAGAGTAGCTCCAGGATTTGTAATGGTATTGACATCTTGAATTAAGATATTTGGAAATAGTACTGTAGTACCTCCTCCACCAACAAATCCAGTAATATCAGTGATTTTCATATAAGTTTGAGGCTGATTTGCACTAACTCCTGCAATTACATCTACTGTAAGATTTGGATTTTTGATTCTTAATTCTATGGTATCTGAATCTGCAGATGGAATGAATATTGCTGCAGCATTAATTTGAGGAGTTCGTTCAGAAGTTCCATTGATACTGATTCCATTTCCTTTGGTTCCAATTAATGCAGCACTAGCTACATCATAGAATTGAATATCTACGTTCACTGGTCCAGTACCAGCACCTCTTTCTTCAAAACATGCTGCAGCCTCTAATTCGTAAATATGGCCAGCTAAGAAACCAGCTACTACACCAGTAGTTACAGATAATCCAGAACCAGTTACTACAGTATTGAATTCAATCTGATCATCATCAGCAGTATTTGATGTTTGATTTGCAGATAATCTAGCTAGTAAATAATTAGGATCTGATACTCCTGCAGCAAAATTAGAGACTGCATTATCTGCAATTAAGAATGAATCAGTACCATCATTAAATGAGTAAATTACTATGTAGGAAATTGAGTCAGCTGTAGAATTTACTACAGGCGTGATTCCATTATCAAATGTATCATTAAATGTAACTGTACGACTACCAGTTCCATCTTGAGTAAATTGTAAGTAAATTCTCTCCCATTTTCCAGTAGCTGGCAAATTGGTCATATTGATATTGATATTTGCACCAAGTACTGCCCTATGGAAATTTGCTACACTCCAATTAACATCAATTGAACCTGGGACTCCAATCGTACCCAAATTATTTTCATTTAGAATAATTGGATCCTGAACTGCAGATGCTCCTCCACCAGAACCACCAAGTACTCTCCAAGTACCTCCAGTATTGTTAAAGACAACTAGAGATTCATCAAATACCATAACCAGCATTTGTAGATCACCCATAGTAACATCATTACCATCTGCAGTCTGAATATTGCCACCATTGATAGCATCAGCTTGTCTGATGGTGTAAGCTGTAGTAGGAGCAAAAGTTCTTAATATCAAAACTTGGCCATCAAATGCAGCATTTGCAATAATATCTAAAACTGCAGAGTTAGGCTGCAAATCATCTAATTGTACATTACTAGAATATTGTGGATTATCTCCTAAAGGTCCAATATCAATTGTGTTTGCTGCATCAACTTCAATTCTAAAGTTTAATGGAGGCCCAAGAGCTAGTGGACCAATCATGGAATCACCTTCTCTGGCCAAATAATTTCCTGCAGGAGTTCTTGGTGAATTTTGTGCAGGAGCACCAGCTAATCCTGCAACATCATTTGATGCATCAGAAAATACTTTTAATCCGTTGATGAATTCTTTATCAATTTCTAATAGACTCTCAGTAGTTCGTTCCTGAGTATTTCTTGCTTTTCTAGTTCCAGTACTGTTACTCATGTTGGCCAAATCCTCGTTACAAGTTCAAATGAATTAGTAAATCCTCCAGGACCATTCTTACCTTTAGATAGAGAGATCACGTTTTTGGTATTGACTCCTTTAACAGTATTTGGTAATGCATCAGTAGTATCATTGATATTTTCTGGATCAGTATAGTAAACTGAATCTCCAAATTGTATATCGCATCTACCTCCAGTCTCTTCATCAAATTGTCTTCTTTCAAAGTTAAAAATTTTATCTAATCCAAGTACTAGATTTTTGAGTTGAGCGTAACTAACAATACTTTGTTTTTTGATTAGCTGAGTTCCAATATTTCTATCTGGTTTATCCTGCAGCACATCAGCATTTGTGGTCATGAGTGGTTTTATCATTCTGTAACCATCCATTCTCATTTCTAATTCGGATGTAGTGTTGAATCTTGATTTTACACCAAGATATCTGCCTTGTTTATCAAAGGAATCTCTAGTGTAAATTCCACCAATTAAAAATTCTCTTGGATCAAATGCATCAGTTGTTTCAGGCTGTGCAGCAGAAAATACAGTAGATGCTCCTGGAACTCCTACATACACATCACCAGGAAGTGATCCTTCTTGTGGGAAAATATCATCTTTTCTTGGTTGATTGAAGCTGATAATTCTAGTGTTATCTCTTCTATCTGCTAGCCATATTCCAATCTCGAAATCACCTTCTGTAAGATTAACCAGTGTCAATAAACTACTTCTAGTGACTAAGAATTGCATCCACATGGCAAATTTTTGAATCGGCAAAAAGTCCTCAGATTGTGGACCAAACCAAGCTGGTACTCCAAAGTGATCTCTAAACATATTGTTAAAATCAAATGTAGCATGTGTGATATCGCTGCCAGCAGAACCAGAACCAGGAAATACAGAATCACTCTGGCCAGTAAGAGGATTTAGTGCATGAATATTGAACCCAACATAAAATGGATTAAAATCAGCTCCACCTTGAGCCAAAGTTGGTTGAGCTTTGATGAAAACACCAGAATCTCCATCTGTATCATCAGCGATCATTTGTACTGTTCCCATATCGACTTTATGATTTATGAAATCCCACTTTACAGAATGAGCGCATTCCATTTGCCTGCCAGGAACAAACACACCAAATTGGCCTACTAGTGGTACTTGCTGAATTGCATACGAACCAATGGTCCAAACATTGGCACGTGCAGCAGGCGCTCCTCCAACTGTAAATACACAAGCTCCTGCATTATTGACATATCTATCTGGAACTCCTAGTGTAACTGTAGGATTACATGGGTTATTTATCCAAGGTTCTGCTCTATTCCAATCAAATACTTCTTGATCATCACCAGGAACATTTGCTTTGAAAACTACCCATTCACCATTACCATCTTTATCTGGATCAACAAATTCTATAATACTTCCACCTAAAGCTAACCCATTTCTATCAAGATTACCTGGACCCCATTCACCAGATAAAGGTGCAGCACCAGTTGCAGGATCAATTGCCAATACTCTATATGCATCAGGAATATCACTAGATGCAATTTTATGACTAGATGGAATGTTAGATGGATTATCAGTAACTATTCTAACAAAGGTTCTTGGATGCAATGCATCTTTTACAATAACATTAGGATCAATCATACAGACTTTTCCTTGATTAGAATCAGAACCATTTCCATCAGCAAATTGTGATCCAGCTAGTGCATTTACCCAAAGCTGAGTGTTTGCTTTAGTTAAAGGAGAATAATCAACTGCAGGAGCAAAAAATATTCTGGTCCAGAATTCAGCATTTGGAGGTTCGTTATTACTATCAGCAGTATGTGCCTGAATACATTTCCATGAAATGTTTAGCCTTCTTACTAAATCATTAACAGAATATGGAGTACCAAAATTCCAAATAGCAGGCTTTACAAAAGTTCTGACTATCCAAAATGATGCATTTGGAGGTTGATTACCTCCTCCAGAAGTATGTGCAGCAATACATTCGTAAGTCACACCAGCTTCATTTACTAGATTTCCTATTTTGTAATCTTGGCCAGATGCCCATGCATTGACATTATTGAATACATCTTTTGCTCCTTGGAATTGCTGCCAATCTACAGGATAGCTTCCACTATTTCTATCACCTACAACATGCAAGTTAGTTGCTAGTTCTGGATCCTCATCTGTATCTACTGATAAAATGTTAGTTGCAGGAGTTGCAGGACTAAGTAGTGGTTGATGAATTAATGTTACATTTGGAATATTTGTTAAAGTACCAGAGCCATTATCTTGAAATCCTTGTGGGAATGCCTGAACCAATACTGTATTCAAGTCTGCATCTGATGGATTATTGTGATTGTATTTTGATTTAAATCTGATAAAAACTGCTTCAAATGATCCTCCTCCTTCAATTGGCTGCAGTTCAACGTCTCTAATCTCATCAAAAGCAGTTTGTAATTTTACAGCTTCAAAGATATAATTATTTGATGTATTTGGATCCAAAAAATTCCCAAGCTTCAAAATGGTATTCTGTAGTGGCATTTCTACATCTGGATCATTTGTGCCTTTGTTTTGTGCTCTGTTTAGTATTGCAGTTAATTGGTTTAATGCATCAGCTCCTGATGTTCTTCTGGCAACTAGTGAAACTGTTCTCTTCCACAAATTTTCTGATTGATGAGGACAGAACAAAACAAGCTGCTTATTTTTTCCTGGTCTTCTAGGTCTCTTTATTTTTCTTACATGAAATACATCTTCAATAACTTTACCACGTGCATCTGTTACTCTAACAAAAATTTTATCAAATTTTACAATAATTGGAGCTACAGTCATGAATTTACCAAATGAAGAATTCAAAGTAATTTTTACAGATTGAGGCAGTCCATCTTCATATTCTATAGTACTCCAAGCTTCAGACAAATCAACATCAGTTTGGCCTGCTCTTTTCAGTATAACTAGAACCTCACTGTAAGGAGTGAAATTTGGAAATGACACTAGATATCAAGTCCTCTGCTTCTTCTAAACACCAGAGTTATTTCCACACGATTTCTTTGGTAATCATTTATTTTTGTAAAGTCCTGAAATATCAAACCAATTGCATTTGCACCAGTACCAATTGGAGCAAGGTTGTTATCTGCATCACTAGAATCTAATATGCCAAATCTTCCTGCTTCCCATGCATTTAAGATGGCCTGAGCTTCAGCTTTCCAAGTTCTCAGTGTAGTAACAAATGAATTTATTCCATTATCTGAATTTCCACGCATATTGCTGATAAATCCCTTGATAATGTACGTTCCTTCAACGATTCCTAGTGGTTGAACATTTCCATCTGGTTTTTCTGCTGCCTGGTTATTACCAATTCCTTCTGGATCACCTCTTTGCATTGTAATAATGTACGCACCTTCTCTAGTGGTATCTTTAAAATCAGATGCACCAGGATCATTTAGTAAAATAAATTCAGTGTTGAGTGTATCAGCTGGATTTGTTAGCCTGTAAATTCTAAATGGTTTTGCAACTAGACTCATTTAATCAACTCCTGAAGTATCACGTATTTGAAAATCTGATTCTATTCTGGACTGGTTCTCGTTAAATTCTCTAAATGTATTGAATGCATCCCTTGGTTCTGCACTTCCTGAATCACTAGTAATGATTAGCTGAGTAATTCCTGCCTGTATTTCTGCCTGTTTTTCTTTACTTCTGAATAATTCGATTCTATCATCTACATTATCTACAAATTCTTTTTCAAAATCATCTACTCTTTTGATAAAGTCAGCAATAACTCCAGTTACTGCAAGAGCTGTTCCAATAAATGGAATTAATCTAGTAACAGTGCCTTGGATAAATCCAAATGGATTTCTACCAATGTTAAATAAATTATTGAATACGTCTCTACCAAATATTTTTCTTAGGCCTTCTTCCTTCTGAGTTTTAGTTGTATCTAGTAATAGATTTGTACGATTTCTAGCAGTTGCATCACCAGTATCTGGATTTTGAAATTCATTTAGAATTTTCTCTACTTGTTGATCAATTGCATCAATGGTATCTGGTGTAAGATTATTCAAATCAATTTCTAGTTTTTTATCAACTACCATTTTAAGAGCCTCCTAAAAATTTAGAAACAGCTTCACCAATATTGGATTGGTAGTTTGCCAGCACCATCATTTGTAATTGTTTAATATTTTTTTCAATGATTAGTAGTCTTGGCATTCCTTCTGGCCTAGAAAGTTTTCTAAATGCAATACCTCCTCCTGGTAATGGAATTTTCAAAGCTCCATTAGGATTATTTGGTCTAATTGGATTTGGTTGTCTGGTTCCCTCTTCTCTAGCATTAGCTACATCAAATCCATTATCAGCTTCAAAATCAGAAATTATATGGCCAACTAATTTTCCATCTATTTCTTGTATTCTTCCTATGAATGTACCATCAATAATTTTATCTGAGAAATCCTTAGCAGACATATCAGTTTTGATCCTATCTAATAAAACATCATTCATTGCTTTTTCAAATGCGATTTTTCTGAGCTGAGGCAATGTATTTTTTAGTGATCTTAATTTAGACTGAAAAATTCTGAGTTCAGCCATACTATTTATGACTATTGTACTCATTATGATGCAGCCCTAGTTACACTTGTAATTGTGATGATTTCACCGTTGACTTGAAACGTGTGTACACCTGTTTCAGTTACCCTGTTGAGTGGAACAGACATTATTCTACCAACATACTGAACTCTAGCAAATTGATTTCCTGAACTGTTAGGAGCTCTCATTGTAGCTAGAAATGTAACAATAGGGGGCCTGCCTGCAGCAAGTTCAGTTGCCCACCATGCGTAAGTAGTTGGTAAAACAGAACTACCAGGTTCATAAAAATCAACAGTGTTTACAGAATCAAAATTAAATGTTCCAAGAATATCACTCTTCTTTGTAAAGATTGGTGAAGATGTATCTATACGATCAATATCAAAATCAGAAATATTTGGTGTAAAATTCCAATTTTTTACAAGAGCTAAGCGTTTAGTACCTCCAGCATCAATAAATTGAAATGGTGAATCCTGATAGACAAAAGTTCTATCTGCGGAATTATTTATGGTAGACATGATTTCATCTTAACATATTAGTTTTTTACACTAACTATTTTCTTATTAATTTTATAACCAGTTCTTGACATTCATTGTCAAAATTGTAGTCCTAGCAGCTTCTCTGGAAGTTGATGCAGCAGTATCAGTGTAATGCACTAACATGCTTCTAGAAGTTCCATTGAAATCCATGCTGATCGTAACATCATTTCCTGCAATAACCTGAGTTCTCAAACTCTCTTCTTGTGCAGGACTTAATGCTAATTCCAAAGCTAGTAATCCAAATTCGTGAATTTTGGTAAATGTTTCTTCGTCAGTATCCACTAAATCAAATTGTTTTACTATACCATACTGATCAATTGGAGTTGAAATTACTTTGAACGTTCCAACAGATGGTAATGTAACTTCAATCTGATCACCAGGAGTAGCAGTAGATGGTGAAGTAGAACTAATCTCTTCAGTAGTTACTCTAAGAATACTATGTGATCTCCTTACAGGAAAAGTTTCTGATCGTCTATCCCATCCTGCAGTTATTGATACTTTAACATCAGTTGAGAAATTAGAGTTAGTATCTAAAGTAGTAAATATTACATCTTCAATTGCTTTGATATCAGGCTCATGTTCTTCTCCAAATGAACGATATCTATAGAATAAATGTACTAGAAATGTTTGGCCAAGTGTAGATGTGGGAAATTCTTTAATTTTTTCATCACCAGTAATGTTTTGTATATCAATTGATGGGTATTTCCTACGCTCATCGTTTTGGAGTAATGCTGCATTAACTGCAACTGTTTCTGGATAAACAGCAGCTTCAAGAATAGTTTTGATTTGTGCAGCAGTTAGAGTGACCATTTCTATCTCATATCAGGAATTAAAGCATCTAAGTATTTCTCTACTTGCTGTGATAGTTTGTTGTTAGGATGGGTATTCTTGTAGTACTGTAATTTCTCAATTAGTTTAGGAGAAAAGGAAAAGGAGAATGGTTTTTTCTTATTCTTTTTTACCATTGTCTCTCTTTATTTTGTTTGGTTGGATTGATTTCAGGTAATCTCCTACAGAAAAATTCCAGAAAGTATCAGGATCTACTACAAGAGGAGGTGATGCACCATACACAAATAGGAATTGTGTTTCCTGGTTTAATGCAATTGCTCCTGCTAGCTTTTTCATTTTCTCAGTATTTTCTTTTGTAACTGGGATCAAATACTCGTAGATTGTTTTACCTTCTACAAGGACTTCTCTTGAGACGGTTTTACCTTTGTCATTGACTTCAGTAATAGTTTCTGTTACTGCTGGAGCGTAGATTCTTTTACCAAATGTAGGTGATTCATGATCAGTATCGAAAGTTCTTTTTCCGACAAACTTTTCATTCCTACCTAGCCAAGCAGATTCTGCATAGGTATCTCCAATATCATAATCGCTTGTATCTTCTACTTCACCATAATATTTGATAATATTTGCAAAGTAGAATTCGCCTGATGTACGTTTCTCTTTGATAATGCGTGTTGCTCGCCAGTCTTTTTCCCATGTGAAAGATTTGATATCAGTCACAAATTGTTCTTGGATTGATAGCGACATATTATTATTAATTTCATAATTTTAATTAATAAGGATTATACACAATAGAAGAAAAATAAAATGAAAATCAAAAGAGGAAAAAGAAATTTTCCTATGCTGGTGCAATTGGTACTTGCACACCAGTGATGAGTTTACCAGTATCTGGATTGATTACTCTGGCGATGTGGTGACTTAGTGTTACATAAGTCTGAGTTCCAGTTAGTTCATCAATCTTGGTTGCAACTCTAGTTGGTCCTTCTAACAAGATTCCACATGATTCTACTCCCATGTCAGTTAAGATGGCAGTTCCTTGTGGAATGAATTGGTCAGTAACCATTGTAACGTTCTCAAGGCCACGTGTTGGTCTTGTTCCTGGTTGCATTTCTGTTCCAGGAGTTGGTTCAATGATTCCTCTTAGGAATGAGTTGTTATCATAGATTTTACCTGTGATTTGGTTCATTCCTATCATGTTGAATTTACCACCTACGTTGGTACCTTCGATAGTAGAGTTGACTACTCTCATGATATCTTTTGTTGGATCAATGATTGAACGGTCAGTGTTTGCAACAAATGCCTCCCAGTCGCCTAATGCAGCTACTGATGTGATAGATGCCAATGCTTCGGTAATGACATCAAAGGCTTTTCTTTGCATGAGTTTTGTTGAAGCAGTTGTAATGCTATCCTGGAATGGATTGTGTACATTACGTCTCATTGCCTCATCGGTAACTCTGGCCATCAAACCATATTTCTTGGTGTTTAATGTGACTCTTTGATATTGAATCTCTTTGTTTCGAGGTAAAGTATTTTCAGGAATTTCTTCCATGCCGTTTTGTTTGAGAACTTTATCAAAGTTCAATACAAGTTCCTCAGTTGGAACTCTCTCAAACAATTCAACACCAGCATAGTTTCTATCTTTTAGACCATAGAGTCTTTCAAAGATTCTAACTACATCTACTGCTCTGTTTTCTGTAGAAAGCATTGCAGCTTCTTTTACTCTGTTGTTTTTAACAAGAGAATCATATTCCATTGCAGCGTTTTGGAGTTCAGTATCATGGTATGGCGTTTTTAATCCATCAACAAGATTTTGAGATAGATCACCATTCAATGATGCTTCCTCAATAACTCCTCTGTTATGAGCAGCTACTGCTGGATCATAGATTTTGTATGCACCTACTTCATTGGTGAAACCATTATCTGGTTGATAGACAGTTGAGTAGACTTGATGGTCTACAGGATTCAACCAAATTTGTTCAGTTGAACTTCTTTTGAGAGTTGATTCTATTACACTTGTCATCATAAATCACCTATTGTAGTCCGTTCTCCACTAGTTGAACCCAAATTACTTGAGTTTCTCCGTCAGCGAGAGTTACAGATTGATCAGGTACTATACCTGTTGTCAATGTTTCACTAAATGGTGTAGTAGTTGCTCTGTTAAGTAAGGCAGCTTCAATACCAAGGAATCTTGCATATTTTGGATTGTTACTTGCAGCTCCTGCACTCCATTTGGCTACTCTACCAGCAGTTACAGTATCATCTACCATTACATAATCGCCTGGGAATAAAGTAAGACCGAGTGTAGTATCTGCTTCAAATACAACTGCAATTCTTTGAGGAGCAGTAATACCTGATGCTTCTAATCCATCTGCAGTATTATCTACAGATTCAGTTGGAACAAATGGAGGATTTCCTACACCAACTAAAGCATTAGTTGCAATTTTGATTTCTCCATCTGCAGCATCAATAATACATGCTTGGCCTCTTAAGAGGTTTAATGCAGCAACAATTGGTCTAGATAATTGACCATCGTTTAAGTCAGGAGTATCTCCTGCTTGTACATTTCTGGTTGGACCAGTTGGGAATTGAGTAGACATATTTACATCTTAGCAGCGATATTTACCTCCTCGCTGTCGTCATTTACATCAAATATTGAATTTGACATAGATGCAATTTTTACCATAGTTTTGTCAGTGATGATATCACTTGCTTCTTGAATTTTGACCTCTAATTGTGGAAGAGGTAGTTTGGAATTAATAATTTCATTCATTTTAGCTTCATGCATATTCTTTGGGAATAAACTAGCATACTTTGGAGCCATTTCAGCAAGTTTTGCTTTTCTCTCCATTGTTTCTAATTTTGCTTCAAGATTTTTAATTTTATTTTCTTCTTCTTCTTCTTTTTCTTGAGCTTCTAATTTTTTCTTTTTATCTTCATCAGATTCCTCATTAGCAACTTCTATTTGGTCAGGTTCTTCTTCTCTTCTATCTTCTCTGCCCATTTCTCTTTCTTCTGCTGGAACACCTTCTGCAATTTCAGCAGCTACTTCTGCTGCAACTTCTGCAACGTCCATGATTTCCATTGCCATATCTTTTACGGTTTCTGGAGTTAATACTTCATCTTGTGCTGATTTAATTTTACTGGAAAATGTTTTCAGATTAGATGCTGTCTTGAGTAACTGTGCTTTTGTTTTCACATTTGTGTGTACAAATTCTTCAAATATAAGCAGATTGTTTTTCTTAATAATTATTTTGTTTACGTTTGAAAATTTTTACTTTGTCTACTGCTTTGTTTTCAGTAGAAAGCATTGTCGCAATTTTCATAACATCAGATTTTAGGGTATCCTTAATTCCTGCAAATTGTGTTTTGCATTCTCCAGTAGTTCCACTACATGTTCCATTTAGTAATGCAATATTCCCATAAGCTGGTCTTTGGTCTAATGCTGCCAAGTGTAGTCCAGTCCATTTTGTAATTTGGCCTTCAGATTCAAACATATCAAGCTGGTATAATGCAGGGGAACAAAATGGAGGAAGATCACTTGCTTCTACTCCATTAGCTAATCTAACAACTGCATTCCATAGATTCTTGTTTGAATCAAAAAATACCTCTTCAATTGTTCCAATTCTAAATCTATCTTGAAAAGATTTGATATCGTCAATATTCAGTGGATCCAACCCAGCTACTAGCTGAGGTGCTCTTCTCATGAAATGAGAAATGCTAGGATGCAAGAACTGATCACCATAAGGTGAATCCTCAACAAACTTGTTTCCAGTAGCGATTAATGGCATTCCAATAAATGTTTCAATGTTTCTAGGTATGGAATCAGAGGTTACGCCCCACTCTCTACCGTTAATTTCATCACCTTTTAGAAGAAAATAGCTTGCAAATTTGCCTTGTTTCTCTGGATTTTGTACAAATTCAGTATCTAATGATGCAGTAAGATATGGCTGTTGAATTAATTTTGCAATTTTTAATGAAGCTAATTTGAGTTTTAATGATTGTACTGCCAAGGAAGATTTCTTTTCTCTGCATTCAGAAAATGCAATTGCTAGATCCTGATCCGTTGGTTTTTCTCCTGAGTCTAATTTTTTGCTTAGTATATTCTGAACACAAGAATCCTCTGCAGATACCATGATTTCAATCAAATTTTGAATCTATTATTGATTTAGAATTTCTTATTAATTATTCTATAATTATTGTTTTATCTTTGGCAATGTATGCATCATATAATTCCTTTTTTGATTTTGACATGATCTCTTTGGCCCTGTACCAATCAGTAACAAACACTTGACCTTTGATTGTTCCAGGATTATGAGGTTCTTTCGTATGTTTATTTTTGAACCCAATTGTAATTTCAACTTGCATTGATGTTGGAATATCTGTTGCAATTACAATAAAATTATCAAAATTCATTTTATTTTTCCAAACAGGATTATTAGGGTCGTTGATTTGTTTTTCTACTTTCTCTTTAGAAATTGAATCATCAAGAACCAGATTCTTTTCAGCCACGCTTTAACATTAACTAGTAATTTAATAAACATTTTGCAAATTCTAATTACTAGAAATTATTATAAAGTTAAATCCAGGACTGTAATCACCAACTCCACTGTTGTTAAGATCAATTCTTGTAATTGCTGATTGAATTACAGAATTCCAGTAAACTACCATTCTCCTTGGAGCAAAATCTTCATCACCGCCTCCATTTCTAACTTGATAAATAATTCCAGCTTTGGGTACATTCACTTCAGAATACATAAAAATCATTTCAAATGCAGGCAAGTTAATTCCACTAGAAAATGGAATTAGATTTGAATCTGGACCATTTACATTTGTACCATTGTTATTATTTCGGACATATGAATAAAGTACATTTGTACTGTTGTTTAGTGTTGCATCTATCAAAAGATTACCAGACGTATCTTCTATTGCGAAATTCAACATAAAGCTATATCTTTTATTTGATAAATTATCAATCGTGATAGAATCAGTTGCTTCTGTAAGATTAATCTCATCACCATTTTGAATCCAGCTCATATTCTAGATCCCCATATAGTAAAAGTTGTGCCTACCTGAAAATTTCCAATGCCTGCATTAACAAGATCCACTCTACTAATTGCATCATCAGTATTGGCCCATTTTCCATTAAACTCGTAAATATTAGGAGTATCAGACGTAGTTGTTCCTCCATCAATATCATTTGTAAATCCAATGATTTGTTTGACACTAGTTGAAAAATTTGCTATCCAAAGATTTGTGTACATGTTGTTTTGTAATCCAGGATCAAAGAGATCCAATTTAGTATCACTGGTATTCTGAGAATCAATAAAAAAGTTTGATCTGTTTCTATCAGAGTAATTGGTGCCACTATCATTATTGAGTCTAAGCTGTGGTTGTATTACTCCAGAATTTCTTGAAATAATTTGAATCCAAAGATATCTTCTATTTGGAAGATTATTTACAGTTAGTAAATCAGTAACACTATCTGCTCTAGCCATTCGTAAAGTTTGCCAAAATGCAGGTTGATTGATTGGTTTTTGTCTTATAGAGCAGCTTGATACATTTGAAGATGCACCAAAAGTTTGAGTTCCAGTATCTACATTACTTACACCTATACTTGTTAGATTAACATTTAGAATGTCGGCCTTTCCCATAATTTCCACTCGTCTAGGAACAGTAGTAGCTGTAGTTCCTTGAGAATCCTGTGCATGAACATAGATTAATTTCTGAGTTGCTACTACATCTCCAAGAGCGCCAACTTCAAAGATATCTCCGTTACTAATTTCTGTTGTTGTCATAAATTCAGTATCTGGAGCTTGAACGTCAGCTGCTCCATTAATTGATCTAGTGTATGCGTACTCTGCACCAGTCTGACTATTCACGATCATTCTAGCACCTACAGTTCCAGTTCCTTCCAAAAGATGCATCAAAAACATGTGCTGTCTGGCTCCTGGAATGCTGTTTAAATCGACACTTGATGCAGCAGAACCAATTGTATTTACTTGATCCTCAGCCCATTGTTGGCCAAGAGTTTCAGAAGATAAATTTGCTAAAAATGGAGGATCATGAGTGTTAAGCAGGCCACCAGGCATTCAAATCACGCAAACTCCGCAGTAGCTACAATAACATCAGTTTCAGCAGTTCCTGAACAATAAAATGACATCATTACTCTAGAATTAGCTGAAACAACTAACGATGGATCAGATGGATTAGTATGCCAGCTTGTATTGAATGTGATATTTCTATCTACAGTATCACCAATAACTACTATGGTCATAATTCTACCAGCAGTTCGATTTGATGTGGATAGAGTTGTTAGATCACCAGTTAAAGTAATCTGCCTGTATTGGTTAGCTTGAAAATCTAAAACTTGTGTAGCACTGTAAATTAATATGGCCTGATTAAAATCAGATCTTCCAATATTTGTAATTCCGTTATTGTTCCAAGCAGCTGCACCAGTTGTAAAAGAATATTCTTCTACTGCAGCAAAATTCATTCTAAAAGAATCATTGATAAAGACTAGCTGATGATCACCATTATCTGCGCTGTTTCTCCATGAAATAATCTGACTATTTCCCATTCTAATAAAACCAACATCAGCTGCATCAGCAGATGATGAACCAATACTAGCTATTGAATCTAGACCATTACCGTTAAGATTCAAAGCACTATTCATGCTAAATTCATTATTTGCATTAACCAAAAGTGCAAAATCAAAATCATTTCCAGCATTTCGCCATTGAATTGATTGAGTATTTCCTAATCTAATCTGTCCAGCAGTAGCTGGATTTGTAGCATCAGTTTGTAATGCAGAAAGATTAGATAATAATTGAGCTCCAGCATTATGTGTACCAGTCCAAGGACCAAAGAATTCTAAAATTGGTAATGATCCAATTGTAACTCTTTTGTTGATGTTAGTATCAGCTACATCTAGGATTAGTAATTCATCTGCAGTTGTAGGAGTAGCCTTTGTAGGCTCTGCTGTCCAAGGACGATTAGACAACTCTATCTACTGTGTACTCCATAAATCCGCTATCATCTGTAAATTGCATGTCACCAGTATCAGCATACTCCATTCTGGAAGTTTGTGGAGGAGGAGGAAGTGATTCACCAGTAAAAGCTACAATTGGTCTTTGAGGCCTAGCAATTCTAAAATCATTGTAAAGTGTTGGAGCAGTGCATCTTTGCGGAGAATTAAGTATAGTCATTTTATCCTCCTATGATCGATACTCTTAGTGGAACAGCAGTTCCATTTGTTGTAAAATTTACAGTATCTGCATTGCCAACTAGTAATGTAAAAACAACCGCACCTTGAACTGCTACTCCATTATTGATCACATAGTTTACTCCATTGAATACAATACTCAAAACAGAGGATGCGCCAGCCCAAACAGAGAATTGAACCTCTCTTAGAAAACCTGGAGGCGTATCAGTAAATGTAATGTTTTCTGGAAATAAATTTGCAGGAGTTGTAATTATACCATCCTGTGTTGCAATAATAGTAAAACCCTCAGCCACAAATGAAAATTATGATTATACAATAAAAACAGAATGTTTTTGTTATTAATTATTCTGACACTAAATAAAAGCAGTCATAGACTTTTTCTATGCCATTATCTTGACGTAACTTTACATCAACAAACAATGGATCAGAATTAAGTAGAACCAATGGAAATTCTGCAGGAGGAATGTTTGAGGGTGTTCTTAATGTTACAACTATTAATTCGACTGTTACAGAACCTGTTCCAACTGCTGACCAAAATAATTGATAAGAAACATTTCCGTTTTTATTTTCAATAGGAACAACTTCAACAGTTGTTGTAGTATCATTCATTAGCCCAGTGAGAAAACTAGCTGATCTAACTGCAATTGCTCCTACTGCATTTGGTATTATAACTTGACGAGCTGCAATGTTGACTGTGACAGGTCCATCAGTACCTCCAGTAAATGTTGCTCCACTAATAGTAATTCTAGCTCCAGCTGTACTTTCTGCTAGAGTAACTGCATTTCCTGCAGTACCGTTTAATGTAGATGTAAATGTTGCAACTGCTGCTGCACTTGTTGCTTGTAGATCACCAATAGTTCCAGTTCTAATATCATTTTGAACAGAATCTGCCAAATCAGCTGCAACTGCTGTATCTCCTCCATCTATTGAAAATTCTGTATCATCTGCTTTTGCACCAGATACTGCAGTGTAAACAAGACCATTTACTGTTACTGTATCATTAGCTAGAACACTGGCTACAGTTGCAGTACCTTGAGCACTATCAGAAGTAGAGTAAACTGCAGCATCATAATTGATATTTTCTTTAATTGCAGGATTTGGATTAACAAAAGCATTACTTGGAATAATTTTAATTCCTCTAAATGAAGCTAAACTTCCATTTACAGAACCATTTTCTTGAGTACCTGAACGTTCTACATTCAAATCTGTAACATCAACCACACTGTTAGGCATATACTAAAGACAGTTATTCACGTTTTAGATATAAGCATAATTATTTTATTATTAATTATACTGGCCACTTTTGAAGCTGAGGATCATTTCCTTGTGTGTTGTCATTTGTAAATTTATTATTGTTTTGTAGACCTATTGGAGATTTCCATGTTTTAGATGTAGGGCTAGGATCTCC
>WLWG01000404.1_pt1 | contig 44465 bp, 43 predicted proteins | sample 6712871 | NCBI WGS metagenome assembly WLWG01 (sample SAMN12718693, study PRJNA515312) | sponge metagenome | isolation source: marine sponge | host: Mycale hentscheli | place: New Zealand: South Island, Marlborough, Capsize Point | collected 2003-05-01
ACAGATACAGGTATCTACATAAACCCTTATAACACACCAATCATGTGTGAATGTAATTTATGTGGAATCTATAGGTAATTTATCCGGAAATTCTACAGAACTTTTGTAGGTATGTTTCTTCTTTAGGGGCCATTAGTGTATTACCGTTTAAATAGATTGTAAGTACCCATGAGAGTAATCCAGTTGTATCAGGTACTACCCTGGTCAAAATATATAGATCGCGCTCCTGCGCCCTCTCAGAGCTTTCTAGAGCTATCCAATTTAAACACACGTGTGGGTGTGTGGTACCCAATTGTAGTACACAAACAGTAATCCTGTGAGTAAAACACACTTTAGTACCGCCTAGCATGTTAAACCTCAGTGGCTTAACAAGAGGCCCATGGGGAAATATAACGCGGAGGATATAGTAGATCCCCCCTCACAAAATTGTTTCATTTTTTCATAATTGCTGTACACTTGTATGCTTGCTCGCCTCTGGGACGCGAAGCTGGTAATAAATACTGTATTAATCCTAGGATGTATCCTCAGAGCCGTTCTAAGAGCCATACAGAGCGTTCTTGATGTTTTTGGGGTTAGGGTGCCCCGGAGAGCTAGATGGCTCTCTAGGGACCCTTGTAGTTCATGTATGAATAATTCTATCTATGAGTCATTGAAATAATTAAGTGGTTATCCGTAATAGCTTGCCTTCCTGAACAAGATCAATTTCGATGCTCACAGCGGCCTTTGAGGCTGGGCTCTGAATCCAAAGGTTTTTTGTTCCAGCATTTGAGTATGATATTGTAATAGGCTGACCTGCTTTAACAGCTGTACCAGCAGTGGTAGAAACACCAGGGTTAGCGAGGGCGGCACCAGCATTAACCCGTGTATCGCTGCCAAAGCGGAGAACGATTTCTGAGAAGTCTTTACCGTTAAGAACTCCACCAGTACCGAACAAGTCGTGCCAATCAACAGCAGATGTTGCTGAAACTATAGATGTATAGTATTTAGCCATGATATTTTTTTCCTTTGTTTTATTTAATTTTATATAATTTAGAATCGAACTAAGTCCTAGCTGCAATTCGTACTTTTCGTATAGTATCAACCCCAGGAGACCGTTCAATACTGGCTCTAACCCAACATTGCATTGGTACACCTGAAACGATAATAGAGAACGTATCCCCTAGGAAGAACTCTCTATCATACTGGGTTATAGGCACCCAAGTATCCATAGGGGGTTCTAAGCTGTTTTTAGTACTAATATCCATTTCTATACGAAAAATGTACTTAGCGTCCTTACGTGTAGAAATATCCACGATAGGACGTAATGCTCCTGAATCATAATAGAAGTTGTTTCTATTCCTATGTTCTTCAACAGTATCATACAATTGGAATGTAATAGAGTCTACTTTTTCTTCCAACTTAACATGCTGTGTATGCATGTGTAATTCTAGTGGGTGTTTATGTTTAGAATAAACACTGGTGTTTATAGTGTTATCAATTTTAACATGTGGTTTCATTGGTATAACCTTTGTTTAGCTAGAAGTAAGTACAGCCAGCCAACAAGTAGACTTGTCGTCTCCATCTAGTCTATAAACGTGTCCGCGAACCCACGAGCCTTTTGGAAGTCCAGTGATACATGTTCCAACAGAATCAGCGAATCCATGACCAAACCGACCACGCTCGTCACCTACGTTACTAATACCAACCCAGCCTTTATCTGATGCAGATGGGTTATTTGCTAAATTCATCTGGAATTGTACACCGTAATAGCATGGGCTTTTAACATGAGATACAAAGCTATACGCAGTAAAAGCGGCGTTACCGTCTTCACCAACTTGAACAGCCCCTGTGACACTGTCTGATGCTGCTACCTGTTTTCGAGTAAATTGTCTTTGTGAATTCATTTTGTTTATTCCTGTATTGTTAAATCATTCTACATATAATTCTATATCAACTGAGTGAATAGTGTCCTCACCAGCTGTTCTAGCTACCTTAGCTCTAACAGAAGAATTATCAGGAACGTCTTCAATAGTAATAGCGTAATCTTCGTTGTCTTCCTCATGTTGTGGGATAATCTTGTGGGATAATCCAGAAATAGGTTCCCAACCTTTTGGGTCGTTCCCAGAGTTTATCTCGAAGGTAACCGTATATACGCAGTATGGTCTTTTATCTAGCTCCTCAACCCAATTATGGAAGGGGAGTTTTATAGGATCCCTCCTGCCTTTTGTTTCCTCTACAATATTATTAAAGGATAATACCACGGTTTCACCACTTTCTACCGAAAAGGCTTGAGTGGTTTGAATAGAACTGAACTCATCCTTAGGTGTGTATTGACTAATAAACATTCTTTGTGTAGTTTTTCTCATTTACGTACCCGTTTATTGTTTAATGGTTGTATCTTTACATGTAACCTAGTTGGCATATTAGACACCTAAATCATTATTAAGTAGCAGATATAACACTTAGTGTGTTGTACACGTAAGAGAGACTTTTAAGGATTCAATTACGTCTCGACCTGCCCACCGCAATACTACAGCGCGTAACCGGGCATCTTTAGGTAAACCCTCTATTGTGGTTGTCAGGTTTGGTTCTTTTAATGATATGGTGTAGTAATATCCATTTAACCCATCTAGTAACGCCCACCCATTAGGGTCTCCAAGGTTTATCTCAAAGTACAGGGTGTATTGTGCATGTGGGTCATTAAATAGTCTCAGTGCATCTTTAACACGTTCTTTGAACGAGCCATGAAATATTCTAATATCTCCATTGTCATCCATTAATTTATTACGATTACGAGTTTCCTCAACAACATCTGATATAGTTACGGTAACACGTCCGTCAGGTCCCGCCACGACTGAGCCTGTGTCATGGCGGTTAGAATAACCTGCGCGCGCTGCAAAGCTTATAAAAAAGGTTTCTGTTATACTACTCATTTTAAATTACTTCTCGTTTACCTGTGTATTGTTGTATAGGCTACTTTAGGGTGGGGATAACCCCCACCCCGTAGTTATTATATACTAGGAATTATATCTAGCGACATGAACGTCTTGCCTTTTGAAAGCGTAACGGTAGTCACATTACCAGACCAGTTCCTTGTACCACTGAATCCGCCGTCAGAATTAGCGTGTAGGCGGTAACCGCTCGCCCTAACTCTATACTTAGCACCGCTTGTGAACTTAACAGTTGTACTGAAAGTACGTCGTACAAGTGCGTCTGGGGAATTCGTAGATGTCTCCGGACGTTCACTTGCACCCTGTATTAGTTGTGTACGTATATCGTGATACAACTCAGGGCCAGGTACATCCTTCCAGTCTGCGGAACCAATTTTCTCCTGTAGTGTACCCTTAAGAAGAAGGTACGCCTTAGGGTTAGTGTTCGCCGCCACCATATCAGAATTTTTAAACGTAACGCCTACATCAAGAGATATATGCCCCATGAAGTTAGTGTTCGCGGTTATTTCATCACCCGCTGCGTTAAGGCTAATTTCAATAGGTATATCGGAATCATCCCAACTTACAGACACCGGGGTAGGCGGATTGGCGAAGTTAGTCGTAGCCGCAGCACTAGTTGCCGTGTTGTTTGTGGCCGAGCCATGTCTAAGTTGTTGTTGTTTAGAGTTAGTCAGCAGAACAGACTTATATGCGGCTGAGAAAACCTCGCTGAAGGTACCACCCCCGTGACGTACTAGTCCACCAATATCTACCCTGTTTCTAAGAGACGGGGTAGTTAAATCATTCATTTGATTAGCGGATAGTACCTTTTTCGGCTTAACGATCAAGAACCTGTTGACAGCTATATTGTTAGCCGGCGAAGTTCCAGGACCGAACGTAATAGGGACTGGCCCAGTCGGTGGAGTACCTGTGCTATCGTCATCTCCGTTTGTCCCATCCACACCATTAACTGATACATGGTAAAGCATAGTACGTGGATCGGTACCACGATCTCGTGACCGGACATAGAATCCAATCTCGTGTGTATCACCCGCAGGCATAGTGCTGAGAACGATGTCTCGCGTTGGTCCAGCAGGGGTTGTAACCGAACGTTTAACAACGGCGGTAAGACGAACAGCGTACGTAAACGCTGGGTTGGAAATACCGACAAGTGCTAGTTCAATGATTCGCCTGTTATCACTAGTAGTATCAACCGGCGTATACGTGAACCGCATAGTTTCACCACCAAGGCCAGAGAATCCAACTCTCCCAAATGGGATATTAAATGTCGTGGCGGCCACGGCAGTGTTGAAGCTAGTCATCTTCTGCATAGCGTCTGGTAGAGACGACGTGAAGTCGTGCTCACCAAGGTCGTTACCATTGTTCCATACGCGGATAGAAAGCCTATACGTAACAGGCGTAGATGCACCGATCGTATAGCTCGAAGGAACTACCCAGTCATGTGGAACTGTTATTGGAGTTGTATTGACCGGTGGGTGGAACAATGTAACATCATTCCCCGTCACAGCATCATACAACGGCTCAAGCACATCCTTTATAGCCGTAGAGCTAGTAGGAGTGCCGGTTTGTTCACGAGCCCGTAAGCTCAAACCAGAAGATTCATAACCAGGACCATCATTCTGCAGGACGAGGGTTCTTGTGCCTTTAGTGTTCTCGTTACCGATGTTCATAATCGTGTAAGTACCAACCGCTAGATCAGGTGGAGTGTGCAGCGTCATAGCTGCGAACAAACCCTCATCATCGTCAATACGCATACGGGAGCCAGTGCTTCGGTCAGTTGCTTGTATGGAACCTCGGAAGATACCAGAACAAGAAGCCGGGCCATCAGACGCCGTTAGATACGACAAAGACGTTGCCGACGAGATAGACGGAGTAGGACGACCTAGCGTCACCCCTGTGTCGGAGATCAGGTTAAAGAAGTCGTGACTTCCAGTGGTACTACCACTAGGGACAATACCAGTGTACTTGGCCTGTTGAGCCGCAAAGGATACACCCCTGGAGTACGTAACGTCCGGGTCAGGCCAAGCAGTGGCCATCAGGACGTCGTAAGCTGTATTAGGCTTACCTGTCGTAGTCATATCGGACGAGAACGTCTTTAACTGGAGTCCCTGCAGCTTCTCCTGCTGCACTTGCGACAGGGTAGTGTTTGGACTTGTAATGTCCAGGTTGTCATCAGTGATCTTTACAGTGGAGTCTATATCAATTCTACTGACGTCAGTACCAGTAAGATTTCCTACCTGAAGACGTGCGCCTGTTCTACCTGAACTAGCCACTCTCCAAGCGGGCATTCTGAACTTCCATGCAGTAAACCCATTAGGAACTTTTGCCCCGTTTACCTGGGTGAACCCACTACGGGTCAGTGTAGACGTACTAGGTTCTCCTTTAACGACTGCTGGTTGTGATTCAGCAGGGTCCCAAACAATCACGTTCGGGTATTTGTCTTTAAGAAGAATAACATAAGATGTAATACTTGTACTAAACGGCTGTGGGAACTGGCCGTTTGTAACACGCGTCCAGTCAGCAATATTCGTCTTCGGTAACCCGCTAGCGTTGCGATAGTAGAATTCCGTTGCGTTAGCCAGACCGGTTAGCTTTCCATTCAGTTCAACATTGTCAACGAACTCCTTAGTTCCAGGTGGCAAAGCGTCACCATTGTTCATAATGCCGTCGACTTCACTTTGAATCTCATTAAGAGCCCCTTGGACATCTGTGGCTTCTAGGTTACCAGTGGCTGTATTAGAAACCTTGCTGGCCGATATAGATCCCGTAAGGGTGCTTACCGGTACACGGTATGTATCAGCGAGCGTGTACGCTATGGCACCTTGTGACCTCTTCTGAATTCGTATCGTACCGTTTGTCGCGTTATTGATGGTTTGGGTCGCTAGATAGCGGACCTTACTAAGACGAGCATTACCATCATTGTATGTTGAAGCGGTTGCTAGACTAATCGGGGGATTAATCTCAGCACCAGCAGAGCTGAACCTACGAATATACAGGTCCGCAAGACTATCCATATCTGATCTATTAATCTCGAAGAAGAATCTTTCGCCATTAAGCCCTGTACCCCCTGTGAAGGTTTCTGGCCAGCTATTAGTAGTATCGCGAGGCACTATCGAGCCTTGTAGTGATCCTGGAACGGCTACCGATATACCGGACCCAGCCAAGTTTGCATAAGTATCAGCTCGACGACCCTCTGTAATTTCAGCTAGCTTACGGGTATCAAGAGCAGGGAGAGTTCCGTCTGCACCAGCTGGACCTGTGTCTCCTTTATCACCCTTATCGCCTTTAATGTTGGAGTTGGCGAGTCCAACAACGCCGGCAACTGGTATACGGTATCTACTAGATAAATTGAATGTCTCACTACCTGGAGTCAACGTCGAAACCGATGCGGTATCTCCGACGTCAAACACAACCGGACCTGCCGCTTGGTACTTGTTTCGACCAGTTGAGGCCGCAACTTGTCTTAGAGAACTAAGTGGCGTGCTGGACTTAACGGTCCCGTCTGAGGAGAAATGTACAAGTCGTGTGTTATTCGTTATTGTTAAACTCTCTGACACGTCAGCGAAGAATGTTACGTTAGGGAATCTAGTGTTACCGGCTGAAAGTACATTTGCGGTACTAGCCGTGGTACCAGATCCGGCTGTCGTGGTGTCAGGTATAACCGCGTATGAATCGGCAACGAAATCGGAGATGTCTCCGAGCTTGAGGGCGTTAGCAGCGCTTAAAGAGCTACCTGAGCCGGTTCCCGAAGTGGCGATCACATTGCTCCAAGTGGAGAGGACCGAAGGGCTAGCCGGGTTAAAGCTGGCGTTAACAGTATAAAGCGGGTTAGTACCTGCAGGAACCGTCAATGACCAGCTTGCTGCATTAGCACCACCAAGTGTTCCTGGGCTTGTCCATGTTACATCCGCCGGGGACGCTGTAATAGCTGTACTAGATCGTTTGTACAAATGAACGAGATACGAACCTTGTACACCTTGATCTCCCTTTGTACCGGACGTTGTACCAATAATGGATCCGGAAGGGATACGGTACTTGCTAGATAAAGTATAGGTCTTTCCAGAAACACGGCTAAAGATACGGATAGTATCTCCAGCGACCAAAGCTACGGGTGAGGCTGAACGATATCGAACCTTACCTGAAGGCGCACCTGTCTGAAGGGTAAGAGTGGTTAATGCAACGTCTGTTTTAACGGTGCCATCCGAAGAGATATGTCTGAATCGGATGTCGTCCGTGAGTGTTAGGGTGGCAGATACCTGTACATAGATGTTAATACTGAACGACGATGTAATGCCCATAATAGCAGGACTAAATTGCGAGGTGTTCCCGCCGAGCTCAGATCCTGGCACCTGTGTATACGCGTACCCATCTGCTTCTGTAATTTCAGCTAGCTTACGCCCGTTTACTGCACTTAGACCGGTACCTGAGCCGGATCCAGCAGGTCCAGCAGGACCAATAGGACCAGTAGCTCCGGTGAGTCTGAAAGGGATACCCCAGTCGGTAACGGTGGTATCAGTACCAGCAGGGTCGAAAACTGCGTTTGTTTCCCATACAGGGTCACCTTCTCCTTGTGGCACAGTAGTGGACCAACCCGTTGCATTGGCACCACTAAGCGTTCCTGTTGATGCCGTCCAAGTCAGAATACTGGGGCGTATTACAGTATTAGTACTTCGACGGTAAAGGCGCACTGTGTAAGAACCCTGGGAACCTTTATCACCTTTGTCTCCACGAGGTCCAGCTGGTCCTACAGAACCTGCCTGGAAGGCTGTGCTCCAAACACTAATTCCTGTAGCGCTAGAGGCCGGGTCGAATGTAGCGGTGGCTTCCCATAAAGAGCCTGCGGCTGTATTACTGGGTATGTCCAAGGACCATGTTGTAGGTGACCCGGTATTAGTAAGTCGTGCCAAGTCAGAACCAGAAGCGGGTACCCACGTTACATTAGAAGGTGCCGGGGTGCTGGTGCTTCGGGTGTAGATTCGTACAGTGTACGCCCCTTGTGCACCTTGGTTACCGGCATCACCTTTTTCGCCTTTTGGGCCGGTGACTGCATCACCAAAGAACGCGCTGTCGACAGTGTCGTCCAAGATAGTACGTAGTTCAGATGCGGTAAGTTCGCCCCCGTCATCGATAACCGTAGTAATATCGCTCTTAAGGGCGGTCTTGGTTTTTTTAGCCATTGTTGTTTATCCTTCTGTTTTAAAGTCCATGGACAAGAAATCGCCCATTTTAAAGTCACCCTTCTTAACCGGGCTGGATTTAGAAGTAAGTATCTTTTTAATTGCTGCTGTAATCGTACGTGTTGTTGTTGTATTAGTCAGTCGCATACCATACTACCCCTTCTCCACGAACCCATGCGTTACCACCTAAATCATCTAAGGCTGGGAACATGTGTGGTTCTTTTTGTGGGACTCTGAATCCTGCTGCGCTAGCTCCTGGTGCGGTCTGTCCTATGTAAATCTCCGCCAATAAGGGGGCAGATTGTATGACAAGTAGCGTCTTGTTAGACGCAATTTGCACCCAAGAGTCAGTAAGTGCTAGACTGGTTGTTGATTTGACACCCATGATATGACTCCTTATTCACTAGGTTTTTTGTCCCGCTCATAGCGGGCGATTGCGTGGGCTGCACCTACGACTAATGTTTCTTTAATAAGCTCAAGCTTAGCTATATCGCCGTACATCCGGGCTACTGCTTTTTTAATCTCGTTACGCAACTTGTGCGTCATCTGGTACTTATCGCTAGGCCACTCGATCTCAAGTGGGTTGGCGGATACAATAAGTTCTTTTTCTTTTTTAGCTGGCATGATATTTCCTTAAAATTTACGCCGCATACGTGATACAGCTGAGGGGTGTTTTCTATTAATTCCATACATAGAATCCCAACCGGGTACGGAAATTCCGTTACCAAGTGGGTTACTCATCATAGTGTTGTACCGCTTCTGTGCGGCGGCCATAGAGGTTTTCTGTTCATCCTGGCGAAGGTGCTCAATCCAGTGCCGACATGTACCGGCTAAGGCATCAATCCTATCGTCATGTGCAAGGCTACCACGGTCCCGTGTAATACGGGCTATCTGGTAGAACAAGCTGTACGAGGTACGCTTCTCAGATGCATACTTCTGGCAAGATGCCCAGTCCCGTTCGAGTAGACCTGTATCAACAACTAGTCTACCTGAACCTATGATCGGCTCAAGTGTGTTAATAATACGTAACTCTTTCTGACCTGATTCCCATTGGGGTTCAATGTGACATTGATGTTGACGCAATAGCTTTGGAGTCCATACGTGTCTAAGTGCACCATTACCATAGTTCTCCTCAATGTCTATCTGATGAGGCTTCCATTTATGGGCTATCTGTGTGAGAGCATCAAGGCTCCTATCGTCTAGGCCACCCTGTACACCACCAACGTCAACGAGGTACACCTTAGAGGCCATGAACTTAGTAACTGCATAAGCAGTCTCATCACCGTTCTGACCACCACCAGCCGGGTCTACATACATATGTGTTCCACTGAACTCACCGAACTCGTTACCTGTGCTGTGTGCACGGTAGTAGTTATCTTGGAGTGGGAAGCCTACTGGGGTAGGTACTCTGGTTTCTGGTGTACGTAGTACATTTAGAATAATAGGTGAACGATCGGTTTGAACATCAAGCATAACAAGTTTGTCAGACTTAAGCGGATAACGCTCTGAGTCTGCAAGCTTAGTATCAAGCATGTGTTGTAACTGGAAGTAAGCAGCACCTTGATCGATCTCTTTGGAGCACAAAGTCTCCTCAGGTAATAGCATAGGGTCTGCAGCTTTACCACGCAGACCTGATGGACCACCACCGGTTCTTAAACTGGGGTTAGCATCTATAGCTTGTTTTATTATAGGTGCAAGCCATGGACCGTAGTTAGGTTCTTCCTCTTCCGTTGGGTAACGACCAGGCCAGATACGAATATCGTACCCACGTCCCGGTAGTCCATTATAAACACTATCGATACTCTGAGGAGTACCTAGGTAAATAATATCACCAGTGGAGTTGATTGATACAAAGTCAAGTGTTAGGTGTCGTAAACGATCTCTCATGAGTTCAGTCTGCGAGTTCTGAGCGCTCTCAAGATCATCTAGGATTAAGATGTCTGCGCGCTTACCCTGTAAGTTAGATGTAATACCAACACATGCAATGCTAGGAGACTTTTCCGGTCCCTTAAGGGTGTAGTGTACATCATAAGCGGCAACCGATGAACGGTCTCCAGCGGACCTATCTGGTCGCATACACATTAGGATGTCCATACCAGTAATTATTTGTATAACCCAGTTAGATATCTCAGCGGCCATAGCACCACCGGCGGATATAATCAATATGCGTGAGCTTGGGTTATGTATCAGCCGCCATACACCGTACGCGGCTGTGATTGTTGTTTTTGCTTGGCCACGTTGGGCCTGTATCATTCTGTATAGCGGGCCTTTCTCAAGGTAATCCGCTATATCTAGTTGAATAGGGCTGCATTCAAAGCCCATTAAATCCGTCATAACATCGTACAAGAACGGTTTAAACGTAGGGTACGATTTCTGTAGTTCAGCAAGATCTTCCCAACGATTATCCATGATCCACCAACGGTATATCTGCTAAGCTAATAACCTTACCCTTACGGGCTTCTTTGAGGTTATTAAGTCGGCGTTGTTGTGCTGATAGTTCTTCTATTTCCTCAGTTGAGTACATGATGTTATTGTCTTTAAGAAACTTAGAAACCGCGCCTAGCATAGCTGGACTTGGTTCAGATGTTTCTATTAAAGCCTGTATCATATCACTTTCAATGTCTCCATTGATTTCAAGATTGTTAGACAACTCTAACTGCTTTTCATACTTCTTTAGCACGCCTGTAAATACGCGTGTAAGAGCAGAATGAAGGTTACCTACTTCGGACTCGTTTGCTGTAGATTTGGACATTGTGCTTCTCCAATACTAAAAGATTGCTCTTACACTTACGGTCACTAAAGCAGCTAATACTAGACCGACTAAAGAACCATAAGTGGCTACACGTACATTAAATTTTTCAACGGCTAACATTCTGATTTCTAACATTGAAAGGTTTGCGTTTAGACTTTGTGTCTCTTTTAATATATGACGGATATCGCTCTGTATTGCACCAAGAGTTTGATGCAGTTCTGTGTGTTCAGATACCATATCTGTATTCCTTATTATTATTATTACTATTTTACTATAAATATTAAAGTGGTACACCGTACATTCTGACGCGGCCGGTTTTAAATAACCTATTAGTACTAGTACTACCAAGAGGTAAGAGACCAAGGCTACCAACAGCATTGGTTGAAGTGTGAATCGCAGTGGCATTACCCCCTAATAAAACATTAGAACCAGCATCTGTTTGATGTGAGGTTTTAGACGTTAATCGTGCGTATGATCCACTACCAATACCACTTAAAGTTATAATACCGGATAAACCCCATGAATTACTAGTTAGTTTCATTCTATATAGCACATTGTCGTTGTTTACTAGCTTTATTAAAGTCGAAAGATCGTTATTAGATGAAGGTCCATTAAGTACTACAGTCCCATTAGACAGATTATACATAGAAGAGTAGGCGTATGAGCCAGTACCATTATAAGCCGCACCTGAGGTGCTACCTAAGCGGATAGCAAGTCCTAATGAACCTTTTAACTCTTCTATATGTATTTCATATGATAGGAACCGAGATGTGTCAAACAACGACGACCCAGATATAATAAGACTTGTCAAATTACTGGTTATGTTTGTATTACTAAGCAATACATTACCACCACCACTGGAGTGTGTATCTATCATACTTTTGACGACAGCCACTGAGGGCACTACTGAAGTGCTTGTACCAGTTGTTCCTTCAGCACCTGTAGCTCGTTCAACGACGCCTGGTACTGTTTGAGTTGCAAGAGCTACCCGTGAACCTGCTAGGTTACCCGTTACGGTAGAGTTTGCTAGGTTTACTGAATTCCGTGTGGCTAGTGCACCAAGACCAAGATTGGTCCTAGCGGTAGATGCGCTTTGTACATCAGATAAGTTGTTTGAAGGACTAAGACCACCTGCGGCCGCCGATTCCGCTGCCTGGGATGCTTGGATTGCAGATGCAGATGCTCTCTGTTGAGAAGTGAGTGCTGATGATGCTGAGATAGCGGCCTGCTGAGAGGCCGTTGTTGCCGTTGTTTCGGCTATTCTTGCTGTACTCGCAGATGCAGCAACACGTCTAACTGAGTTGGCAGCAGTTGTTGCACTATTCCTAGCGCTGGACTCTGATGAAGCAGATGAGGTAGCTGACGATTGTGCTAATATAGCCGATGAAGATGCAGAAGATTGAGAAGCTGCTGCTGCCGAGGCAGATGCAGAAGCTGCAGTCTGTGCGGTACTTGCTGTCGTGGCTGATGTAGCTGCGGATGTGGCCGAGGCTAAGGCAGACGCACGGGATGAGAACACTTGTGATGATAGTTCGTCCAAGTTTTCTACAGAACCATCCAGACGGCCATCTAAGGCTTCCTGTACGGCCATAATAAGGTACCTAGAGTTAATGTCTAGTGCTTCTCGTGTTGCGGAACCTGGTGCAGAAAAATCTACAGGTAAGGCTGTCTTGCTTACAGTACGACTGATACGCACTGTGGCACCCATCGCGATGGTGTCTGTAACAAGTATTTCATTTTCGCTGTTAAACGTAAAGGCACGGTTAATCGGGTTACCCATAGCATCCAACTCTCCAATTACGTTTACACGTACATCAGACCGCTCTAAGTATCCTAGGGCGAACGCAAGTTGGAATGTTTGAGGCCCACCCGAATACGTATATGTAAGTAGGGAGAACGGCATCTGGTTCCTTTCTTTTAATTATCCTAAATAGGATACTATATTATCTGGTTTATTTTAGCATTTGGCTGAGGAAGTATGAGTTCGCGAATGGTAGAGCCTTAAGACTGTCTCTATCAGAATAGTCGTCATTACCTGTTGCCTTATCTACTACAGCTCCTGGGAGCCTAATAGAGCGGTTAATAAAGTCAAACACAGGTGGAGCTAACTCACTATGGCGACCAAACTGATTAAATCGTAGGTCTTCTAATCCAAGTGCTGTCATAGTTGGGTCGAAATAAAGAGGTATCCAACCAGTTAAGTTAGAGTACCCAAAGGCTGCCTTAGCAAGTTCATCGGGCGGTCTAATTTCTTTGCCTGCTGTATAGTCACGTATAGCAATTGACAGACTTGCTGTAGACATACCAGCGAGGGCTAGGCTAAGGGTCTCCATATCACTATGACGCATATTACGTATAAACGATTTCTGCATAGCTAGTAGTGGGAACGTTACGAGGTGTGTTATGACAGACCCTACTGTGGTACTCATCCAAGTATCTTGCTCACCTGCCATAGCTTTCTGAATAACTTGGTTCATGTTCCTAATGACAGATGCTCCATATACGTCGGCCAGTTCTTGGTCCCACTTTTCAACGTTAACACGCTTTACGTGTCCACCAGGTGCGAACTCAATCGTATCATTCTTGATTAGGTCTGTAAGCTTGTTCAAATCGTCTGATGTTAGTCCTAGGTCGTCCCTAGAACGACGTACAAACTTCTCACTTAATGGTTGACCAGTGTTTACTGAGTCCCTCAGATTACGGAATACCTTATCGGTTACCGCACCTGCAGATATATTCTGCTGAAACTTACGGATGTGGTTAAACCCACTCGAATACGCCTGTATAGCGGATGCCTGTGATGATATAGCATTAGCACCCTCGAAGAACTGGTTCTGCCGTGATATACTTTTCTCATCAAGGTCCAAGTGTTGTGCAAAAAGTTTATGATCTTCTCCAAGATGTCCCGTTACAAATGCAAGATCGTCTAAGAGAGCCTTATTTTCTGCACGAATCTCCCTACTAATAAGTCCGCCGGGTCCACGTCTCCACCAGTTAGCTAAACCATTCTGAGCAATACCAGCCCCTGTCTCTGCAAGCTGAGCAAGACCCAGCTTACCAAGTAGTGATAAGTTTGTTGCACGTTTAGTTAAGACAACTGCGGGAACAACACCATCTTCAAGACCACCGTCTCCAAGTCTAGGGCTGTATCCTCTAATTGGTCCACCATCAAAGTTACTTAGCATAGACCGTAGTAGGTTAGTTTCTACAACTTCCTCGCCGAGAGCCTTTTGCTGTGCTTGGGCGGCCTGTATAAACTGCTCACGCTTAGCCTTGTTAGTGATACCAACACGCGCTAGAGCGGCTGAACCTGATAATCTACGTGTGTAGCTCTGCCATGTCTTATGTAGGTTCGTGTCCATTAGGTCAACGATGCGAACGTCTGTTCCATCAGATGTTTCGATACTTTGGTTGAGGTCAATATCATTACGGCTCTTTGCAAAGCCCTCTTTAGCGCGATCCTCTACGACACCTGTTAGACGACGTAAAAGACCTTCACGAGCAGACGGTGTCATACCAGTGCTCTCTAAAGCAGTGTTAAGCCATTCACGTCCATCTCCATTAAGGAGTGCTGTTATGTTGGTGTCTACATTATCAACGTTTGCTGATGCACGTTCCACCACAGCCTTGGCAACAGCGTCTGCATCTTTTGTGCTAGATATGCCCGCCGTGCGGTACGCTTTACTCATTGCTGTAACTAAGTTTTGTCTAGTTACTACGCCTGATGATTCAAGATCGCGAACAGATGTACCGCTCCATGTGTATGGTGAATAACCTTTACGTGGTTGTAGGTTCTCAAACCCATCAACAGACAACTGGCCTTCACGACCCTTGCCTATATTGACGGCAACGTCACCAGCTTTATCTAGTGCATCTGCTGCTTTGATTATAGCAGGATCAACATTAGTTGACTGACGACCTAACAGTCGATCATTCATCTCCAGCATTACACCACGGTTGAAATCCTTAAGTTGGGTTTCTGTGGTTATGCCTGGGATACCCTTCTTACCATTACGACGGGCCCAGTCTTTACCCGCCGAAGTCAAGGGCTGAATGTACTCCTGTGAAATCTTTCTATGATATATTTCCATACCAGTTGCCGAGGTCCAACGACCTCGACCTAAACCATTAGGGCTTTCAAAGACATTACCTAACATGAAGTTCATTGTAGAACTGTTGCTGGTGTACATCGTACGCCAGTTGCTAGTGGTGGTTGTGAACGGTAGACTTGTAGCGACCTTTGTCCAGAACTCGTCATCAGCTGCAACCTTGTTAGCCTGCCAGTCACTTGTAGCACGCCAGTTATCTGACATGATACTAATATCCTTTACAGCCCCTGACACGCCCTCTACGGGGGTGAGAGTGGCTTCTGGTAATATTTGTGGTCTAGGGTCAGTATTATCCCGTATAGGTCCTGTAGCGTCCACAGGAGCCTCTTTAGGGGATTCCTTTCCTTCTTGTGTAGGTAGGTTGTCTTCTGGTGCTAGACGTTCTGCTGAGCTATCTTCTGGGGCAGCGTCATCACGTAGACTAACATCGTCTCTTGCAACACGTGCATGTAGGTCGTCCTGTGCATTACGCACGAGACCCTGTGAACCACCGAGTACTGGGCTAAGTGTACCACCTAGGACCATTGCCTGTAAAGCCGACTCAGCTACGGTTGTCCAGTCAGCGGTTTCCCGATAGACTGCTTCACCTGTACCGACGATGGCACCAGCCTGGAAACCGGCATTAGCGCCGACGCCAACTTTAGCCACGCGGTTTACGTTCTTACCGGATAGTCCGGCTAGGCGGGCAGTTCTCGCTGCGAGTTGTGCAGCACGGGCCGCCTTATATCCACCACCAGTTACGGCTATGAGTGGGGCATCTAAGTCGACAATACTACCAGCTATCTGAGCTAAGACAGGGCTTATGCCTTGCTGTTGAGACATACGGTAGTACCTTGCTAAGTCAGCAGATATACGATCACGTGCGCGTTCAGCAGCTTCTAGGTTAGGTTCATCTAGAATATCGTCGTGAAACTGAGAAGGTATCCCAGTTGTTAGTTCTTCATAATGCGCTCTATAATCCTGCTCCTCACCTGCTCGTATTCCGAATAGCGGGGCGGTATAGTCTATAATGTTATTAATTAGTTGTGCTGGACCTTCAGGGACTTCACCCCCTAAGTCTGCGGCACGTTCTGCTGAGAGTGCATCACCCTCTTGTTGAGAAAGGCGTGTAACTGCGGACAGGGCTGTATTTTTAAAACCTGCTTTTACATTTTCTACAAAGCTGTCTTGTGACGTAGCGCGTTCAATGTCTTTTGCACGGCGAAGACCTACATCCTCAGATGGAGCTATAATAGGTTCAGTCATCTGTTGTCCTTTCTTATTTGTAATGACCACGATAGAATTAATCCACCGTGGTCATACTGTTTACTACTCTTATTAGTCTGCAGATGCAGCATTATGTGCAGCTATGTACTGCTTCCCAATTAAACGAGGGTCAAGCACAATAGCCTCTGAGAGCGTTCCACGTCCCGGTAATGAGAACTGAACTTGGAATATATCGTCTGTAGAGTTATAGTACATCTTAAATGGACGTACGCCTGTGAATACAGTGCTAGCACCAGAACCCGCTAAAGCATCCCCACGTATGAACTCCGGTAGGAACTCAGGTAGGAAGTCAGCAAGGGTGGTCTGTTCCACTGATGGATTAGCTTTAACGAATTCAGGTGTACGGAAATAATCCATAACCGCATCATTAATCGCACCAGCTTGATCAGTGAAATCAGCAGAACGTGCTCCGAAGAACCGCTCACCTGCTGAAGGACCGTTTAATGGTAAAGAGACAACGTTACCACCAATAATTGGTGAGCGCTCTTGTACACGTCTACCAGTTGCCTCAATAAGCTCAGATGCTGAGATATTAGGGCTACGTCTATGGGCATCTTCAAGGCTGTCACGTAGTCTATCTGTAACGATCTTCTTGTTAACCTCATCGTCAATACCGTACGGGTCGAACCAGGAGCGGTTAAAGATCTGCTGTAAATCAGCGTCACTGCTTACGACTGCTTGTACGACGCCTATTTCTTCACGGTCAATATAATTTTGTACATTATCCGAGATACCATCAATAACTCTACTGGTCTTCAGAAAGTCCTCTGTACTCTGTGTACGAGGTGCCTCATCTTTACGACGACCTACGCTGGCAATAACTCCCTCTAGGGGGCCAGATCCTGCTAGGCTCACAACAGCATCAAGCATATCTTTATTCTCTTTACGAACATACTTATCAGCTAGTGTGGGGTTACGTTGTGCAAGTAATCTGTATTGGTTAACAGCCTCTACGTATTCCGGACGGGCATTACCTGACTTATCAATCGGGCTGCCTGATAGGAAACTATTCATTGTACGTTCTAGAGTGCCGTCTACCATACCTGTCTTGGCGTAGTAATCCAACATAATTCCACCATGTAAAGCTTCAACCTGTTCAGGTGTTGCTTGTTTTGATGCAATAGCATCCTGTACTTGATCAATAGCTCGTTCACGTTGAGCATTAATGGCTTGTTCTCGGAGCCTAGGTGATAACTCCATAAGGGTACCGGAAATTTCAGCAGAATTAATCTCTGCTTGATCTTGTCCAAATTGAAGACGCTCTTTCGTGGCTCTCGCTATACGCTTAACCTGAGCACGCATCTGATTAATCTCTTTCTCAGAATTCAACTTGATACCATATTCAGTCATAACTTCTTGACGTCTTGTGATAAGTTTATTACGTTCAAATCCAAATTCTTGGTGGTTAATCTTACCAGTCTCAAAGCTCTTAGCAGCCTTTTCAAAATCCATTTCCAGCTTCTCAAGTTTAACATTGGCACGTAATGCTGTTCCCTCTTTCTTAATAGCAAAAGCATCCTCTTTAACCTTATTGGTAAGCTGACGTTCATACTTAGCATCTGCCATTGTACGAGCTCTATCAAAGTCGTCATAAACGGCTCTACGTTGCTCAATCCACTTATCCCTAGACAACCCACCTTGTGAGTAGGCTGCGTCCAGTTCGTCAAGCCTAGGCTGTGACATTTCATAGGTTTTAATAGCAGCTTGTTCCCGGACCATAGCAATACGTTGCTTAGCCGATCTTCTAGCTTGTTCTGGAGTAAGCTCAACACCATTACCATGCTTACGCAGGTAATCGCTTAAGTGTGTACCTTTACGGGTATTGGACCCATCATGTGGGTCGTACTTACCGCCTGTTTTAAGGAACTTACGTAAACCACCTTTACCACCAAGATGTGCAACGGCCACAAGGCCAGAATACGTTATGGTAGTACCTTTGATCTCTGAACCAATATATTTGTCAAGACCCTCTTTCTTAATAGTATTTAAGATGTCCGCAACCTGCCAACGGTTCACAATATTCTGATCTTCCGCGGAAAGCTTACGAAACTGCTCAGGTGTATATAATGGACCACCAGTTGCCTTATGGTAATCCATCAACCGACCCTTACCCATTTGAAGGAGACCACCAAACTGACGTCCGTCTTCAATGGTAATTGTTGCGAGTGGGTTACCACCACTTTCCGTAGATGTGAGGCTCTTAATAATAAGATCAATAGCTGAATCCTGATCACCGCGTACAACAGCGTCATCAACAGCAACTGCTGTGTTTATCTTACGAGTACGTACACCGTCTTTGGCTTGTGTGTACACTGCACCCGCTTCCTGTTGGTTGATGGTGATGTTATAATCTTCAAGCAATGAAGCATAAGCTTCCATTGCCTGTTGTGGCTCAAGTTCACCGTTAGCAATACGATTAGAGAGGTCGTCTTGTTCTTTGATGAAATCTGCGTTGTAAGTTTTACGTGCACGATTTTCAAACTTCTTCTTAGCAGAGCGTATTGCCTGCTGCTGAGCGGTAGGGAGTTCAGACAGAAGTCCTTCTCCAGATAAGATTGCATAGGCGGCCGGGTTATCATTAGAAAATGATTTAACAATACCCGAGACAACAGCTTCCTGACGCCTATCATCAGAAAGACCACTTGTTGCACTACCAGGTTCACCCTTGGCGAAGGCTACTAAAGTATCTCCAGCAGTTGGGTCTGAGCTAATAGTATCGATGCTGCGTGTAAGTGTATCAAAGTTACGCTTCTCAGCGTTATCAAGGTGACGTGTTGTATGCTGGTCCACAAGGACAGGCATTTGTTTAAGAACCTGTTCCCGAATCAAATCACGGGTACGGGGGTCACTAACACCTTCCATAACACCGTCAATACGGTTGGCGAATTTATTACGAAATTCGTCAGGGCTTAGTTCATAGTCAGTCTGTTCTATCTCTACCTGCTGAGCAGTAAGCAAAGCAGATGCGCGCTCCTGGGCTTCGACGATACGGTATCCTTGAAGGGCGAACTTGTCACCACCCATTTTAACCTCTTCGAAGGTCTTGCCCTGAAGCTGAGCCATCTGACCATCCAATTGACTACGCTCATGTTCTAAAGCTGCAGACCGTCCGATAGCGGCGTCAGCGTACTCTCGGAACTTACCGAGAGTCCTCTGCACGTTTGATGAGGCTATTTGTACATTAGGTAGACGACCGCGCGTTCGAGCGCGCTCTAAAGTAGCGCTCTGTATGTCCGCGCTAGAACGTAACGAGCGTAGTGTATTGGTTTCGGACGCGTCGCGGCGTTCTAATCCTTTAGGCATTAGAGAGTCTCCTTAATTTATTATTTCAGGCGGTTTTGATCAAATAATCTATCACCAACCGGTTGATGTGCATCATAAGTTCTAAGTAAGTCGGTTCCAATACCGAGCAGTGTGCTTGCTGCTGACGGGCGCGGTATTACTGTAACGTCCTTGTTAAGGGCCTGTGCGAAAGCGACATTACGACGCTCTTGTCCGAATCCACTGTATTGCTTCTCTAGATTCTCTGTGCGGGCATACTGGGCCCGCGCGACGCTGTTACGCAGGCCCTGCATAACCCTATTAATACTATCACCACTAACACCCGCTGATGCTGCTGATACACGGGCTTGTCCTTTGGCGATTATACCTTGACGTTGTATTTCTAAGTTCTGCCTTACGCTAGCGTCCTGAGCGCTAATCTCATCACGAGTGATAATATTAAGGTTCTGGGCGCTTTGTAAGGCAGAAAATGTATTATGATACCGCTGCAGACTTTCCTGCATCTTGGATTGTTCTCTTGCAACGGCTGATTGAGCTAGACCGCCTATGGCAGCTAGCCCCATTTGAGCATACATAAGTGAGGCCATTATACTCTCCTTCTAGCGTTACGTAGATCAGCCTCAAACTCAATCTCTACAATTGTAGTCGGTCGGATGTCAGTTGATGTTACAGACAGTGTATGCCTTGTTGTTAATTCTCGCACTGGTACACGCACCACCTGAGATGTTAAAACACCTGAGCGGTTAGCATCCAAAGGCTCATCATCAAGCGGAAAACGATTATCCATAGTCTCGTACGTTGGACGATATGGATTAACTATTTTAGCTATGATAGAACCACTATCAGTAAGATGCACCAAATAGTTTCGGATGTACATCTTAATATTAGACATCACTGCTCCATTACGGTCTCGTGAGAATGCCTGTGTAGGTGTTATAGAACGCTCCACAGCTTGACCCAAAGTAACAGTAGAGTTATTCGGGCATTGTGAGGAGTTCAGTGTGTATGTTACAGTACCATTGGTGTTAGCCGTAGATGTTGATAGCGCTAACAAACCGGGGGCAGAACAACCAGCACGTTGCACTACTAATGCATTTTTATACGGAACAGTTACCTTATTGTTTTTCACAGTCTCGGTATGCATACGGTCTAAGGTTATATGGAAACCAACGTCGTCTTTGGTCCTATTAAGGTCCAGACGAGATACAAACGATTCTGACGAGCCTTCTGGGTTTGTAACAACATACATGTATGTGTTATCAAAGAAGAAGAACTTTACTGGGTCACTGAAGACATACCTATACCAAGCTGATTGAAGACGTTCTGTACCACTCCACAGGTAACGATAAATCCAGATAGACTTATCGTCACCATCTGCCGTAATAGCAAAGCGGTTAAAGTTCTCAGCTGAACGTAGTGTGTTCGTCCGGCCTGAAATATACTCTGTCTGTACAGCTGTTATTGGGTCAGCAGTGTTGGTAGATACGACGTCGTTCGTGGAGAACTCGTTTATACCTACAAAGTTACCAATACGGTAAGGCATAACAATAGTACGACCAGTTGATACTGGACGGACACCACTGTCTATGTCATACTCTGTAGTTAGAACCATGCTTGAACTATCTGGGTTAAGGTTTCCGCTTACAACGAACTGAGCTTTACCAGGGTCACTTACAAGAAGTAAGTTCCGATCAAACGGTATAATCCAATCTAATGTAGAGCCTGTACTACTATTAGATCTAATTCCAATGGGGTCAGATGAAGATTTAACTGTAGCAGACTGGTTCCATAAATCCAATGGAGAGCCGGACCGTGATGTAAAGAATCCACCATTAGATACGAACACTAAACGTTCTTCTGATATAATCATATCCCGGATAGGGGAACCTACAAAGTCAGGTGTAGGGTTGGTGTTCTCATCACCTGCGCGACGAGGTATCCAACTCGATGCTGCGAAGGTGCCTGTTGTACCTGCATCATTAAGCGTAAGAGAGTGAGGCATAGTGGTTGCGGTCCAATCATTGGCAATATCTGGGCTAGCAGCTTCTCGCCATACACCGGGGCTACCAAATCCAGCACCATCTACAGTGGTTACGTCTGATATAAATCGTAGATAGAAATCATCGTCCTCTGAACGACCACCACGTATTAAGACAATATGTCCATGCTGGGCGGTTTTTGGAAGGGATGTTACACTTTCTGCTGTATCTGTAATAAATCTTAAGGTTTCACCGTTATCACCATCGTCTACTGTGATTGTTAAAGGTGCAGTAAAATTGACACGTAGTGAACTGTTACCTGTTATCCAGTTAACGGTCATACCTCTTAATCCAGTTGGTAACGATACTGAACGAAACCTCGAAACCAGGTTCCGAATAATAGCCTCTGAACTGGTATCTGCTGCATCTGATGCAGCAGCACCACTCGGTGTAGCGTACGAAACTGATACACTCGCTGATCCAACTGAAACTGTTACTCTATATCTACGTGAGAACTGACCACCTAGGCAGGTTACAACACCAGCGTGGAATGGTCTACCTGCGACTGTTGTTGAGAATGTGGTTGATGTGTCTCGATTAAGACATAAAATTCTATTGTTAGCAGGGTCAACTGTGAAGATCATGTCAGACCCTACGTATGAAGAGCTACCAGTGATTGCAACTGGTGTGATTTTTGTACCACTTACCTGCCACATGTTAAGAGTACCAGAACGGTATCCTACAATGTATCTTCGACCTTTAAAATCAAGGTCTGTAAATTTAGTTTCATTATTGGCACCTACAAGTGCTGAAAGCTCAAGAGAGCCTGGGCGGGATGTTAAACCTGCTGCTACATTACTGTCATAATTGTCTTGGGCGGTAACTTGACCCGCCGTGCGAATACGGTCTGGCTGCTGGCTTACGCCTTGTAGCATAGCGCCAAAAGTTCCTTCTACGTGGGCCATGGTGCTTCCTTAAATAAATCGTGGGTCGAATTGGTATCTAGATGCGAGGCGTGTATAAATACGTTCGCCGCGTCTCATGCGGATAGATGATTGACTGGATAAGGCTGTAATATCCATGTTTCGAAGGTTCTCTGCATACAGGGCTCGCCATGCAAGGAGACGCTCTTCATTGTATCGTTTAAGTTTTGCTTCATCACCATCACGATCTAGGTAGAAGTCGTACCGGGCTTTATGCCTGAGGTAATCTACAGCAAGTATGGGAAGGTCCTCTAGGGATGACTCTTCTACGATCTTGGCGCGAAATGATGCAGTACCTAAATTAAATGTGCGTTTATTAACATCAAATAACCGACGTCCGCGTATTGCGTATCGAAGGGATAATGTTTCTGGGTCAGCCTGAATTGTTGTTTCTGGTAGGTATACTTCACCATTAGCATTAGGCGTTAGGGAAGTGGTGTACGAATTAAACCATAAGCCTAGTCTATTGACTTCGATCAAGGCAATCTTAAGAAACCGTTCAGCGTCTCGGTAATCTGGGTGATCGGTGTCCTCAGATGTCATTCCGTCAACGCCAATGGCGGACAGCATACTGTTAATAATATCTAATTTAGATAACATGATGTTTCCTTATGTATGGGTTGAATCAATTACGATATGACGCTAAATAAAAAAAAAAAAAAAAAAAAAAAAAAAAAAAAAAAAAAAAGGCCCCCTCTCCCGGTTAAAGGAGAGGGGGCCGTATTATATAAATACATATTTTAATTGTTATGCTGAGAATACTGTACCACAAACGTCAGGACGACGGTTGCTTACACCGAACGCCATGTATGCGTCGATGAACCATTGTAGTTCAGTCTCATTCCAATGAAGGTTAGTAGTCATTGGAATTGTTTCACCAGCTAAGAGTGACATTGGATGCATTATGACAGCCTTAGCTTTAGCATCAGTTGCAGATAGGTTGTATGCAAAGCTGTTTTCTTCATTAGAAAGCTTGTGACTTGTAATTGCCTTAGTAGGAATACGTACTGATTTCATAACAGGGCAGCCGTCTACAGTCTTAATAGTTGCATCAGCGAAGTCGCCGTTTGCCATGGAGTAGTCCCGGCTAATCAACTTATCATGATTTAAGAGTACTTGATACTCTTGCGGACGTAGGAAGATCATGCACTCGTCTGTGTCTACTTCACCTTCTTGCATTTCAGTTATGATAGTCTCAATAGCTGCGTAGAGCTTATCTGGGTCTTTCTCATCATTAGCAGCGGAAAGAGTCTGGTTCTTACCTGCACCAATAGCGCCGTTCAAGCCGCTTGGAGCCGGTAAACGAGATGATTTAATAGCTTGGATGAAGAAAGCCTCATCGAAGAATTTACCAAGTTCCTTACCATGGTCTTTAGCAATTTCAGCACGAACGTTGAAGTCCTGTTGGAACGGGCCAATAAGAGATTCGTTAGCACGGGCCAAGATTACTGTGTCAACAGTAACAGAAGTGCGGCCGTATGTCTGCGGGTTAGCTGCAGGACGTACACCGGCTGTTACTTTTTGTAGGGTTGTGCGCGACGCGCGGCGAACTATTTTAGTATCAGTTCCAGTGATGCTTTGAACAGGTACGAACTGACGCAACTGTGAAAGCTTTGTGAACTGAGAGTCAACCATCCCACCGAATTCTTCGATGAGGTCTGATCTGGCTTGATCAGATAAATGGTTACTACTGTTTGGGATATTTACTCCGGACATAGGAATTCCTTTAGTTTATCTGTGTTATGTTTGTTTAGTGCTATACATCCTCGAATAAGGCTTAAGCACCATACATGTTAAAGGCCTGAACGTTTACCAGCGAGCCGTTGCGCCTTAAGTTTTTCAAGTGCCTGTGGTGTGGCTTTGTTACGGTTACTAAGGATGAGTAATTGCCGGCCATATTCTTGTTTGCTTATACCTTCGACGACACTCTTACCAACGCCGCTTGTACCGATTAATTCGGTTTTAGCGAGGCTTGTATTTTTAGGGTCGGCATTGTAGCGGTTAAACAAGTCCTTCACGGCCAGTTTAGCCTGAAGTCCACCCTGATCAAGAAGAGCTATGTATTCGGCTGCGTCTTCTTCTGGTAGGGCGTTAACCCATGGAAGCATGGTGTCCCAATTTTCCTTGCCACCGACTGCGTCGTGGACGGTCTTTACGTAAGCCTCTTTACGAGACGTATTATCATTTATAAAGTTAGTTACACCGGCCATAATTAAATTAGCGCGATCAGCACCAACCTTTTCAACTAGTGTGTCCCGATTAATAGAACTTGGGTCACCAGCCAATACGGCATCGTACAGAAGAGCCTTAGATTCTTCTGGTGTAACACCACCTTCATTTAGAAGTCGAAGAACACTGTCTCCTACTTCAGAACCAGTTGAACCCCATTCCTCGACGTTAAAGTTAGGCTTATCGTCCTCTGTAGACGCCTCATTGGCTTCTTCAGTGGATTGATTAGTAACTTCTTCTTCTTCTGAAGTCTCTGTGGTTGTGGAATCTGTTGAGGCTTCCTCAGTAGATGTCTCTTTGGAAGCTATTACAGTAGCGTCTGCTTCAGTATCATCTGATTCAGTGGCCACTTTTTCTTTGATTTCTTCATCTTTAATATTATCCAACATATCCATTATCCTTTTATTCAGAACCTGGGCGAGAAGCTACAGTAGCTGCGGCTTGAGCATTAATCAGGTCCGTTTGTTGCTGCTGTTGCTGCTGCTGTACAGCCTGGAACTGTTCATCTGTTAATAAGAACCGGGTGAAATCTAATCCTCGTTGATCGAATAAGAATTCAGCAATACCGTTTATGTCCATACGTGCACGGGTATCCTCTGGTATCTGGTCGAGTAACTGAAGGTCATTAATAGCCAGCCGGAAGCTGTCTAACTGACCCTCACGAGATAGGCTTTCGACGCCTGTTGTTATTACTACGTCAAAGTCTTGACTAAGTTCTTTATCATAATCTGCGATATCTACTTGCTGTAGTAACCATTCAGCTTCACGGCGCTGCCATACCAAGGCTAGTTTGGAATACAGGCCACCGAACGCACTCTCAAGTTCACGAGTGAACGTGCGTATTTCTGCTGCAGTTACTCGCTCAGCATCACGAACACTACCTGAACTAAGAAGGAATATCTGGGCCAACTGACGTTCCCATGCGGCGACCTGATCAATAAGAACAGATAGTTCAGCACGGTGCTGGAACTCAATAGTTGTGACGTCACCAGACTGACCTGAATGGTAAGTACCACGGGCAGCACGGTTAAGTTCTTCTACATTAAGACCGCTACCTGGGTTAACAAGGAACTTGATGTCTGCTGCTAAACCTATGAGGTCAATAATTGCTTCAGTAGTTACGTCAATATTATGGAATAGTGTAACGTGGTCTTCAACCAACCCACGAGGGTAGGTTTCACCGCGTGCTAAGTTCCAATTAATATCGAAAACTGGTAGTGTAACGTTACTGTACGTATCCAATGTGTCTGGTAAGATATACTTCTCAATACTTTGTACACCAACCCACACATCCTCTGAGCAGCGCTCAAAGTATGAGTAGATAGTTACTTCACCAGTAGAGGAGTACTTATCAGGGGTGTACCCTTCGAGTAGTTCCTGCATGGATTTTGATAGTGATTGATACTTTTTAGTATCTTTAAGCATAACTGCGGTCATATCACCACGAGCATCGCGTGTTACTGAGTAATCTTTAATACCATACACTGATCGTTTGTTATCGTTGTATCGACGAACCATACAACCACCTGAAATGATAGCATGCTTAACTGCTTCAATAGCAATGGGGCGGTATGAAGTCAGATCGAACTCACGCATGGAATCTTCTATAACGTCATTTGTTACTTTAGATAGTCGACCTAATGCTTTCGCAGTAGCCTGACCATCATCTTCCTCATCACCTAATTCACGACGCAGTTCGCGCTTGAACTTTGGTGTAGGGGGCATACTAAAAAATGGTCTGTCGTTCGGGAACATAACGTCCACGATGCGATTAGATAAGTGATTAACAACTCGCGCACCCATTGCGACGTTTGATCTAACTTTCTCTTGTGTTTGTGTGTTATCCTCTGGGCAAATATAAGGTACTGTCCAAAGAGCGTACTGCTCGCAACGGTTTTCAAGATCGTTCTTGTCCGTTTGCATCTGACCCCATGTTGAGGGCAGGTCGAGCTTCGCAACTGCTGCGATACGATTTTCAATCATCAGCGTAACCCTATAGAACCTGATCCACCAAGACCGCCTACAGTACCGAGTGGGCTGGTACGAGTACGCCCTACTCTTGATTTTGCTCTTATCTTACGACGCTTATCTACTTCAAGGTTATTAGCACCTAGTTCAACATCAGCGCCTGTTTCTGCTCTGGTGTCCTTAAGCGCGGATGCTGCACGTGCTGCTTCTTCTTGGCGCTTAAGACGCGCTTCTTGTTTCTTACGAGCAGACCTAGACGCTGCTACTTGTGATATACCAGCGGCGGCTGATATACCTAATGAGATGGCTGTTAAGGCCGTTAAAGCTGCCATTATGTTTCCCCTATCTGTTTGATCCAGGTTGTTTGGAACGCATTGTATTGCAACCGACCTAGGATCTTATCGGCCAGCGGGTTCTGTTTTAAAGTTGTCATGTGTATTTCAGTACAACCTAATTCTTCAGAAGCTTTTTCGAACTCACGCAGTAATTTAAGACCTGAGCGGTCTTCTGAGTACCAGGCGAACTCGACCATTGTTAGGCCTGTGTTTGTGAACTGGTTAATTGGGATACCAGCTATGAAACCTTGACTGGTAAATAGAACTACACCAGTTTCGACACATAGCTTTAGTACACGATCTACACTAGATAAGTCTGGATTACTTCCACAGTACTCTTTAGCGAATTTATATGCTAGTTTGGTTACGTGGGCTAGTTGATCTGAATCACCTACTGTGACTTTATTAATATGTTTCATCTAACATCCTTATTGCGTCGTTAACATCTATGTGTCCGAGATCGATACCGAACTCCTTACATAGGACTTGTGCGATTTTCTGTTTAGCTGTTTCGTAACCTACGTCGAACAAGGTACTGTCTGACTTAAGTGGTTCCGCCTTACATTGCCACAATAAGTGCTTCAGTGTGGCTCGATCAATTAGTATTGACCCATTGTACGCTTGAAAGCTCATATGAAACTCCTTCGGTAAGAAATTTTATTAGTTCTTCTTTAGGGGCCATTAAGGTTTATCCAAAGAAACAAGGGCTTATTAATACCTGATTTAGGTCGAAGTCAGACTGTTGTGGTGGCTCCATAATATCCTCATCGGATTTGGCGGTAAGCTGTGCATGTAGATCGCTTAGTATATTATTTTCAGTATGTAGTTTAACAAACTGCTCCCGGATTATCTTATGCCATTGCTCAGTATAACATGCGTGTGTGCCAAAATCATCATGAATCATGGCAAATGATTTAATACCTGCATCTGAACCAGCGTTTACGCACATGAACATGTGAGTCGCATCTATGCTGTGTACTAGATTTGGGGCGCTTCCTTGACGCTGTTTACGGACGTCGAGGCCATCTTTATGTACCATGATGTTAAGACGTAGACGTGACCCGCCTACGCTGTGCGATACACGCTTTGCTATCTGGTTAGGGGAAGCTTGGTACATTGGGAATCCAAGTGGTGTGGTGTAACTAATAGCTTGATTGTTATTTTGTGCAATATCTCCTGAAATATGTTGCATCCATGTCATTGCTCCACGAGCAGCAACAACAACCTCTCCAATGCTTTCCCAGAGCAGTGAGCTAAGGTAAATACAGTGGCGGAACCCTGTGTTGGGCGGGAAGAATTTATCGTCGTGGTCAGTGTACCAAGAGAATAGGCTGGAAGTACATGCCTGTTGTGTCGCACCGTACGGTAATGTCATAACAGGACGTTTGCTAGCGGCTCTTGGTAGTTTAGCATAGTTTTTGGACTTGAGGAACTGCAACCAGTTAGTGGCTGTATCAACCCCCTCTTCTGAGGCTTTGTGAATCTTCTGTGTACACGTATCGGCGACATCTTGGTAAATATCTGCAGGCACATCTGATGGCATTAGATTGACAGATTTAGCGCCTACAGGGTCTCGTAGCATTGCAGAAAAGTGTTGAATACCGTTACACGAACCATCAAGCGCAATAGGAAGTCTACTAACAAAGTCTTCACCATCCCGTATGAATCCTTGATACTCAAAACAGAATGCTAGAAACTGATAGGGCTTGTCTGCGTTTCCCCATAGAGAGCGATTAGATAGTGGGTCTTCAGCGGTTTCTAAGATAAGTTGGTGATTGTCTTTGACCCACTCTACTCGGTCCGCATAAGATACTTTATCGAAGCCAAACTTGTTAGCGCCATGTACCTTTAGCCAGTATGCTCCAGTCTTACCAATGGTTTTACCTTCAGCAAACTCTAAGCATGACTTAGAAGTATCGGCTCCCTGTGGACTTACTCCTGACGTAGTGCAGTATGCACGGCCCCTGAAGTCCAGTTGGTAGACGAAATAAAACTGCTCGTACTCTTTGAGCATTTGACCGACACGCATGGTGCGGGAAACACCTAAGACTGTGCTCTTACGATCACGTTCTTTTGTATGTAACTCCCGAGTTGTTTGTTTCCAGTCTATAAAGTCTTCCTTAAGTTCCTCTGGTATATCTTTTACACCCTCTGGTATTGGTGATACTGGGAATACGTAAGGTTGTGATGGTGGCATCCCGACCTGTAGATCGTTCTCCCAGACTTGTTGCATTATTTCAAGTACGCGTTGATTGATACGCCATGGTGTTGACTGCATAGTGTTCACACCATTCATGACTTGTTCCATTGAACTGTTATTAACTAAATCACACTGTATACGTCCAGCCTCACCATACCTGAACTTAATCAGAGGTGTGTTCTGGCGCAGCTTAGGAAGAAGATACCCACCGGATGTTGATGATGTCCAATCTTCTGGGGGAGTCAACATTGGCATACGGTCTGGTAGAAGCATTGCTACGGATGCATCACTGCGACGCATCCACTCCATAACCTCAGGTGTCGCTGTTAATTTTACACTACTTCTATTACGACCGTCTTTTACAGTGTGTTTACGTACGAGATCAGTTGCATCTAAAGCTAGTGATAAAACCAACGTGCCTACACCTGCTCGCATATCACTCGGCCAAGCTTTCCACTCTACATTCGCTTTGTTCATAGAGTGACTTAAAACTCTTTGGCGGTGACGATAATTTTCTGAGTTGCGACTATCTAGGTCGCGCTGTAGCTGACTGAACAACTCAGCGTGCGCTATACGAAACTCAGTGAACCGTATCTCATCTTCTATTTGACCCCCAATAGTTAGGGCTGCAGATGTAACTGTTATTTCCTCATAGACTGCTGAAACAATTGAGCTTAAGGAGATGAGGGCTAACTTGTCGACATCTATAGCGGTTAGAAGTTTTGTATACTTAGAGCGACGACGACCGTCTTTAGAATTACCTACTATGTAATGAGAGATTAATTCTGACACCTGAGCGACGTAGTTGCGCATGAGGCGAGCACCACTATTAGTTCTCGTGAAGCTCTTACTTTCTAAAGCCTTCTCTTCCCGGATTCTAAATCGCTGTAGACCGAGATCGATCATGTTGGATTCCCATTTTAATTCCCTTTCAATATCCTCGGTACTATCCATCCCACCAGGCCTCTTTTTTAGCTCTTGCGCGCCTTATTCGAGCTTGTTTGTTGCGGAGTAATCTTTTTTCATCGTCTGACTTATGACGTGGGTGTGTATATGGGAGTGGTCTACTTTCATGCCTTTGTAGGTATGCTACTAAACGCTCTAACCAAGCTAATGAACTTCCATCACGTTTAGCTCTTACAGCAGCAGTATTAACCTTACCTTCCATATGGTTACAGTTACGACATAAGACACCCCGTATTCTTCCAGTTGTATGGTTATGGTCAACACACTGGTCTGTGGTGACCTTGGTTGACCAACGTTTTAAACATAATGGGCAATATCTTTTCTGACTTTCCACAATGGCTTTACGTACCTCAGGAAGTTGTGTGGCCTTTAGTTTAGTCATACTGTAGTCTCCTTTATCCATTTTACCACATCTAATGTGTCAATACTGTCGCGGCGCATCCAAAGCAGCGTAGCTTCGCTCAGGAAGGCTTCTTTATGGTCAACAGGTTCACCGGTCTTCCAGTGGACTGACCACTCCGGACACATTTTATATAGGTTTGCTACGAGCAGTGCTGCGTCTTTGTTGTTATCAACACTGTTAAGTATTTCGTATGACAAGACTGGCCCACACTTACCTGGTTTACGTTTCTCCGGGTTCTTATTAGAGGCTGCAGTTGGTTTTACCTTGTTCATAACCTCTGGGTGTACCAAGGGCAGGCCAGTGATGTTATCGGCTGTATCGCCCATAAGCATTTGACACCAGAAGAACTTCCACCCATATCCCTTAACAGTTTTAGTTGACTTAGTGTCATCAAGATATATGTAACCAAACGGCTCATCTGCAGATGTACCCTCAATAGCCCCACTCTCCCAATTAAGATGAAGTCCGGGGACCATCCTTAAATCCTTATCACGCGAGGCAATAATTGATAGGTTCTCATTACCCTCTTTGATCGCCTTGTATTGAGCCATAGACATTCCGTCATCTGCTTCACAGTCCCGACACATAGTAGCACCCAGTTTTGCTCCCATCCAGTCACGCATTGCATTTAGGTACCGCGGCTTCTCTTTACCTTTACGGTTAGCTTGGTACTCCTTGAGGGCAGCGCTTTGAAAGCGCTGCCCCTTATTACTATCACTTGGAGTGAGGAACAGGGTGTAGAATTCTGCTCCAGCTAAGGCGGTAAGGTGATCAATAGTGACGGTACAATTATGCTGCATATCACTGAATGATTTCTCACCGATGTGGTCGGCACTCTCTGCAGTTACTTGATAAGCAAGAAAATCGGCGTCAATCTGGACGCGTCTTCCCGTCACTTGTGTTGGGTAGGAAATAATCCCGTCATGTGCGTCGAGATCATCCAAATTTATACCATTGATTTCCATGTTTACAATCCTATGTCTGCCAAAGCGGCAAGAGCATCATCTGCTTCATCGCCAACAGGTTTATCTTTACTTGTAGAGGCTTTCTCTTCTACCACAGGTTCTGAGGTAGGTAGCCCATCAATACCCATTAATAGTTGCTGAATAGGTGAGCCATCAAAGTTTTTAGCTTCCATGATCTGTGTTTGGATGAAGTTCTTGCTGCGCTCTTCAGTGCTTTCAGTTCCATCCTCGTTCTTGGTAGTTTTAACCCAAGTACCTTCAATATATAGGTCATCCCAACACTCTTTAGTTGGGACATCCCAGATAAAGACCTTGATGTCGTTGTATGGGCCCGGTGCGGATACCTTAGTACGTTCACCAGTTTCCGGGTCTTCACGATAAGGTGCAGCCAAAGACCATGTACCATCAGCATTTGTTAGGTTAACATATGTCTTACCGTTCTTGCTAACGTTATGTGTAATACGACCAAGGAAACTCTCTCCAAGCATCTGAGCCATGTGTTTGATGTCCGAACGACCATAGGTCATTGCGTTGAACAGTTTCTTGAACTTAGCCTTGTCAGATAACTTCTTATCTACTCTAACTGATACACGATCAGCGATTGTAGTCTTAACACCCTCAATTTCGACTTCTCGGATAGTGTCTTTGCGGAGTACTTCAAAGGTTAGGTAGACTTTATCAGTGTCAGGTTTAGCCTTACCCTGCCACTCACCACCGCTGTGTAAACCGAGGTCAACATATCCGATAAATCGAAGGACACATGCGCCTTCTGCTATAACCTCGCGTGAGGTAAACGACTGTATTGCAGACTGGTCGTCAATGTTGGCGGCTTGGTCTACAATCTTTTTAAAATCAATCATGTTGTAAGTCCTTGTATGTAGTTTGTGTCTGAATTGTATGCGTGCATGTCGTACATATCTAACCCGACTTCTATGTCTACGGGAAATGGTACATCTATTTGCATGTCGTAGGCTGATCTGAATATATCCGGAATACTTTCCATAATACGTTTAACATCGGCTGCTACTTCATGGATTACATCATTATGTGTATCCACCCATATACAGTCGTGTACAGTATTAACTAAGAACGCTTTTCCGTTGTAATTTTCCTTCTCTATAAAGTTACGCCAAAGTTTACCAAGAATAGTTATAACCATCTCACCGGCAGTACCTTGAACAGGATAGTTCTTCATTTCAGTTGGCATGAAGCTGTCCTCAACACCTCGTTTTTTTAACCAACCTGGTGCATCATGTGACCGAAATATGTAGTATGTTTCGGTCGGGCTGATGTATTTACCTTTACGATATATTTTGTATCCACCGCCGGGCCAGAACTTCTTAAATGGTTCTGCGCTACTATGTACCTGCTTCTCAACGTCAGAGTTGAAGGATACCACCATTGGATACAGCCTTTCTTCGGCTTCAATTAAGGCCTTAACATCGTCGATTTTCATCCCCGTGCTGTCGCTAATTGCCTGTGCACCAGCGCCGTACGCCCTCTGGAATGAGAAGTGCTTAGCCTTAGTGCGGATGGCTGACCACTCATCATACATGGGGTGGTCTTCATCCTTACAGCGAGCAAGAGCCTCTTCATAGGGTATGTCTTTCCAAGCTGCAACTCGTACGCAGTGGAAGTCAACGCCATTGTTCAGGTCTGCATTTAGTTTAGGGTCACCAGTTAACACTGCTTGAACCACAACTTCAAGCTGGGAGTAGTCAGCCTCAACCTTATGGCCGTCCTTACCAAAGCGCGTGACGAACATCTTTTTAACTTCTGATTTATCTTTGCGAGAACAGTTCTGTAGATTTGGGTCACTTGATGACAACCGCCCTGTCACTGTCGATGTATGGTTAAGTTTGTGGTTGATACGATGGGTTTGTGGGTTAACACATGTCAGCATACCGGTAGCCTTGTTATTGTTAACTGCTAGGTAATACGTACCAATCTCCTTCTGTAGGAATTGTCTACGCGTGTATACCTTCAGGAAGGGTACGGAACTAAAGGCAAGGGATGTAATAGTATCTGCGTTAGTAGAGTACACCGGATTACCAGCGCCATCGGTCCTTTTTGTCTTCCAGTTATCTCTTGGTGTTGTAAACCCAGGTAACTGGTATGTGAAGTCTTGGTATTTACGTTTGACTTCGCCGAGTACGTTGACGTTCCTGAACTTGAGATTACCTCTCTTCTTACCTGATACATAAGTGTCTTGTTCTGAACCCTCTGGAACCGTCTCAACCGCTTCCCCATTAACCAGTGGCCACTTCACTATCTCCTTCTTACGGGCGAACTCGCCTGTGTCTGGGTCAATCCAAGGTGTCTGTTTCTGGTACTTGATGGTACCGCCGAACAGAATTGCTGAGGAATGTATTGGGCTGCTCCAGTTGAAGTTAACCTCATCCGGTACATCAATGACGTACTGGTTAAGGTCTGCTTCAACCTGTGAAAGCTCACGGCTTAGTTTGACTAACCGCTCCTTAGCGACGTCCATGTCGATCTGGACACCATTGAACTCCATCTCAGTGGTTGCACAAAGACCGTCCATACGATGCATTATACCAGTCAACTGGTTCTGCTCCTTGGCTCGCTTAAGTTGTCCGAGGAAGATCTTCTCAGTGTTACCAATGTCGCCACCGTTACGTCCTTGGCTCTCTGTACCAACGAGATAATCAATTAGTAGGTCTTCATTGATATCTGAGGTCTGTACTCCGGCTTCCCAAAGTAGCTTGACTTCATCAATCTTTTTACGACCACCATATTTTTCGATGATACTGTCCATGGATACCATATGACTATTACGATCCATACCTTCAAGGATATACTCAGCGTACTGACAGCACCATACACGTCCACCACGTTTGAAGAAATCTTTAAGGTCTTCATTACCGTACTGCATCTCGTAATGCAGATCGAACTTAATGTTTAGTCCAACTAAGAGTGTTACGTCTTTGTCAATCTTAAGTGTCTCTGTACTACGCTCTTTAAAGTACTGCCAAGAGCAGCGCGCGTCGTCTTGCTTCTTCCAACCACGGGCTACAATATAGTTATCGGGGTTGAATGGGTTGGCTTTCCGTTTTTGTGATGCATGTGTCTGAGTTTCTAAGTCGAATATAAGGTACGTCATATGTTCTCTACTTTCACTATAAGTAACTAATTTAGTTAACCGCAGGTCTTAAGTCATTCACTACTAGGTTTGGGTATCGACTTAAGAGTTGTTCAACTTTCGTATTTATACGTCTTCTAGCCGTCCAAGGGCGTTTGCGTATTGTCATGCGATTAGCTTTAATATCATCCATGAACTCTTCCCCTATAAAAATACCTTCATGACCATATGATACATCGGATAGTGAGCAGTAGAAACGATCGAAAAGATTTTGTGCTGATCTAGGTTCTCTACATAGGCCTACAATGTCAACGCGCTTGTTAAACAATGGACTAGTGCCACTATGTACTGACACGACTTGTGGGTCAACACCGTAATTACCTCTACTGTATCTAGTTTTTCGTGACACCTCAAGTCGATTACAAACTTTATTCATATCTTTATAGTAGCAGAATACATCAACATCTTTTGGCTCTGTTCCGAGCAGTTGGTCACGTATATAACCACCTGCAATATAGAAGTTTGGCATACAATCCCAAAGCTCTTTATAGAGGCTAAGTTTATCTATAGTTGTTTTCAAATAAGTTTTCATTATACTAACTGTCCGTTCGTTATCATTTCATCTAATATATTATCTAATATAACATGCACATCGTCTTCTAATGTTGGTATATCAGACTGGTTAAAGGTAAAGTAATCCTCTCGTTTACGAATAACACCGCGCTCAGAAATATGACCAAACAAACCGTTAATTGGCTGTAATTTTCGGTTACCTTGATCTATATGGATTAATGCACCGTAGTCACGTACAAAGTCAGCCTCATCGTTGAAGCGTACATCAGATATGAGCACGAACCGGCATTTAGGTGCATTACGTTTAGCAAGGTCAATCCACAGACTCCTACTTAAGCCTCTGCCCCACTCGGTTCCAAGTCTTTGTATAGCCTCACGTGGTGAGAAGCCAAGGTCTGTAACGGTTTCTTTTAAATCGCCATCTGTATGGCGTGAAGTCCAACCGAACATCCTTTGGCAAGCGTCCTTAATAGGGGCTGCAAAGCTATAATGACCAACCACCTTATCAAAGCCACGCTTGTATGCAGTACTATTCAGTTCCTTGGCTATTATATCAGTTACTGTATTTTTACCAACCCGTGCTGGGCCAGCAACACCAATGAAAAATGTAGATTGATTCGCTGCAGGTTTTGCCATGTTAATGTCCTATATGTTTTTACAATATTTGTACTACATTGATTAGATTTATTTTATATGTCCTAATTGAATTGCCAGACTATCGAACAGGCTAGTGCGATTGTTATCTTTACGTTGTACGTGGGCGAACATAAGCTGTGCAGGCTCACCATCGTATCCAACAATACTGTTGTAATCATCACCTGAGCGACTATCACCAAAGAAGGCCCCGTTAACTACGAATCGGTCGTTGTTAAACCGACATACATTATGTTTATCACCCATACGGAAGAGGCTAATGTACTGTTTTAGCTGATCTGTGCGGTTAGCAACATGTTTTTTCATTGCGGTATTAGAGGTGGCTACACCTACACCGTGTTCATACAGGACAACCTGTCCGTATATTTTAGTGGTGGTAAAACTACCTTCAGGGATATCAAACTTAACGTTCAAGTTAGCTGCTTCAGACAACATACGTATAGATTGGTACATAGGCCATGACAGGTGTTCCCTTCCAGGCTTAAACATATTTAGTCCATGACCGTCGTGGTCGTGATTACCCGTAACCATTATGACGTCTATAGGAGCGTCTACTGCACTAATTGGCAAGATGACTCTATTAAACATCCAGTCAATACCCAACTCCATTTGTTGTGCTGTACCAATGTCACAGGAACGACCTGAGTTCGGATGTTTCTTATCGCTCTCAATGATGTCGCCAAGGACAGCCAAGATGATACGTTCGATCTTGTATCCAAGTAACTCATACTGATTGATACGGTCTATTGCAGTGGTTATCCACTCATCTACGCGTCGACGGGCTACATCACTATCGTAGTTGTCCATAAGCTTACCGACCTGTAAGTCAGAAAAGAGTAATTCAATGGTCAGCTTACGTCCATTCGGGTTTGGTGCAGGTTTAATATTAAGTGGTGCGAATACTACATTTGATACAGCATCCTTGATTGCACTGATAATAGTGTCTTGAGTATTCATAGCGTCAAATATAGCGCGCTCGTTACGACGTAATGTGCTATTGGTGTTTGTCTGTAGGCGTAACTTACGGCTAAGATCAACACGGTCTGTGATGTCTTGTTCCTTAGGTGCATCTATACTGTTAAGCCAGTACTGTAGATTCTGGCGAGTAACTGAGGACCGCTCAGGGAAGTCGTTCCGCATGCTTTTAGAGGCTTTTGATAAATTACCATTAGCAGCTTGTACGTACTCCTTAATATCCTCGTCACTCCATTCTAGTCTATTACCCATAGTATTGGTTCCTTATAATATTTTAAATAATGTCGTGGTACTTACACAACATCTTCATATCTTGCTAACATTGGCTTGAATATAACCTCTTCCCTTGGGTCACCTGGACCAAAAGAGGTTCGTAATTTGTTCTTTGGTAAACTGAGCCAGCGCGCTGACTGTAGGTTAGGGTCGTTAGATGCTCCAATCATAAGCTGGAAATCACACGCTCCTTGTTTACCTGTCTTGCTATCCTTAAGCATACCGAGCGTTGGAAACATTTCTCCATCACCTTCGTTGCTAATCTGTGATGTAGCTAATCCAACAAAATTATACTTTACACATAATTCACGTACACGTTGGTACATCTTTTCTAGTACAAGATCAGTTCTGGATTCGTTACCAAAGCCTCGGATGTTGTCAACCATGTCGAAGATGACCAGACCAGCGTTAGACTGTTCGACCAACGCCTCAACCTGGCTTATCTGCCACCCATGTATATCAGTAACCCGAATACGATCTAATCTCCCAACTAAACCACGGTAGGCGTCAACCAAGGTATTTTCGGTAGACATCTTAAGTATGTCATGCATATTGATTCCGAGTGCTGACTGATACATACGCGGTATAATTCTTGTACCAGGTCCCTCGTTGTTCAACCACAGTATATTCTGATCGGGCTCCAGTTGGGAAGCCATGAAGGTGACCTCGCTCGCTAGGAAGGTGGTCTTACCTTTATCAGGTCTACCAGCAATAATACCAAAGTCACCGCCGCGTAGTGGACGCATGGAACGGTTAAGTGTACCTAGTCTCCACTTGAGTCCGGCTTGGTTCTGCTCATCTTGTAATAAATCATTGATGTCGTCATCAATCCAGTGTGCAAGTTTAATACCTATAGACATCTTGTATGTGTCTATAGCTTCTCCGATGTGCATAGAAATGTCTGGGAGATCACCGGCAGCATATTGCTCAGCTAGGTTAGCTACCTTAGTAGCAAGACCGATCTCTTGTAGGTCCTGCATCAGACCATTGCGAGTACTTTGGTCACAGTCTACAATGACCCGCTTGATAATGGCTGCGAACTGAGCGAAATGTGCTTCGCTCATATCTGTGTGCCACGCCTTGAACCGAGGAACAAATAGTTCCCAGCGTATACGGTCGTGATCTTCAAATTTGTTAAAGTACTTCCCGTAAGCCGCAAGCATTATATTTGTTTCGGTTCCGAGAGCTTCCTTAGTGATTACTGGGATAAGAGACATATAGTCCTTCTTCACCTTCATCACCCTTAGCAGGTTAATGTCAAGCATTATTCAATATCTCCTGTATCTCAGTATTTGTATATTCCTTAGGGTCTTTAGGTGTCTCAACCCACTTACACTCTTGGCCCAACATAGTAAGTGAATGAATTAATTTCCGTCTAGCCTCTCGTCCGGCGTCGTCACCGTCCATCCATACAACGACAGGAGAGTTTAGAGAATACACCCGCATAAGCTTTTCCGGTGTTATTGCTGTACCAAGGAGCGAGACGCCTCGCGCGTATTGGCTGACACGGATAGCAGATAAGATGTCTTCCGTTACTACGGTAAGATTCATATCTTGTACCGGGTTACCTATAAATAAAGCACTGCATGAATCCAACCCCTTAAGGTTGAGATATTTAGGTTTCAGGTCACGGTGAGTAGACCTGGCCTGTATGAACTGTAATTCACCTGTATCGCCATACACTGGTAGGATGACGCGCTGTAGCTTGTCTGACCATACGATCTTGTATTTAGCAGCGAGGTCTAGGGAGATACCTGCTTGTAAAAGCCATAGAGCACCTGTTTCTAAACTACTTACTGGTTGTATATCTCTTGGTAGGGATAACGCACCAGAAGTTCTGTGAAGTGTTTTTACGGACTCTCTAGCTGACTGAATATCTAGTATACTTCTATTTCCATGTGGGATGAACTCCGAGTGTTTACACCTGAAGCAGTATCCACGGACACCTTTACGGTTGTTAGATACAAGCATTGATGGTGAATTCCCACAACAATGGGTTTTTCGGGACTGCCCTATAGGAAGGGATAAACCAAACTGCTTTATTTTATCCGTATTCATCCCGGTATCCTTATGTTATGTAAAAGGCCTTCCCGTTACCATTAATGAATGTATCAACGGGGGTGTTAATTGATAGGCCTACTATGGCCATAGCGGAATCTAAAGTTGGAGCCTCATCAGTTATATATTCAGACAAGGGCATAGTGTTTATTTCAAACTCTAAATCACTGGCCTCTTGCTCCATATATAAATCCTCAATACTTTCGGTAATGAAATCTGATTTATCTATAATATCTTGTATCATTTTATTTTCCTTTTATGATACCAACCATTTTCTCGAATGGTCTCATGACTGTAAACGTACCGATTACGCCAAATGGTAGATAAAAAAGTAAATCCCCATAACGTCCTGGGGGTACCGTGAGTGTGAGTGGTAAAATAGGGTTACCGTTATAGCGCATTTGTGTGAGCGCTACGATAGCCCAGAACACTAATGACATAGCAACAGTGACTGGACGTATCCATGCAGTTGTAGACGCTTTACGGTCCTCAGTCAAAACAGCTTTGATAAGTTTATCATGCTGTGCACGATCTTTCATAGCGGCGTGCTTTAGTTTAGATAGTAGTACATCTTTCTGGGTTTGTCGTTCTTCCTTCTTGATTGCTACCTTAGCCTTAGCTTCAAGATAACTTTCAGCGATTGATGTTATTGGCCCAAGTAGCCAGTTTAATAACAGCTTAAACATTAGCAAGTTCTCCAAAGTTTTCCTTCATCCTTACGACGATTAGTTAATCCACGGATTGGCCTAAGAACACCCTTTACGCGGGCCTTATTCCAAGCTAGGAGCTTACGAGGTACTCGATCGTAATGACCTTGGTTAAGTTCTCTAACCAGTGATGACCTACGAACAGCGCCAACGCCAACGTTGTACGCCCACATAGTGAGAACAGACTGCTGGCAGGTATTCAAAGGCACTGTTACGGCTTTACCAACACCATCCCAGTACTGTTTAAGGTCACGCTCAAGGATTTTTGTGGCGTATTCTTGTGTCCAAATCTTGTTAAAATCAACCTTCGGGCCACCAGCCATGTTGGTATGACCATAACCCTGTGTTGGGTGGCCTGCGAGATCGATGTATGCCGCACCTCTAAAACCTTCCCACTTCTTAATCGAATCCAAAACAGGTGGATGAAAGTAAGCGGTACCGGCTGCAACAGCCGTTGTGGCTACAAGTATCTTAGTTTTCTTAGCTCTTTGAGTGTCTAAGAAAAACTCAAAGATTTTTGTTAATAAATTATACATTAGTTAGTTCCTGTTATTATACGCTGTTTGTTACTTTTCACATAAAGGTAAGTACTTACTTACCATAGTACCATGAAGGTGTAACCAATCACGACCTAGGCCACCTCTTAGCGATATCCATCGCTGTAAAACTTCTGGTATATGGGATAGGTAAAATGCGGTCATTTCCTCTTTATATAGTTTCCCGAACAGCTGTGTTTCGTGATACGGGGCGTGCATGTGGAACGAGGCAGACTTGTACACACAAATGTCGTCCACAAGAGTAAGATACATAACACAGGCGCTCCAGCATGAACCAGCTATTTGAACCGGTTGTTTATCTAAATTCCAACGTTCCGCTCTATTGATGTATTCATACACAAGTCCACCACCATCTGAGTTAATAACTATTGGCTCTAGAGCCTCAGCATTAACTTTTGTATAGAGCGCGAATGCTACCGTTAAACTTAAAGCAGTAGCCATTATATTTTTTAACATCTTAATACCCCTCCCCCCTTTTTTTAATAATTTATGTGGTTACGTTAACGTTGAACAATCCACCACCATCGTGCTTTGTTTCTTGACAGTAAGCGCGTACACGAACCCATGTGCCCGGTATAAATCCAGTAGCAACCAAGGACGTTGCGCAGTCTGCTTGTACATCACGTACGAAATGGTTAGGAACCGAAGCCCATTCTTTACGGAATTCTCCATTTTGGTCTCTAGTATAAGACGGTGTAGGCATATTTTCACTTGTGCTCATAAGAAGCTCTAGTTCGTAAGTACCGGTCTTTCTAAAGTCACTGGTAGTAACAGAAACACGTCCAGCTTGTCCAACTTGTACAGGGTCCGTGAATGTATTAATACCGCGACCATTTGATGTCCAGCATGGTGTACTTTGACGTTCAGTGGTGTTTAGACTCTCTGAGTCTGTAAATATACGGTAGTTAACACCAAAGTTTCCTGCACCTTCTAAGCCTACAATAACAAACCTAACGTACGTACCGGGAACAAGACCGGTTTGGATGTCTGTATAAGACCGTCTTTTTGGGTTTTTCATGTACACATAATACTGACTATCTTCACCAATCGCCGTAATGGACGACCAAAACCTATTATCTACTACAGGTACAGGGCCGTCTTCTACACAGACCTCTAACTGATACTTTAAAGTATATATCTCATGAATGAAAGAGTATTGTATTGTAACACTTCCAGACGGGCCTACTAGTATAGGTTCTGAGTATTCATGTTGATGAGGTAAAACAATTCTAGATACTGTTCCTTTAGCTATATTCACGATTTATTTCCTCTCGTTCTCTTATTATAGTGCACTTTTCGTTACTGTGTACAACTTGCGCCCCGTTTGAAACCTTTATGATGTACTCACAGCAATCAATTTTCTTATTACCTTGTGGTGTGGTTGTGTAATAGGTCATGTATTTACTCCTTAGACATTAACTCTAGCTGTACGGCCATAATAAGGTACCTAGAGTTAATATCTAGTGCTTCGTTAACAGTTATCAGAATTTCCAAGTATTGAAGATATAATATAGTTAACGTCAGGGGTTGAATGTTTTTCCATACCCACCAACTGTGTAATAACAAGTCTAACGTACGTTTTAGGTACTAAATCAATGTGAGTATCTATAAAAGACTTCGCTTCTAAACCTACAAAATGTTGATAGTATCCATTATCAAGCCTAGTGGTAGACCATAGCTTCTTATCTTCTACAGGTTTAGAGTCAGCTTTTGTAAAAACCTCTAACTGATACCTAAAAAGTTCTATATCATGTGTGAAAGAGTAGTTTATTGAAACATCCCCAGATGGACCGACCAAGATAGGTTTAGAATGTACCGGTTTTGCTGGTAGTACCATTTTAGATACTGTTCCTTTAGCTATATTCATGATTTATTTCCTTTTGTTCTCTTGTTATAGTGCATTTTTTCGTTACTGTTTACAACTTGATTGCATTCGCATTAGCGTGTCCATTTTGATGCCAAATGCTTTTTCGATGCGAAGCGCCATATCCGAAGAAAGATCAGTACGGCCATTGAGGAATGTAGAAAGCCCCTGACGTGAAACGCCAAGAATTTCTGCGGCTTCAGTAACCTTCAAACCTTCTGGCTCAAGAACCTCTGATTTTATAAATCCACCCACATGAGGCGGATTTGCCAAGCGAAAATTGGTCGTGGTGTCCATTGTATTATCTCCTAATGATAATCTTGTAGTTTCGCCCTTTGGGGCTCATCAGTGCAGCGTATGTTAAGCTGCAGACTACCGGGCTTCCGTTCTACCCTCTATCCTTTAGTTAGGTTGGTGCCACACCATGCTATTAAGCAATTGTGGCGGTACCTAGGAAAGAGCTTTGTAGCTCATTAATCACCGTTCTTACGCGCTATCGTACCTGTCGCCTCACTCTAACCCCGCCATCGTCCAAGTATGTATCTTGCGGCACCGGGCATGAACGGCTATCTCTAGACATCACGGTTGACTATTTGTTCGCCCGTCAACGGGGTCTGAGACAGTGTGTCTCGATGATTTGAATATAACAACCCTGTTTTTGAATGTAAACCCCTAAATTGAATTTATTTTTAAATTAAAAAAAAAAACTAATAGATATATCTATACCTATGTACTAAAACAAAAACCCCCTGTACGGCTCATACAAGCTCATACAGAGGGTTCTTGGAAGTTCTGGTACTTGGTACCCTAAAACTTAAGCACGGAAGCTACAGAGGCTTTTCTGAGGGAAGAGTCGCTTAGCTCTTCCGACTAGAATTTAAATACTAAGCCAACCTTGATGCCTGTAGAGGAGCTAGAGGAGCTATACGAGTTGTTTAATCCCCCGTCCAGTAATCCACTTGTTATATCAAAGTTACCATGTGATCTATTACCGTACCTGCGGTGTGTGACTGATGCACGTACTGATAGCTTCTTGGATACCTTGTGCTCAACACCTGCTTCAATCACACCACCGGTTGAACTATGTGAGCTGTTGCCGCTTAAGCCAAAAAGACCATTGGCTGTATAATTAACATCAAAGTTACCTTTTGTAACACCAGCTCCTAAGTACACAGTAGTCTTATCGGTTACATCATGGAACACCATTACCTTAGCATCAATACTATTGTTCAAGGTTGCCATAGTTGTGGTGGAACCATAAAAAGCATCTGCAGTACCTGAAGTACCAAAATGCGTGAACTCTACTTCAGCACCAACAGAAGTCTTTGGAGCAACCTGAACACCGTACGTACCGATGAAAATTGATTTAGATGCACCATTAAGTTTGTACTTGTACGAATCCTTGGACTCTCCGAGTAAACCAAAGTACCCAGTGTACTCAGAGTTATACTTGGCTGAGCCTTTATTCGAGCCAAAAGAACCACCAACGTAAAAGTCAGAGGCCATAACAGGTGCTGTACACGCCATGAGTGTAGCTGCTGTGATTATAATATGTTTCATTTTAATTAACCTTAGTCTGTTTAAGTTACGATGTTAATGTACTGCACTTGTATTTGGTTGTCAATACAGTTTAAAAAAAAAAAACTAATAGATATCACCTGTTCTGTGTGCTATCTGCGTTATTTGTTATCTTTTATGAATATCTCGATGAAGGTCCATATAATAGTTACACCAAAGATAACCGAAAAGAATAAAACCTGGATGATCCACATGAATGATATATAAGGTAGTACATATATAGTTAATACCCAGAAGAGTACAATACCAATGAATTTGAGTTTGTTTTCCACTATGTTTTCCTATACGTATGTTTACTTAGATTTATATCTATAGGATACTATTCTGGATGTGTCAACTACCTAACTATAACCAATTATACCTGTATAGTATTATACTAGTGTATTATTGATGTATTACTATTATTATATTACTAGTATAGTATACTATTAGGTATATACATATTAGGTGTATATTAGATTACTACTATTATTATACTATTATTACATTACTTATATTATTATACGTATATTACTACTATTGGTACTACTATAGGTACTATCTAGGAATCTTTCCAGCGATCAGATCAAAGATCTAATC
>WLWG01000406.1_pt1 | contig 44218 bp, 71 predicted proteins | sample 6712871 | NCBI WGS metagenome assembly WLWG01 (sample SAMN12718693, study PRJNA515312) | sponge metagenome | isolation source: marine sponge | host: Mycale hentscheli | place: New Zealand: South Island, Marlborough, Capsize Point | collected 2003-05-01
CAGATCGATCCCAAACACAAAGACACAGTACTAGGCTGGTTCGATGACCTGCCTGATCCTGTATCTCCTGCCAATGCTGCAGTAGAGCTGCTGGCTCTCAAGAAGCAGCAAGACGGTCTGGCACTCTGTCAGGCTATCCAGTCAGAGAATGACGTTATGAAGCTCGATGCTATGCTCGAAGACTTCAAGAAGCTCAACCTCTCGACTAACCTACGTAAATCTGAAATTCGTGAGATCACTGACGAGAGCATGTTCGAGATGCTTGACGATAGCAACCGTATTACGGTGCGTCCCAAGATTCTTAACAAGCGTCTCAACGGTGGGCTTGTGCGTGGGGATTTTGTTCTGATCTTTGGTAGACCCAATGCCGGTAAGTCAATGATGGCTCTTAACATGGCGTGTGGTCTGGCGAAGGATGGCTTCAAGGTGCTCTACATTACCAACGAGGAAGCAGGCGAGAAGACTCGAATGCGGATGGTGTGTAACCTTGTCAACGGTCCAGAGTGGAAGGTCAAAGAGCAGCCAGAGAAAGCTCTAGCTGTAGCGCGTAAGCGTGGGCTTGGTAATATCATTAACAGGCACTTGACACCTGGTACGCCAGCTGAGATCGAGCAGCTTGTTGTTGACTTCAAGCCTGACGTGTTAATCGTGGACCAGCTACGACACGTTGAGGGCAAGGGTAAGAACATGAACCAGCGCCTGGAGGAGAATGCTACGGGGCTTCGTAATCTCATTGGTAAGCACCAGATCGTGGGTATCTTTGTTACGCAGGCTGGGCAGCATGACCCTGGATCAGAGCCACCTGTCTACCTTACCATGAGTGATATCGACAATAGCCGCACAGGACTGCCTGGAGCTGCTGACGTTATCATTGGAGTTGGTGTCAACACCGACATGGAGCAACATGGAACGAGAGCGATTAGCCTACCCAAGATTAAAGGTGGTGATCCTACTCCGTTCACAGTACAATTTTACACAGAGAAATCTCGAATAGGAGAATAGAATGGAACTGGACAAGGCACGGCAGATCGTACAACATGTTGTTGAGCACAAGCTACGCTGGGGTAAGCACTACACTGCGGACGACATCGGAGTTCCGGTATTGCTCGAAGCTTTGAGCGTGCTAGCTCAGGCCGATAACGAGCGCATTACGGGGCAGGACGAAGCCCTGGAAGCCAAGGACAAGGAAATCCACGATGCGGAGGTTCTGCACAACCGACAGCTGGGAGCTGCCAAGGCTCGCGAGACGAAGCTTAAGAAGCAGCTAGAAGGCAAGGATGCGGAGTATCACGGAGTGATCGAGCAGATGAAGGAAGAGTTTGTAGAACTGCAGGAGGAGCTGGCTATCGCTCGCGAAAATCAGCAGACAAAATGACTCACAGAATAATCATAGCAGGCGGTCGGGACTTCGACGACTACGGTCGCGTGTGTGATGCCATGTTTGAGATGCAGTGGAATGAGGACGAATGTACCATTGTGTCCGGTGGAGCACGCGGAGCGGATACGTTAGGCGAGCAGTTCGCAGAGGACTATGGCTTCGAGCTGGAGACTCACGCTGCTAACTGGAAGATACTCGGCAAGAAAGCCGGTATCATGCGCAACCTGGAGATGGCACAGCTTAGCCAGGTCCTGGTAGCATTTTGGGATGGTAAAAGCAAGGGCACACGTCACATGATCGACGCTGCGCTTGAGGCTGGATTAGAAGTGCATGTTTATCGCTATTAGCGGTTGACGTTTCCCTAAATTAGCATAGACTACTAGTGTAATGAGACAATTCTTAGAAAATCCAGACCCCGCTATCTACTTCAGTGACAACTATGTTGTGCTGGATTTGGAGATAGACACCAGCCACGGAGACTACGGTCATCCTGTGCATGGTGATAACAAGATGCTGCTTGCGTCTTGGAAAGGGAAGGACCAGCAAGTACAGTCTCGTTGGGGCGGAGAGTACGACTACTCAGATTTAGTGGACCGCATCGAGAGAGCAGACTTCCTAGTTGCACACAATGCCAAGTACGAGCTTGGCTGGTTGCGACGAATGGGTTTGAACATGCGGAACGTTTTGGTGTTTGACACCAAGCTGGGTGAGTACGTATTAATGGGGAACCTTGCAAGCGGGGACGAGGTCATGTTGCCTCGTTCGACTAGCCTGGACGATTGTTGCCGACGACGCGGGTGGAAGATCAAAGACCCAGTCGTTGACATCATGATGAAGCATGGTATCAATCCTGTATACCATCCTCGACCCTGGCTGCAAGGTAGATGTGAGCAGGACGTGTGCAGCACGGAGGATTTATTTCTGGACCAGCGTGCACGGTTACAACGCACTCAACGGCTAGGCGTTCTGTTCACTCGCTGCATCTTAACCCCGGTGTTAGCTGACCTGGAGTTCGAAGGCATGCGCCTCGACGAGGACCGGGTAGTTGAAGAGTTCGACGAGTACTCCAAGCGATTCGCTGAACTGGAAAAGAAGATGAATGCTATCACTGGTGGCATTAACTGGCGTAGTCCCCTGCAAGCAGGAGCTTTTATCTACGGCAGACCCAGTGACTGGAAGGAACGAGAGTTGCTGCAGGCGGAGTTTGATAGACTCGCTGCCGACAAGATCAAGCTAACAAGCGATCAGAAGTTCCTGCAGGCTGTGTGCAATCTAGCTGTTCCGCCCTTGGGGTTTGAGGAGCAGAAACGATTCGACCGTAGCACTAAGTCCTACGTGCCAAAGCGCACGAAGGCTGGAGGTCGCAAGACTGACCAGAAAGTATTAGAGGCGTTGAAGCCTAAGAACAAGAAGCAGAGAGAGTTTTTGTCGCTGCGTAAAGAATTAGGCAAGGTGAATGCAGCGCTTACGAAAAATCTACAGTTCTTCCTCGGCGTGTGCAAAGAGTTCGATGGAATCTTTCATGCGGTTTTCAACCAGGCGAGCACGGCGACGCACCGCCTTTCTTCGTCAGGTATCGCAACCTACTTTGAGTTGTTCGATGCCATCAAGAAGGTGCAGTTCCAAAACTTGCCCCGTGTGTTCAAGCGCTTGTTTAGAGCCAAAGAGGAAGGCTGGCTAGTAGGAGAGTGGGATGGAAGTCAGCTTGAGTTTCGTGTTGCTGTTCGGCTTGGGGGTCCTGATCCCAGAGGTGTTAGTGATATTGTTGGTGGTCACGATGTGCATAGATTCACTGCGTCAGTACTCAATAACTGCAGCGAAGAAGATGTGGACAAGGGACAAAGACAGGATGCGAAGCCTGATACGTTCAAGCCCCTATATGGTGGCACGCAGGGCACGAAAGCGCAGATGAAATACTACGAGGCATTCCGAGAGCGTTATCCCGGTATTGCTTCAGCACAAAAAGGTTGGGTCTTTGAAGTTCTCAATTCACAGGATAAAGCACTGCACACGATGTGGGGAATGCGCTACTACTGGCCCTATGCACGGGTGTCATCATCCGGCTACGTCAACATTACCAGTAGTGTTTATAACTATCCAATCCAGGCTCTGGCGACAGCCGAGATCATACCAGTTGCTATTGTCTACTTTTGGCATAGGCTTGCTGATGAAGGATTGACCGACTACATTAAGATCGTGAACAGCGTGCATGACTCTGTTATCTGCGAGATTCACCCTGACTATGTAGACCAATTTGAAGACCTGGCTATTCGTATCTGGCACGATGTGTATCGATACTTGAAGCTGGTCTACAATCTAGACTTCGAAACTGTGCCACTTGGCACTGGTGTGACCGTAGGCACGCACTGGAACGAAGGTAAAGAGAATGCGTACAACATATTTGTAAACGGAAAAGTGGAGAAGGTGCAATGACCGTAACCGTAACCGGCTTTGTGGCGAAAATCTTTGAACGTTCGGGTACGTCGAACGGTCGGGACTGGACCGCCTATTCAGCCAAAATTCAGGATGCCAAGACTGGGGACGAGTTACCGCTCTACTACCAGTTTGGTTTCGACAAGCCTAACTTGAAAGAGGGTGACTACGTTCAGTTTAAAGCTGAGCCGAAGGATGACAAGGCAGCACAAGCTGACCCTGCTACCGTCAAGCACGGTAAGAATCCTCCTGCCCGACCTGAGACTAAGAAGCAAGAGTCTAAAGGTGGTGGCAAGAAAGGTGGCTGGGGTGGTGGCGGAGCCAAGGTAACCAAGTCCGAGTTGTTCGGGGATATTGGTGGCTACAACACTGAAGACGACATCCGTCGCATGTCACTCAGCAATTCGCGTGACGCAGCTGTAGCGACAGTCACTGCTCTCCTGGAGCATGATGCCCTGCCTATGTCTGCAGCCAAGAACAAGGGTGGTCAGGCTAAGCGCTACGACGAGATTTTGTCGCAGATCGATAAGCTGACTGTGAAGTTCTTCTTCGACGCAGCTACAGGCCGAGTGTTGGAGCATGTCTCCGACGAAGGTACGGTTGATACGTCAGCTAAGGGTGAGCTGCCTGAGGACTCTGACGACGATGGCTTCGAAGAGCCAGAGCAGCCAGTACCAGGCGACGAAGATGATGGGTTCGAGTCGGAGGATGACGATGACGAATTCGAATAAAACATTTCACGAGACCAATGACTTTGCAGTCGAGGTCGGTGTTGGTGCCTTCAAGGGCATGCCGTGGGAAGGGCAACCATGCTATCGTTTGCGTAACAAGCTAACGGGTGTGGTAGAGGCAGAGGGTCCTAACCTCTCCGTTGCTATCCGCGCTGTCCATGAGCACCAAGCAAGATTGGAGCGTACTAAGCTGGACCCTGCCGGGGAAAACGAGCCAGCTTTGGAGGTACCGGGCTTCGGCCCAGTCGATCCTACGCAATTCCACTAGAACCTGTGGTGGGTGGTTAGGGGTTCTCAAGTCTAGACACTGGAAACAGATACAGATTGAGATTAAATGGCGGAGTCAGCCCCACTTTTTACCCACGGAGAAATAGTATGCAAGATTTGAATGTGATAATCGATGGTGACCCTCTGATTTACTCGTGTGGGTTCGGTGCTGAGACGCACGTGTACGAACTAATCACGATTGACCCTGACGGCAACATGCACCAAGAGATGTGGTCTGACGGTAACGAGATGAAGAAGTGGAAAGCTGCCAACATCACCAAGGGTGACTGGGAGTTTGTCGAGCAGGAGAAGATTGTTACGCCACTTGGTGAAGCTCTGGCCTTTAAGATCATTGGAGGTAAGCTAACAGATATCGTCAAGCGCGTGAAAGAAGAGACCGGACAGGAGATAGCCCGTATCTGGCTGCTACTCACTGGACCTGGCAACTTTCGTGAGACCTATTCCACCATACGACCGTACAAGGGCAACCGTTCGCCTGACAGCAAGCCGTACTACTACAACCAGATGCGACAGCACATGATTGAGCACTGGGCGGCTGAGGTGATCGAGGGCGCAGAGGCAGATGACCAGACTTCGATTCTGGCTCATGAACACTTCGATACCAGCGAGTACATTGTCTGCACTGTGGACAAGGACCTGGATCAGATCGAGGGTAGGCACTACAACTACCAGAAGGACGTGTTCTACGAAGTAGACGAGCACGATGGCCTCATGTTTTTCTACCAGCAGGCGCTCTCAGGAGACTCAGGAGACAACATTCCTGGATGCTATGGCATAGGTGCTGGTAAGGCTCAAAAGTTCATACAGGAGCAGGAGGCGCTGCACACAGAGTCGAATTGCGTGATTCCTCTTGAAGAGTTTTTATGGGAAGGCATCGTGACCCGGTACAAGGAAGCTGCCAAGCACGAGAAGAATCCCTACGAAGGTGATCTGACTCCACGGGAGCAGGCACTAGAAACGGCTAGGCTGGTTTACATGCAGCGCGAAGAGCGCGAGCTTTGGACTCCACCTGGTATACCACACGAGGAGTTGCCAGATCATGATGCAACCGCCGAGCATTTCAGCCGGACTTAATCACAGCAACGTGTACAAGCTTGTTAGTGATCATTTTCACCTTGGGGCGGGTCCTGATACACCGATCCCAAATTGTAGAGCGCTCTGGACGTGGGACGATTACGTCATTGACGAATTGATCGACGCGCTGAGACAAGAGAAGTATCGTAGACTAGAGGAAGGTTAAATGGAACTGTGGGCAGCAATGTTGGCTTTGTTCGTGTTCGTATTTTTGAAGGCATTCCAGCAGAGGAATGTCGCATTCGATCACTACTGGCCAGTTCTACCGATCTCCATATGTATGGCAGCGTGTGAGTTCTACGTGATCGCATACGTGGTAAGTGAAGGGTACGATCTCGTGAAGGTATTAGCTATCGGCTCTGCTGGTGGTACTGGAACGTTGATCGCCATGTTACTACACAAGAGGATATTCAGTCGTGGACAAGGTTTCCAGGTTAAAGATGCCGAAGATCAAGGTGCGCAGGGGTCAGTCAGCGATACGAACCTCGGTACAGCCAGCACGTCGCCCAAGGGCAGACGGTCCTAGTCTGGAGGACGGATTAGATGACTACTATGAAATGGACGAGGGGTCACGGCTACTACAACAGCCACGATCACAAGGTTCCTCTGAAGTGGGAGGAGTTCAAACCGACAGGGTGCGACAAGACGATCAGGAAGCATAGGTACCTGGCCTATCTAATCTCCTGGCTCCTGAAGCATGGACCTACTCCGTTAGACACGCTTGTGCTAAGTGACAAGCCGACAAACCAGGCAAAGATTGAAGAACAGCTGCAGGAACTGTTAGATGCAGCTACGGAGTTAAGGGATGCCGAGACGAAAGGCAAGGGCAGGAAGAAAGGCCGGTCAAAAACGAAGCGATAAAAGATTCTGGGCAAGCGACGGCACAGAGTGGGCTAGCAAATGGGAGCATGATGTTTATGAATACATCCTTCAGCAGGGAGTCATTGTTCGGAAATGCGACGAACGTGATTCCTTTAGTTACAACGAACCCCAAAGTCGGCAGCACTGCTTGGCATGCGGAAGTACTGACATTGTTCAAGCAAGGGTCTATACCCCTGATCTACATGTTACTCCGGTACCCACCGGAGAAGATTCTGACAATCGAGGTTATTATGTCGAGGCTAAAGGTTACTTTCGACAGTCCCAACGTGCGCTGTTCGCTCGTTTCCTCAAAGAAAGGAAGGACATTGATCTCCGTTTGGTTTTCGAACGAGACGGAACAGCCACTAGTAAGTTGAGCTGGTCTGAGTACTCTGCAAGGTACTTCAAAATCCCCACGGTATGTGGGCTAAGTGAACTAGGCGGGAGTGGATGGCTATGAGTCATTGTGTGGTGAAGGTCAAGACTGGCGGGTACATGGGTCCTCGCAAGGCTACCAAAGAGATGTACGTTAGCCGCACTTCCAAGAAGGGCACCGACCTGGACCGAGCACGTGTATTCAACAACGTGTCAGCTGCTAAGAACGCGATGCGCAGTGCTGGTGTTGAAGGTCAAGTGTTTAACATAGGCATCCGAGTGAAAGGATACGTGGAATGATTTGTTACAAAGACATGCAGTTCTGTGCACGCAAAGAGTGTGCGAACTACGAATGCGAACGCAACATAGCTTGGGTACCTGACGATTGTGATCTACCAGTAGCCCAGGCCGACATGAAGACAGAGGAGTGTGGTTTTGTTCCAACACAGCAACAGACACAAGAGGATTAGAGCTGCCATCGTCCCACGGGACAGGATGAATCAGCTGAGCGAGAAGCGCATCTCACGGGGCGCATTCATTCGTGCTACCAAGTGTCACAAGCCTGAGTACCGTGAAGTAAAGTTTGAAGGTGCAGTCACCACCATCCTGGAGCCTATGAGCACCAAGCGACGTGAACGACTGGACCTACACAGAGACCTGGCTCGTGCCAAGCGAGCTGGTGTGCTAACAAACTACCTGTTACAGGAGTTGGTCGGCATGCCTAGGGTGATTCGAGTAGTGACTAGGCTGGGCGACTGTCCTAGTAAAGCAATTCAAGACACAAAACGGAGGGTTAACGAATGGGCGGCTTCGGCTTAACAGAACTGATCATCGTGTTCATCATAGTACTTGTACTATTCGGACACAAGCGCGTACCTCAACTGATGAACGGCATCGGTGAGAGTATTTCCGGCTTCAAGAAAGCCATGAAAGAGGCAGAAGAGGTAGACCTTGACATACCAACCAATAAATCCAATAGGGACGTTTAACGGCGTTACCTATTACGGGGCTGCTAAGATCAACACTGACGAGGAAGCTCGACAGGCACTGATCGACTCCTGGACGACTCCAGAGCAGCGTAAATTCAACGCATGGCGTAGAGAGAACACTCACGAATGCCCTCGCTGTAGAGGACGTGGGTACACCAGGAAGGATAAGAACACTGGCTGTACAACATGCAAAGGCGTAGGATATGTGGTTGACGGAGAGCCGTACACACCATAGACTACTAGTGTAAGAGAGGAGATTTTGATGGGCGATTCTAGAAAGTGGGCAGCAGAGGAAGCAGCGCGACTGGGCATGACCGAGTTGGAGTATGCTAACTCTTGTCAGCACCTGGAAGTTACCAGCGAAGAGGAAGAAGCTTTCAAAGAATTGGAATTGCGACTGGCTAAGCAGGGCAACCTGACTGAGTATGATCGCGAGGCTCAACTAGGTGTTCGCAACGAGGGGACGGCTCGTGACTTTGCTCAGGCACGTCTCACTCGTCGCCAGGAACTGAACGAGTCTTTCTACATCGACGATGACGAACAGCTGTTTGGCATCAACGGTCCTATCATTGACCCTCTCATAGGCGCTACAATTGAGTACCATAATTTGCGAGGGGGTATTCAATTCGATGACAAGCCAACGCACGAGAGCGAAATTCCGGTTTCGGGGGGCGTGGGAGATATCGACTCAGATGCGAAGGGGAGTGGTGCCAGGTTCAACGAAGGCAAGAGACCTCTTGAGCTGGTGCCTGTAGATACCTGGAAGGAATGGCTCTACCGGGTAACCCCGCATGACCAGTACGTAGAGAAGTTGTTTGATTTCTTTGATGCCCTTGCAGTGTGGCAGTCAGGAGAGCAGCTAGCAGAAGACCTGCTGGAGTACTTCGACGCGTCCGACATGGCCAACGCAGCACATGTGTTTGACTTTGGTCGAAGAAAGTACAAGGAATGGAACTGGGCTAAGGGTATGCCCTGGAGTGTACCTACTGCATGCATCATGCGACATGCCGAAGCCATCCTGTTAGATAACCAAGAATTAGACGACGACTCTGGTCTACCTCACATTGGACACTTGCTCTGCAACGTGATCATGCTGGTACACTACGAGCGTTACTATACGGAAGGCGACGACCGCCCTCCTAGGGAGATATTCAATGCCTAACCAACGTGAGATTGACGAGGCAATTAAACTTGTAGAAGAATGCCTGGAGCATGGCGTGCACGGAGACGAAGTCGAAGAGCGCCTTGAGCAGGTCCTTGAATACTTAGGAAAACCCACCAATGATTAGAATTTTAGATATTGACATCGAGACCGCACCTAACCAGGCATACGTCTGGGGACTGTTCCGGCAGAACATCGGCATCAACCAGATTGTCGAGCCGGGATACACGCTTTGCTTTGCTGCGAAGTGGGAAGGTGAGGACGAGGTGATCTTCCGCAGTCTGCACATGCACACCATGCAAGAGATGCTGGTTGACTTATGGCAGCTGCTAGACGAGGCAGACGTTGTCCGTCACTTCAACGGCAAGAAGTTCGACATGCCGACCATTAACCGAGAGTTTGTTAAGCACGACATGGGACCTCCTAGTCCCTATCACCAGATCGATTTGTACTGGGTAGTGCGCAGCAACTTCCGCTTCGCTTCGAACAAGCTTGACTTTGTTTGTCAGGAGCTGGGACTTGGTAACAAGGTACACAACAGAGGCATGAGCCTTTGGACTGACTGCATGGAGACACTCAACATCAAGTGGGGCGAAGACGTTCCTGAGCATGTTGACCAGGCATGGCAAGAGATGAAGGAATACAACGAGCAAGACGTTCACCTTCTACCACGACTGTACGATAAGCTACAGCCTTGGATCAAGAATCACCCCAACCGAGGACTCTGGATGGAACGTGGCGAAGACCCTATCTGCCCCAACTGTGGCAGCAAGGACCTACGGTTCAAGTCTTACAAGAAGACTCGCGTGTTGGAGTACAAGCAATATCATTGTGGTGGCTGTGGCTCCTACCCTCGCGCTCGAACAGCGGAGAAGAGCAGCCGGGGTCGCAAGGACATCATGACATGATCAATAAATTCCATAGTGTCTGCGACAAGTACGCGGTATATCTGTGCACAGCTAATGTAGGTGGGTGGGCCATTTCCCACTACCTACAGGTTCCCTACCCAGAATACTATCTTGCTCTCGCACTCTACTGGGCAATTCATCACTGGCTTTTTGGACAGGAGTACCACTCATGAGTCTTGACAGCAGATCAGTTAGTGATACCGATATCTTGGAGTCTTCCAAGATGATTGACGAAGGGAACAACTGTGTCAGCTTTAAGCTACAGCTACCATCGGGTAGAATGCTTACGTCTGACTCTATCCCTCGTGGAACAAAGGGGGCTGCACTATCATGGTGTCAGGCAGTAAGGGATCAGATCGCAGCGGACGAACAAGCTGCCGAACGGGAATCAGCGGAGCGCAAGGCTGCTCAGAGACGAGAGGTGAACGAAAGTGCACCCTCTGTGGAGGAGACGGACACTTCGCCTATGAATGTCCCTGGCTCACCGGAAGCTGGGTCTACCATTACCCCTACATCCCCAGAGGACTGGGTACGCAAGAACTACGAGGCTGCTCGTGCGAGCGAGCTAGCAACTAGGCTTAAGCACCAGCGTGCATCTGCACAACTGGAGCAATGGGAAGTGCTATACAAGGCACTCGAATTAACTGAAGAAACGGGAGAAGAGAATGACGGCAGTAGCCAAAGCGAAAGCGAAGCTAGCGAGACTGGGAGCAGTCGGGATACTAGCGGCGATAGCAGCGATTTACGGACTGAGCGGGATTAATGGTATTGATCCTGGTGAGGTGGGTATCGTTGTTAAGAACATCGGTGAGAACAAGGGCATGCAGGAAGTCACTCTTGACACTGGCTTGCATTGGATCGAACCATTCGTCTATGACGTGGTTGTCTATGACACGCGCCTACGACAGGAACTGTTAGAGGATGTGCAATCCAACACCAGAGATGGCCAACCGATTGCTGTCGATGTGTCTTTCGAGTACGGACTTCTGGACCACGGTGTCCCCGGTCTTCACGAGAACGTTGGACAAGCCTACTTTGACCAGGTTGTCTACCCGGCAGCACGCAGCGCCATTCGGAATACCACTTCTACGAAGTCATCCGACGAGGTCTATACAGGGATTGGACGTGCGGAAGTGCAAGCAGAATTGGATCGTGTCCTCTCCTCGAAGCTCGAACCAATGGGTATCCGTATCACGGCAAACCTACGTGACGTTACGTTCGTCAACGAAGACTTCGTAAAGGTCCTCGAACGGAAAGCATCTGCTGCGCAGGAAGAAGAGATTCAAACTCGCTACGCTGAAGCTGCCGTGCAAGAAGCCATCAAGGTTAAGAACGCTGCAGAGGGTGAGAAGTTTAAGCGTGAGCAGGCTGCACAAGCCAAGCAGATCGAGGTTGAGCTAGCAGCTACTGCCGAGCGAGAGCGATTGATCCTACAGGGTCAGGGTGAGCGTCTACAGCAAGAGGAACGTGCACAGGGTATCCTGGCTGTTGGTCAAGCTGAAGCTGACGTTATCAAGCTCAAAGCTAATGCTCTGGCTGGTTCTGGTGGCGATGCCTACCGAGACATTCAGATTCTAGGCGGCTTGGGGGAGAGCGTTGAGTACTACGGTACGCCTACTGGTGCACCTGGCACTAGCACGTACATCGTAGACGAAGCGTTGCGAGGCAAGATCGCAGTGGGAGGTGAGTAATGCGTTGGATAGTCTTTTTCTCAGTGCTGGCGCTAGCGTTCTTTCTGCTCTCTCCGGTAGCAATCAGCTGGGGCAAGCAGATAGCCAACGGCTTCAGGGGAATAGCCTCGGACAAGCAGGAGAGCGACTCGCAGCACAACTCGGATTGCAACAGCTCGAACTGCAACGACGACAACTAGAGGGGCAAGCAATGGCATACGCGACACATTCAAGAGCACGCTATGCCGGTAGTGTAGGGAGACGAGCAACAGGGACGTTGCTAGGGATTGAGGAAGCTCACAACAAGCGTCAACGAGGTGGCAAGTACACCGAGCACGAGCAGATGAAGGCTCTGGCGCAGGACCTAGCAAATGCCGGGTACATTGGTGTGACCCCTGAGGTTCAACGTGAGGAGCAGGAGGAGCGATCTAGACTGCAGGCGATGGACGAGCGGGAGCGTGAGTTCCACCTGGCTACGCGAGTAGGTCAGGCTAGAGTGAACGCACGGAGAGCGGACACCTGGGGCAGGTTTAAGATTGCCCTCACCGCTTACTTGTCAGCACAGACTCCGTTCCAAGTCTACTGGGAGAAACGGCATGCAGAGTGAGACGGTAGCAGAGCACGTGCAGCGTAAGCTGGCTACCATGCACCATTGGGGAGTGATCTCTGGTGGTGCCTACGCTCTCGGTTGTGACATCGCAGAGAAGCTGACCTACTTCGCTAAGCCTGAGTGCACGAGTCAGGACATGAGAACCCAGCATGCGTTTGCCCAGAAGGTTCTGAACGTTTGCATGGAATTAGACAACGCATGGGAGATGCACAAAGATGAAGCGCAGCGAGATTAAACACACCGAGGATGGTCGCCCGTACAACACGGGTCAGCCTTGGACAACTACAGTGGCAGACATAGGCGGGATACTCCTGTTCATTGTCGCACTGACTTTCATAGGAGTACTGTTGTCATGAACAGACACTTAGGAGATAACCGTCGCCAGAAGACGGTAGCTGAACTGGAGGACTTAGTCCAACGGTTAGCGCAGAAGAACCACAACCGACGCAAGGCATTACGTGCCATGAACAAGACGTTGCAAGCTCAGTTCTACGTGAACAGTGCACACAACACGCAGTTCGCGTTGCTACACTCGAAGATCGCACGGCTTGAAGCTCAGGTTTCAGACCTCGAAGATGAATTGGAGGATTGCCGTGGCTCGTAAACTTACAATCGCACAGCGTAAGGCTCGTGAAGAGCGCAGGTTTCACATCCTGTTTGCAGTCGGCATCACTGCCACCATACTGCTAGGGTCACTGATCCTGCTTGAACTACGCCAGCCTAGCTTCACACTGTGCCACCCCAATCCAACTGGTGCTATCCAGTGTATGACGGTGAGTGGTATACCGAATTTCGGGCAATAAAAACGCACCAGAGGTTACTAGCCGAAGCCGGTAACATGGTGCGAGTGGGAGAGACGAGAAGCCTAGCTATTAGCTGGGCTTTTTTGTGCCTTCAAATTGGTGCAGGAATCCTCCTAGTCGATCTACTTCTACTTCGTCGTGCTCGTCTTCGCCGTTAGCGAACTTGAGAGCGTGCACAAACTCATGCCAGAATGTCGATTCCATCTCCTCTTCTGAGGTGTGGAGGTCCTTGTTAATAAAGATGCGATTAACCTTAGGGTCGCAGAGACCGAGCAAGGTTTCGCTAGGGCACCCTTCCATATGAGGATGCGTGTCGATGTGCTTTTGCAATTGCTTGGTAGTTACTCTCCGTACAAGCCAATTGCGATTCACGAGACTAAACGTTTTCGGTATCATTGCGTAGGATAATCTCCGTGATGCTGGATGCTGGGACAATCCTCTCGTCCGAGCCTACATTGTTCTTCATTGGAATCCAGCCTGCTCGAAGCCATGCGATGGCCCACCAGCGTGCTAGGTTTTGTGTTGAAAACTCATTGACGCGGTGAAGCTTACCGTCATGTCTGACGTAAACTCCCCACATAATACTACTCCTTCCGGTTGAAGACCTCCGCTACTGACGGCAGAACCTTTTCTGCACTACGTCCGATCACGTATCCCCCCAGGCCGATCTGAATTAGGGACATGAGTTCTAGTTCCATAGCCTCACTAATCCCTGGTGCTGTAAAGCCCAACCACTTGGCGACTACCAAGAGAACGAACGTGACCATAGTCATAGGTCTCCAGTTCGATGTGAGCCAGGACGGTGACTTAGCTTCTGCTACAATGATAGCAGACTTTGCTTCCACAATCTTTCCTTCAAGCTCCAGTACTTCTGATTGAATACTGTGCTGTGCGATAGCCAGCGAAGCACGTAGCTCGTTGGCCTTATCCTTATCCTCAATAACCTCACCGATTAGATCAGCTGCTGGCTTGAAGATGCCTGTGATGATTGACATTACACTCATGTCGGACTCCCAATGTATGTAAAGAATTCGTTGCCTAGGCGATCAATGCAATAAAGAGCATTAGCACCGCTAGAGTTGTCGCGTCCGATATGTTGGCATACCAAATCAATGGTAGTGGGAATCGAACACTGAATCTCAGGAGCATGTGTTGCACAGCTAGCTGCCAACAAGCTCAAGATGAAACAAGTCATCAAACGTCTGATCTGTGAGGTCTCCATTACGATTCCAGTCTCCTCCCCATCTTAGGGTCCAGCCCTTGGATAGAGCATATTCGATTGCTCGCCCTGCGATGTAGGCGAGTGCTGCCCACAGCTTCACATCCCGCTTAGGATATGGATACGGCTGAAAGTCTACAGCCATGCTGGGGTAGGTGTTGTGTCGGCTATCGGGCCAGTCGAGCTTTGACTTGCCGGTAGCGAATAGATGATTCTGTAGTGCTTCATCCCTGAAGCCGAACAAGAGAGAAACGTCAGCAACCTGCGTCAAGACGTAGTCCATCACATCCTGAAGTCTCGGATCGAGTGTGTCATACACTGCCTTGCTTCTGTTCCCCCACTTGCGTTCCATTATCGGCCTGCGCCCCGGTTAGTAGCCTGCTTGATTAGCTCACGGAATTGTGACTGCTCGCGTGCGAGAGCTTGTTCACGTGCTGCAATGGCAGCTTCCTTCTGCGCTTGCTCTACTGCTTGCTGTCTAGCCTTTTGTTGAGCTGCACGTTGAGCTGTAGCTGACGCTGCTTGGCGTGCTCCGGTCTCACCGGCTTGCACTGCCTGTGCCAGGTTAGTGTTACTTACTGGTGCTGCGTCCTGAGCGCGTAGCTGTCGGTTTGCATTGACCTGAGCTTGACGACCTTGTGCACGTAGCTGAGCTACCCGCTTAGCGACATCGTCTGCTTGCTCTGTCGTCATATCACCGAGCTGCTTGGCTAGCTGCTTACCTTCCTTAGTCGCTGCCTGCTCTACGAATTCACGAATACCCTTGTCACCGAAAGTCTTCAGTGTGTTAGGTAGGAATCTGCTGAGCGCTGACTTGGCAATACCAAAGCCACCTAGTGCAAATGATCCTAGCATACGTACACCAGCTGATGCACCACCAATGATCTCAAAGGCGTTCTGTCCGAGGTCTTCCATACCGATCTGACGGTTGTCTAGTTCCTCGAAGATGGCCTTGTCTCGTGCACGGTCTGCAGCTACCTCGTCTGCCAGCTTAGGCTGTGCAGCAGCACGCAGCGCTGTCTCTGTGAGAAACGCTCCTACTCCCGCTACAGTATCCCCGGCTCCAATTAGGAATCGGTTCTTACTGCTACCTCCAGTCTGGACGAAGGCTTCACGCTGTTCGTTGACGAAGTTCTTGTTGTTCTTGACTACTCCGGCTACAGCAGCATTGGCTTCTGCTTGGGAGCTTACCCCTTGTACAGGGATGTTTACGCCGTCGATTGTTACTACAAAGTCTGCCATTAGTTACCGAACCCTACCTTGACTCCGTTACCAAGATCAACTTGTGTTGGAGTGATTGTCTTAGGTGTTTCTCGTCTGTTGTCTTCAATGATCTGGTCAGTACTACGAGTGTCCTCATCTCCTAGCTGGAAGCTTTGGATGATGGAGTCTGACTTACGCATAGACTCTTCGAACGCCAGGATGTCTGCATCGTAGGCAGTCGTAGGTGATCTACGCAGTGTGTCCATGTGATCACGAGCTGGCTGAAGTACGTTGTCCTCCAGAGCTGCAGCAATCGCACGTGGGTCAGGGTTGTTACCACCGAGCATCCGCATGGCGAATTCAATATCGTTATCCGACAGTCGTCCACCGGGATCATTTTGACGAGCTAGCGCGTAGGCCAGGTTAACAGCCAGGGCACGCACTCGTGTGTTTGTGATGTTTTCAGCATCTAGCGCAGCGTTGAGACGCTTGTTGTTGCTAGTGAGTTCTCTGGGATTGCCCTCAGCCAGTGCTCTGTAAGCACCACCGAGTGATTCTACCTGACGAAAGAAGTTAGCTGCACCAGCACTGACCTGTGATCCTACTGAGAACACGTCAGGGTTAGCACGCAGGATTTCCAGGTAGGTGTTACCCAGTCGAACGGCACGAAGGGAGGCGTTTGTTTGCTCACGCACCTTACGTTGCTCGTTAACTCCTACAGAGTTCTTTCGCTCACCATAGCGTAGGTCAGCTGCCCGGTCGGAGTCCATGACAATAGCGTCAGGGTTAGTTTCGACGAAGTCTTCTAGCGCTGCTGCTGACTCTGGGTTACGCAGATCGAATGTGTTGAACTGAGGGTCTTCAACGGTTCCGCTGACGGCTACCTTGTAGTCCTTCTTCTCAGCTTCACGCTTCTGGTCCTCTTCGAGTCCCTTGATACGTAGACCACGTTCTGTGATGGCTTGGTTATGACGCTCGATGTCTCGCTCGTCTGCTGCAAGCAAACGTGAACGCTCCAAAGCATCCGCATCTAGTTGTAGCAGCTGCTGCTGTGCCTGCATAGCAACTTCGGGTCTGTTAAACTCCGTGCTCACAGAAACGGCAGCGTCCATACGCGCACGCATGGCCTGCTGTGGAGTAGGGTTAGCACCCAGCTTCTCCATGTTGTCCGCAGTAGCCTTCACTAGTGCCTTGCTGAAGTTCTCAGCCTTACGCACTTGCGGCTGACCCAGGAGGTTGTCGATTGCTCGTTCCACCTGAGTCTGTCTGCGAATCTCTACGTTGTTACTTTGGAGTCCCTCTTGGTACGACGCTTGAATGCGCTGCTGTACCTCTTGAGGTGTCTCAATAGTGAGTCCACCAAAATCTGCCATCTACTTACCCTCCCGGTGCTCGTGTTCCTGGCGCTGGTGGTCCCGCTAGGGCTGCACCAGTTTGCTGATTGATTAGGCTTTGATCTACTGGCTGTCTGAACAATCCACCGATAGCCTCGATACCACTTTGGATACCTTGTCGGTTGTTGGCGATTGTTCCGAACAGTCCTGCCAGTGCATCGTTCTTGGCACCGAAGTTCGCGTTAGATGCCAGGTTGCTGATGTTAGTCTGCGCCCCGATCTTAGCGTTAGTGTCCAGAGCTGAAGCCTGTAGTGCTGCCTGGAACTGAGCCAGACTGTCTGCACGTAGACCGCTCTGCGACTGCAGTGCTGTGTTTGCAAGGTTGAGGTCTGAAGCCTGCAGTGAACGTCCCACCCCAGCCAGCTGAATTTGATTCTGCAGGTTCTGTTGTGCGTTGTTGTTCCCGATTTGATTCAGGTTCTGTCCACGGTTGAAGCGTGTGTCGCTTAGACCTTGACTCAGGCCGAGTGTGTTACTGAAGCGTCCAAATGCTTGAGACAGCAGGTTATCTTCCAAAGTTGCTGTTTGGTTACCTACCCCTGCAAGCCCCTGTGCGCCCTGTAGAGCCTGATTCTGGAATGCCCGACCCTCAGCACTAGCTGCTAGCTGTCTGCTCAGGTCAGCCTGTCCTAGGCCGCGTGCGAAGGCTTCTGTTTGGAGTGCTCCACCTGAAGTTCCGCCACGCCCTGTGGCGAAGAGGTTTTCCTGCAGGTCTTGGAACTGTCGATCCTCGAAAGGTTGTGCTTGCTGTCTGAGTAGGTCCAGACGCTGCTGTGCGACCGCCTGAGGGTCCTGTCCGGCGATACCGGCAAGGTTAGTAGCCCCACCGAAAGCGGCATCCTGGAAGCCTCTCTGGAAGCCTGACTGACGTTGTGCATTCAGGTCACCGAAAGCATTAGCGAATTGTGATCCAGCTGCACCTTCTAGAGCACTCAGTGTGCCAAAGTCTGCGTCGAATCCAGAGCTGAGCTGTGCCTGAGACTGAGCGGCTGCGTTGGCTACGTTACCAGGCAGTCCTCCGCCGAGTCCGGCACGACCGATTTGCTGGTTAGCCAGAGCTGTGAGTCCTTGACGTGCAGGTTCTAGGTCACCTAGACCAGTGAAGATAGTTTGACCTACCTTGTTCTGGAGAGCTGTAGGGTCCTGACCTAGTCCGAAGCGTTGCTGCAGGGTAGTACCTGGCGTAGTGTTTCGCACACTGCCATCTGGGAATGTAGTAGTTTGTTGACCACCACCCCCACCGAAGATCGCGTTACGTCGAGCGTCTGATCCTGAGAGACGTTGTTGAGGTGCACCTACACGACCACTTCCATCCGGTTGGATGAAGAAACGTTGATCGTCTACGAGTCCGCCTGGACCACCAGGCTGTACTTGTGTACCGAGTCCGGCTAGTCCCGCAAAGTCAAATCCCCCTCCGCCTTGTCCAGCTGCCTGGAATGCGTTGAGGTTACCAGCATCTCCGAACCCTGCAAACTGTCCACCGGAACCGATGAAGTTGAAAGGTGAGAGATTACCACTCGCACCAGCTTGGTTCAGCGCACGCTCTTGCAGCGCCTGCTGCTTCTTGCTAGCTGAAATAGAGTTAGCTGCACTCGCTGCGGCTGCTCCCGCCGTGATTACTGCTGCTGTAACTGCTGCCATGTTATAGTACCTTTATGTAAGTTCGTTCTGACTTGGAGTAACCTAGGTGCTCGTACATTGCTGCGACAGGTCCTGGGTCGATCTCTTCGATCAGCATCATTGATAGATATGTTGCACCCTTCAACCTTGCCGTCAGTTCTAGAATCTCAGCGAGGGCTAAGCCCGTGCCGTCCTTCCTGTACTCCGGTGTGATATACCAGGCGACTTCAGTAGCTGCCTTGTAGTCTTGATTGAAAGGGAATGGGGTCACTAGGCCGAATGCGAATCCGACAACCTTCCCCTCATCGACTGCCACGAAAAACATACCGTCTTCATCTGCAATCTTGGATAGTGTGTATACCGACTGGTGGTTGTAGGGGATGGTCTTGGACAGTTCAGTCTGATACCAAAACTCCTCACCGAGTTCAACCGCTTGTCGTAGTTCTGCGTCTGTGGGTCCCTTAATCTTAGTCATTTGCTACCTCGAAGAAAGCGCTCAATACAAGTCTGCCGTTCTGTTCGTTGGTGCCGAAACCTTCGAGAGGTTCAGCGCGGTGCATCTTCTTAGCAGGGAAGATGACGGCTCTGTTGGCCTTCATGTCACAAGTCTGTGTGACCTCCCATGCTTCAGGAACGTTAGTGTCTCGTTCCCAGATGTCTACCTCTGACTGATTGCGGGGATTCTCCCACATGCGAGTTTCCTTATGAGTGACGAAGGTGGTGCTTGCGTCATCCGTTAGGTGCTCGTCTCGTGTCATGTAAAGCAGCAGAGTGTACTGCCCCATGAGTGTGTCGTTGTGTGCCTGGTGTGGAGCTTCTACCCCTTCCATCCGTAGTCGAAAGAAGATGAGTCCTGGCTTGATCTTGCCAAACCGTAGACCGATCTTTCTCCAAACTTCGTCAGAGATAGTCTCAGGGACCTTGCCGGTCACACCTGGATAGAAGACTCCATCCGAGGGACTGACTACTCCCTTGTAATCCAGTACGTCACAATACTTTCTGAGTGAATCGTAGTCGTCGAGGAAGTTCTCAACGACAATGATGTTATTGGTTGGTCTCGCTAGATTCCCCATTCGCGTCTCTCTCCTTACGCTTTGCTTGCCACTTATCGTATAGTACCCATGCCCCTGTGGTGATGGCGATTAGGGTTGCTACGGCAGTTAGAATCTCATTGATACCGGCTAGGTGTGATACCCAGCCAGCACCGGCTGCTGTCGCTGTGACGCTTGTTGCTACGTCTTGTGCTTGTTGTTGCATTTTAAATATCCGCGATCTTAGTTACCTTGAGGTAGCTACCACGCTTGAGCGTCAGGTTGCTAGCGTTGCTAGTGTCCTGTGCCCATTGAACACTAATTGTTCGCGAGTTGGCTCCACCTGATGTGTAGAATCCGAATCCCTTAATTAGGACACCGGCTTCGTTACCACTTCCATCCAGGTCTGTCGTAGCAGATACACCCAGCTGGTTGGCTGCGTCACCTAGTACTGCGACACCGCCTGAAGTAGTAGTCTCGTCAACTTGCATGTAAGCGAAGTGAGACCCACTCATGGATGTTCCACCGATAACTACCTGCATACCCATTGTGCCGTTAGCAGCATCAAAGTGTAGGTAAGCTTCGATTTCGTAGTAAGCTGTTCCGTCTACTGTTCCAGTCAATTCACTGTCAGTTGCTGCCGAAGCTGAGCTAGCTCTGCTCTGGTCTGAAGTCTTGACGATGAATAGGTCAGGCGCACCGGCTGAGATGGACGTAGCGGCTGCTAGTGTCTCTGGTGTAACCCAACGAGTTGTGTCTGTTCCTGCGTCAACTTCTGCTTGAGTAGCGATTTCACCGATACCCTGAGCTGATGTAGTAGCAACTACTGCGTTGAATGTTCTGTTAGCAGCGATAGTACCACCACCAGTCAAACCTGTACCTGCGGTGAGGGTTACAGAACTGTGGTCGATGTGTTCGTTTGCTACGAATCCACTCAGGTTGTCGTGCACAATAGCTGAGTCGTCAGTAGAGATAGAGTCTGCTGCAACTGAGATACCTGTACCGGCACCTACGTTGAACGTGCGGTCAGCTGCTAGCGTTCCGCCTCCTGTTAGTCCACTACCTGCTGTCAGGTTACGTGAGTCAGGAACTGTTCCACCTACGGCTGCGAAGGCATCGTCAATAGTAGCCTTGCGTAGAGCACCAGCTGATGTGTCCCATAGGAGGACGAAGTCAGATGCGGCTGTAATACCGGAGTGAGTTGTTGTACCGTTAATGTCTACGCTTAGTGTTCGCGTAGCAGCAATCGTACCCCCACCTGTTAGGCCGGAGTTCGCTGCTGTTGTCATAGATACTGAGGCGTGGGCTACGTGCTCATCTGCTACAAAACCTGTGAGGTTATCGTGAGACAGGGCTGTCTCTGCTGCAGATACGTCGAGCTGGAGGGCAGTACCTGAAGTTTCAATCCCGGTACCGAGTGTGTAGGCAATTGCTGATGTAGTTGTCTGATCGTAACCGAGGATTCGGTCTTGTCCAGGCGCAGCCAAAGCTTGCAGGTCGTTTAGGATACCTGCGTTAGCTTCAGACCAGTTGCCCAGCTGAAGCGGTGTGATTACCTTGGTATCCAGAGTCTCTGCCTGGGCTTCTGCCAGCGTAGCTACATCGTCAGCGTCGAACTTAGATGTGATGGCAACAATGATCGCTGCCAGTTCCGCATCAATTTCAACACCCTTAGCTAGCTTAGAGGGGTTACCCGAAGCGAGAGAGTCCTTTGGACCAAAGCTTGTAATCTGTACATAATCGGACATTAAGCGATCCTTCCAATCTTGGTGAATAGTTCCATTTGCTGGACGGCGAAGTCACCGTTAACATCGGCTTCGATGCTCACACGGTAGTACTGACCAGTGTTTCTAGCCGGTACCTTGAGGATACGTAGAGTCAGTCCACCGGACCATTCCATCGCTCCCCATTCTCCTACGCCCCACTCCGCGCTCGCGTCAGCGCTAACGCTACGAGTGATGCTACGGAATCCATCGTCGAAGTCTACGTTCCACTTGAAGACGATGTCTGTGTTGTTCTTAACGAATAGGATAGCTCCGATACGCTTCAACATCTTGAGTCGGTTCGCTACATCTTCTCCGAGGTCTAGCCAAGGTGACTCGTAGATGAACCGGAATGTTGAGCCATTATCGTCAGCTCCTCCGTAAGTTCCTACTCCATGAGTATCACCGAGGTGGAGTGTTCCATTGTCTCGACGAAGCCAGCTTCTTGGTGCCAGGTCCCAGGTTGTGATGATGCTTAGGAAGTCCTGGTCATCGTCAATGTATCGACGACGCTGGTCCAAGCACCACGTAATGTTCTGGTCTGGAAAGCTGAGTAGATAGAAGCCCTGCTCAGGAGAGTAAGTGCTTCGAATTTGTGCAACGTCCGCGTCGGCTAGTCTGAAACGTAGCTCGTCACGAACATACTTTGTTAGTGTTGTTACTGGGTTTGAACGTTCTTGAATCAGGCGACCCATGCTTTGTACGCCGTTAGGTGACAGGTACAGTAGGTCGGCTTCACCGACAGCTTGGATGCTCCACTGTGTTACACAGCCAGTACCTTCTAGTACGTCTGCTACACTGATGAAGTCGGGGTCAAGACCAAGTGCGCTTCCCTGTCCATCTGTCCAGATGACAATGTGTCGCTTACCAAATACAACCAGACTTCCATTGAAGGCCCAGATTGCAGTAACTTCGTCTGTACCGTCCGTCCATACGTTATGCATGCCGATTTGTCCGGCACCAGCTCCACCCCAGTCAGTCTCGTCGAGTAGGCCAGAGTACTTGATCGTGCTACCGTCAGCGTCGAGTCCCCAGACTCTTCCGTATGCTGCGAGGCCAATGCCTCCTCTGATAGTCGGCGCTGTACCTGAGCTTTCGACAACAGTAGCGAAAGTGCCAGCACCATTGTAGACAATAGGCTTCTGCCCATCTTGGAAGCCAACGCACTTGTTGTTGAAGTTCTGAAACCACCATCGACCGTCCGCGTCTGTGACGGCTCCGCTGATGTCGTTCGTTTCTGGATCGGCAACGTCATTAGCAATTCCTCCGTCCCATGCGACGATAACTTCTTGAGCACCTGTGGAGGTAGCGTACTCGAATAGAGATTCTACAGCAGGAGTTCCCGTGATGTCAGTTGTTGTAACATCTAGGAATCCCTTACGCGCAGCCAAACGACCCGCAGTATCAATCACAGCATTCTCCGCCTTAGTGGAGTACTCTGGAGATAGCAGGCTTCCCGACTGTGCGAAGTTGAGTCCCAGGAAACCTGGAGCAACCAGGTCGATGGGCTGTAGCTGATTTGCCATTAAACGATTACCAGGTCCATTCCCCCTGACTCGGCACTGTCTCTTGCAATAGCGTCGTTGAGTGCATTGTTATATCGTTCCTCTGAGAACAGAGCATTGATACCTAGCTCCTCACCACGCTCTTCAAGTGCGTACCAAAGGGTTCCTACTTCGAGTGCACGAGTAGGGATTGTAATATTTGTGTCGAGGTCTGTGTCACCTAGTCTTGCTTGCGGGACAACCATGTGTGCAACGATTGTGCGAGCCGTAGCTGGAGTCGGCCAGACACGTACCAGCAGCTCATCACCAGTGCTGTCATCGATAGCAAAGTGACTAACGTCATTACTGGCCCGAAGATCAGGATCAAGCTGCTCGCGGTACAGAAGCTCCGAAATGTCAAGCTCGTGAAGCGGAGCCGGGTCGGGATTGTCTGTGGTGTCGAAGACGAGAGGTACTGCCCCAAAGCCTCGGTTGAATCTTGTGTCCAGTGTGCGAACCAGTCGCGAACGTTCGTTACTGCCTGTGAGCGCGATACTCGATGTGTTAGCGAGGACCACGTTCGAGAGAACAGTCCGTAGAGACCGCCAGTTATGGGCATCTTCAATCTCCTCCTTAATCTGGTTGAGGAAGTTGCCAACGAGCTTGTTGTAGTCGGTAGCCAGCTCCGCAACTGAGCTACCAATTTCATCTTCGCCTAGGGTTCTAAGAACCCGATTCAGCATCTGACGGTAGTTCACTGCCATCTGTTTCTTCCTTTAGTCTTTCGATATCATCCAGGACTTCTTGTGGAATCTCCGGTGCATCGACTGGTGGATTTTGTAGTCTGTCTGCAATTGCAACGACCTTGGCCTTGAGTACGACTGCGGCTTCCGCCTCATCCATTCCTCCGTAGCCTCCGGCTGGTCCTCGGTTTAGTAGTGCCAGAATGTTTCTGCAATCTTGAACGTTTAGTTCTGCTGTTTCCATTTATCTCTCCCAGACAAAAAGTACAATTGAAGGGCAATCGGGGTCAATCTTAAACGATGATCCTCGGCCCAGAGTGTAAGGCAAGAGTGTCTTGCCATTGACCTGTGCACAGCCGTCTACTACGACGACATATACTTGGTGGTCAAATGCGAATTCGTGCTTCTGATTAACAAAGCTGTTCTCCAGCTTAGGATGCGGAGCCTTTGGTAGCTTAGCAATCTCATGCCATTCCCAGTCAAGCTTTCTACCTTCCTTCGCGTGTGCGCAGAAGTACTTGGCTTGATCACTTAGGACACGGGATACTGCCAGTCCTGCTGGTGTGATTCCCTTGTCTGGGTGAAGTGGGCAGTGCGTAGTGAATCCGTCAGACTCATATGGTTCGAAGCCTTCGTAGTCTGTACGTGTGCAACCTTCTAGTAGAGCAGAGGCGTTAGGTGATCTAACGAATCCGTCTTCCTGTGGTTCACCGGCTACAGTGAAAGGCATCTCGTCGCCCTTCCCGCCGACACCTTCGAGTACTCTAAAGAGTTCGCACTCTGACTGAATCTCAAAGCTCCACGACATCGCCATCTCCTGTGTCTTCGTCAACGTATGCCTGGTTGAGGGATGCTACATCCCAGTCGTCCAGACGGTTAGCACGTTCCTTGGCTGCTAGACGTTCGTCCCAAATCTCACATGCCTTGTGAGCGTTCTGACGCATCTTCTTTTCTACCCAACGAGGAGTAGGATTCTTGCCGTCAGGAATCATGATTGTTAGTTCTACTGATGTACGTCCCTGGCAGTGATACGTGACGGTTACCCGTTCACCTGTTACCTGCTTGACGCTGCATTGGTATCTCATTTGGTCTCCCTTACGTAATCGATCTGATGACTGTGCCTGTTACGGTCACTAGGGCTGTTGAAGTCCCTACGGCACCAAAGTCGAATGTCAGTGTAGAGGTTGTTGTCCCTGAACCTGACGCATGGTTTCTAAAGTTGCCCCAAGTTCTGTTAGAGCTTAGAGCTAGCCAGGTACCGAGACCTGCGTTGTTAGTAGGCGTTGTACCACTTGTTAGGGTAGCTCTGATTTCCCAGTCATTACCCAAGCCAGCCAGGATGTTATCGATGTGCCAGTCGTTAGAGTCTGGCGTACCGCTGTTACTGATTCCGGCAAAGGCTACTGTTAGGTCACCGTTGCTTCCAAACGTTAGGTCAACGTCAGCGCTAGTCTGAATCTTAGGATCAGACGACCCGTTCGCAGTATACGTTCGAGCCGTATATCCAATGTCACCAGCTTCTACTCCACCTGAGGGGAAAGGCTGTACCCTTGCGATCAAAGACATTAGCTAATCCCTACTCCCCAGATGTGGTGTACTGTGTCCGTCAGCTTGTATACGACAGCTACGCCGCCTGAAGCCAAGCTTAGGTTACCTGTGGTGCTGGTAATAGCCGATCCTGTGTAGTGTCTCCAAGTTGTTCCCGAAGAAACAAGTGTCACAACACCACCGGAAGTCGTACCGTTGTTGATGATGATATATGCATCGTTAGGGATACGTGTTTCAGACGTGAACGTTAGGTTGTGCGCTGTTCCACTTGAGTGTCGCAGCATACGTCCCCAGTGAACCTCTGTAACCGTTAGGTTAGCAGCGAAGTCAGTACGAGGAGTAACCGCAAATCCTAGTGGTCGGAAAGTCTGAGCTTCGTCCTTTGCCCACATTCCTGTGTACTGATCGGAGTCTGCAGAGCTAGCTGTTCGAGCTTCCTCTGTCGCGTTGTGATACAGAGCTACGTCCGCGTCAGCGTCACAGTAGATGAAGTCAACACCTACGTCAGCCTCAAGGATTAGGTCTGTGTCAGCTCTCAGCGTAGTTGTAGTGTCTGGATCAACTGACATAATAGTACGGATAGTACCTCCGGCATCTTCTGCGGAGATAGTCATAGTACCACCGTGAACTTCACTTCTCCAGTGTGCAGCTCCTCCTGAAGTCTGCTGCATGAATCCGTATCGAGTAACACCATCGTCACTACGAAATTCTAGGAAAGGACTTGCTGCTCGCATAGTCAATCCAGAAGCGTGAGTGTTTGCCACGATATCTGTGTTGTAGTACATGAAGCTAGTAGTACCATCATTGGAATAGATAGTCTCTGATCCTCTACGGAAGTCTCCTGTAGCGGACTCGATGTAACTATCACCACGGATTTCACCTACAGTGAATAGTGGTCCACCCGTAGCGACTGTGCCACCATTAATGTTCAGGTTCAGAGTAGATGTGGCACCGTTACTACGTGCCATGATCTCATTACCGTCCATACCAATGTTAGCACCAGTGCTTGGTCCAACCTGGAATGCGTGAAGTGTGCTCGACGTAGATAGATCGTCAGTAGCTGTGAGTCGCAGTCTCGGCAAAGTCAATAGACCTGCATCTGACAGGTTCATGATCTCACTTACACCAGCGTCTCCTGTGTTAGGAGCTGTGTCAGGGTACCAACGGAACTGACCTGATGCTCTGAAGAACATCGTCGATCCTTCAATACCAATACCGTAGCTCGTTCCCCAGAGTGAAAGCTTTTCTCCGATCTCTGACCCGAAGTCAATGTCTGGAGTAGCGTCTACTGTGTTGTTAAATGCTAGAACGTGGTCAGTATCAAACGCTGCATTCCCTCGGAAGAGAATGTCTACATCGTCTGTACCGATGTTCATCTGTAGTTCGCTGTTGTCGTACCAGAGAACATTAGTTGTGACCAGGCTAGGGTCCTGCAGAATGAAGTCTACAGCATCGACGTTGAATGTCCATGCGCCTGTGATCGTCTCGTTAGTAGCAATACGTGCGTACTGAGGGTGATCGTTGTCTGCTAGTCCCGCGATTGATCCGTGATCGATAGAGGCTTCTGTAAAGTGAAGCGTAGCGTCAGCGATGTGAGTATCAATCTGGGCGTGTGTGTTTGTCCCGATGTTAGTCAGGGCAGTGTGGTCGGTAGTACCGAAAGTGCTCTTCTGGTTAACTTCCCACTTCTTAGTGGTGTTGTTCCAGACAGGCACGTCATCTGTAGCCAAGGCAGCAGCTCGAAAGCTGGCGTTGCCTGGTAGTCCCTCTCCTCTTGACTTGCCGATTCTATCAGCCATTATTACCTCGCTCTACTAAAAGCTCTCTATTGCAAAAGCACTTAGGAGAGCGGGGCTAGTCCGAAGACTAACCCCTAGGTTGCTTATCGTGGTGTGAAGATAGGCACGATGCTAGATTCGCGCAGGTTCTTCAGTCCGTAGATAATGTCCGTTGTGAACAGGTCAGCCAGGTACTCCTGCTTGTATTGTGTCTGAGAACGCATTCCCAGTTGCTCTACAAGTACAGTAGCGTCTGAGTGGAAGATCACGTTGGATACCGCATCGTTGTCACCTGTGTTTGCGTCAACACCAGGCATCTGGTTTGTTACGTAAACGTCGATTCCGTAGATGTCTCCAACCAGTCCGTTACGCACTGTGTTACCAGCTGCGCGTTCACCGACGAAGGCTTCTTCTGTGAAGCGAGCGACCCCTAGCAGGTCTTCCTTTGTCTCTGGGTGAACTACGAAGGAGCGTCCGGCCATAGGCGCGTCAGCTACGTCGAGGATTCGGTTGGCTACTCGGATACCAGCGTCTGTGATGGCTGCGTATGAGCCTACAGCTGTAGCTGATGTGATGACCGTTCCGTCACCCGTGAGTGTTCCTGTTGGGAGAACAGCCGCGTCTTCGATGACGTTCGTAGCAGCTGTGTAGTTAGCCGAAGCTGTACCACTGTTGCTGTCGAACAGTTCGAGGATGATGTCTGTGTCTACCTTTCGAGCGATGGCGTAACCAGCGTCGTCTGTGTAGAAACGTCGCAGGCTTTCGAGAGCCTGAACATCCGCGAAGTCTTCAATGAGACGTGAGTATTCTTGGTGCTGATCGATGCTTACAACGATACCTGCATCTGTTCCGTGCTGAATCAGTGTTACCTGTGTTTCAGCTGCCTTTGCGCTTGCGCTACCACGGGCTGGTGTAGGGATACGAATCGTGTCGCCCTTCTTGCCTTGGTGGTTGAGCTTTCGTACAAGCCCAGCGAATACGATGTTGCTCTTGTAAGCAGCAACGACTTCGTCGGACCATAGCTCAGGGATGAAGTTGGCAATTTCACCCGCGATTACGTGGTTAGTTCCTAGAGCCATAACTTATTTCCTTGGTGTGTGGTTAGGGTTTATTTAAAAGATTACTTTACGCGACCTTCAGAGTAAGCCTTCATGATCTCCGACTGGAAGGCCGGGTCACCATATACGTCTGGCTTCTCTACACGGAGTCGCATCAATGCAGCTCGACTGTACGTCTTACCACTAGCTTGATTCTCACCGCTTGAAGTGCTTTCAAGTGCAGCAGCTCGTGCTTCCTCGGTCAGGTCACCACTTGCAACGGGGGCGATCTCGCCACCTTCGTCACCTTCAGTAGTTCCCAGTCCCTTAGCAGGTTGAGATGCCTTGAATTCGTCTAGCAGGGCAGAAGCTGATCCCATGTCACCTTGCTGTGCACTGTTAGCCAATGCTGCGCGGTATGGAGTCTGGTTCACCCAGTCAGAAAATTCACTGCTTGCAGCCACCTGGTTGAAATCAGGATGTCGCGCTACAAACCGCTCGTTTGCAAGTTCTGCTTCGAGCTGACTTAGACGCTGAGATGTCGCATCGTTCTGACCAGCTTCACGCTGCTCCAGATACGTATCCAGTGCTTCAGTCGGGTTGTTTAGCAGGTCCGCTCCACTTACTTCTACAGGGTCGGGCGTGTTCTGCTGAATGTCATTCTCACGCTTTTCCTCAAGGTTGAGGATTCTGTCCGTCAGCTTACGCTGAACGCCGAGGTCATTGGCCATACGTCCATGAGCACTCTGCAGGTTGAGGTAAGCCTCGTGCTGCTTCTGCGCACTCTCTTCAGTGTTTCCTGTCCAAAACTTCTCGTCGATCCAATCAGGACGCGATACTTCGTTCGCATCTGCTGGCTTGGCGTTCTGGTCTACCTGATTAGCGTCGTCGGCAGGCTTGTTACCTACTGCTTCGGTCAGGTCATTTTCTAGCTGATTTAGGTCAGTTGTGTCGTTCACGTCAATTAGTGACATTTAATCTCCTATTACCATCCCTAACGGGATTCACGGTTGTTGAGTTATTCCAAGGGGGAGTTAATCGGCTCCAGGTCTGGGACCGTAGTCCCCGTGTTCCTTAAAGCTTTTCAGTTCCTTTTCCTTCTGCTGTCTACACATCCTGTCATATCGGTCGATTGACTCTGGTCCCGCACTAGGCGAATCTACCATTGACAACCAGTCAATACGAGGGGGTGTGATGAGAGCGCGAGTGGCAGTGCCGTCACAGTTCCGACAGTCCTGGGGATCATCCCGCTGGGCGATCTTAACCAAGTCTTCGTGGACGTTACCACAAGCTTCGCAACGGTACTCGTAGGTCGGCATGTTACTGGAAATCCTCCCAGCTGCTTTCCTGGACTACCTCTGCTTCTGCAACTTGCTCTTCAGCAACTGCAGTGAAGTCTGCTTCGATGCGCTTATCTATTTCAATGGTCTGAAGTAGGGCATCTCGAAAGCCTCGTGCGTAGGTATAGTTGTCCCACGACGAAGCGTTGTTGATTGTTGTGTTAGCTGTCTCCAGCTGCTCTTGTAGGTCTTCGACAATTGCCTTCCAGCCTGGGCTGTTCAGCACTGCTTCCAACTGATTGAACCGCTCCTTCAATGCATCCGGTAGCGCGTTCAGCAAATTCATGTCCATACGTATACTCTCCCAAGTTGTATGTTATTAAAATACAGAGTCCAGTTATGAACTAGACCCTGCACTGTTGATCTGATTGATCCGAGCTTCTACTTGCTTTTCCTGTAGCTCCAGACGCTTCATGGCAATCTGGTTCTGCACGTTAAACTGTACGATCTCTTGGCCTTGCAGCTCTACTCGTTGCTGCTCGATCTCGACCTTGTCGTCTTCTGTTTCTGCTCTTCGTGTAGCAACTTCAGCCTTAGCCAGAATTTCACGAATCTGTGCCAGAGTCTTCTGATTCTCCAGGAGAGCTTGAGTTGCCTCAGCCTTCGCCTGTTCGAATTGAAGATCAGACAGTTCCTTCTGCTTCTGCTGTTCCTCTTCACTAGGTGGTGCAAGCGCTGCTTCCATCGCCTTCATGATATCTGCCTTCTTAGTAGTCGAAGACATCTCGATGATGCCCTGTGCTACTGCGAGTGCTACTTCAGGGAATTCCTGAGGCATCATGGCCATTAGCTGTGTGAGGTTGAGCTGTTCTACTTCACGTGCAACGATACCAAGTGTGGCCTTAACCACAAACTTTGCGTCCGTTGGGTATCTTGTTGGAGCGTACTGCATGTACCGTAGCATACTCTTGCGAATAGCTGGGATGAGGCAGTTACGATCTACGTTCTGGATTGCTCTCTTCGAGCGCTTAACAAAGGCACCCAGGAACACTGAGTTGCTTGTAGCTCCAGAACCACCAGACTGAGATTGAGACTGTAGAGATGTGGCGGTGTCGAAAGCACCTGTACCCATCTGCACCATTTGCATCAATTCTTGCGTCTGATTGAATGTGTTAGGTTGGAGGTTACCGATTCCGATAGGCTCCAGCACTTCTGATGGCTTGCCTTGTGTCAACCAAACCTTACCAGGCTTAATCTCCATCTTGAAGCCACGTGGAACACGACCTGAGTCAACGCCTAGCATAGGTGAGCTAACGTATCCGAGTGCGTCAATACGTGCACGCATTTCAGCGTCGAGTGCCTTCTGAGGGTTGTAACCCTTTTCAGCGACCCCACGTCCCCAGAACCGACCCGGTACCTTTTCGAATTGGAACGCGATGATTGAGCGATCCTTCATGACGAATGGGTTCGGGATAGCGCGTAGCAGTGTGTTGCCGTTCGCTACAGTAACAATTGCCTCAACCATTGGTCCGTCACCCGCGTCTGGGCGACTACGAACGTCTGCTTCGAGGATAGTGTCTAGTGCTGTCTTAGAGGCTGTAATCTGGTTGAGTAGCTTCAGAGGCACCTTACCGTGGTACTCTACGATCTCTACCGATTCAGCATCGTGTGAATTCAGTGTTTGGTGAGCCTGAGGGTCTGTTGACCAGTCCGCTTCGTGCCCTACCTTTTCCTTTCGTCCTGGTGCCAGACTGTCCAGGGCAGACTTGAGATAAGTCCCTGATTCAATCTTCTCCAGAACTGCATGCATAGGCTTCGTCAGCTTGTGAGCGCAGCCGAGCATTTCTGTAATCTTGTTACCTGATGGGTCAGGGATGAACTCGTCAGGACGAATTGCTTCCCATGATACCAGCACGCGTTCTTCACCCATGACCTTCAGCTTGAGAGTCTTCTCGTCTCGAACTGGTGTCTGGTCAGTGATGACCTCGACGTTGATCTTGAGTAGGCCGGTACCAAAGATAGCTGAGTTGAGCACAGCTTCTGAGATCACGTCCTTTACGTTTGCCAGTTCCAGGTCTTCACGCAGTTGGTCACGAGCGAGTGTCGCATCTAGGCGATCCTCATCCGCGATGTCGTCTTGTACGTCGAACCAGGATTCCTTGGATAGGACGGCTTCCTCGATTTCAGCAACTGTCATTTCAATGGCTTGTGCCAACGCAGGAGCGATAAGACGAGAACGCTCTGATAGACGGTTGCGGTCTTCCTGTGACCAGCGTCCACGCCAGAGTCTCCAGTACTCGGCCCAAATCTTGTTGTATCCCATGTTGCGGAAGTCTTCCCAACGAGATACCTTAGGTACTACCCATGCGACCAATTCCCGACCAGGAGTCAGCACTCTAGCCGCCCCTCCACGAGTGGAGTCAGGAGTATCGACTAGGATTTCGTTACCTGTTGTGTGTACTTCTGCCATTAGTATCCTGAGTCTAGGTCAAGTGGTTCCCATTCCTCAATGTCGAGATTACGATCCGTGAAATAGCCAACCTTTGCCATCTGGTCTACATAGGCTAGTGCGTCGGGTCCGTCATCGTGAGCGAGAGGGTCTGGGAAGTCTGCCACTTGATCCAAGAACCATTCGATCCAAGGGTCACGTGACTTTGACGTTGGTGATGTGTCGCTTAGGAGCTTAATGCGTCCGCGTTCGGCGCGTCCCTGAATAGCGTTTACGATTCTGTCGATCTTCCGCTGGTTGCCGTGAGTTAGAGGCTCAGGCGTGATGTAGCGATTGAAGCGTCTCATTTCGTCTTCGAGGTAATCCCCGATAGCGTTGAGCAGTGCTCCCTTCTCGATACCTAGTCGGCATCCATCCAGCTGATCGCAAGTTCTGATAATTCTTAGTGCAACCTCGCGAGCGTCCCAGTGACCGTGCTGGATGTCCAGTACGTACCAAGCGTCTTCCGTAACGAAGGTTGAACAGATAACTGTCTCGTCTGTTCTTACTACCTTGTTACCAGCCTTTACGAAGCCAGCCAAATCGACTGTTACGTAGTAGCTACCCTGAATTCCTCCAGAGTGTACGACATGGTTGCCCTGTCCGTCTCTGCCGGTTACGGCTGCTGGTAGCTTGTCCATGATCTCAAACCAATCGGGCTTGAGTACGTTACCGCTACCGGATACGAAGTCGGCTTCCATTTCCTGACGTACAACCTCACGTGACTTGTTAGGGTTGTTCATGAGACGATTCATTTCGTGCTCAGCCAGGAACGGGTTGTCCATTGACTTAAAGTGGAACGACTCGTACATTGGGTACGGGTCATCCGAATCTTCATAGTTGTAGTCCATGCCCATCATGAACATCTTGAAGAAGTGATTCTTACCCTTTGGCGTACCGATAAATAGTGCTGCACCTTCGTAGTCAGCCAGAGCAGGGTCGAGAATTTCATCCCACACCATAGCCTTCATGTCAGCGTATTCGTCGAGTACGACATACGAGAGACCAATCCCTCGCAGAGAGTCAGGGTTGTCGGCTCCCTTGATATAAATCTTTCGACCGTTGATCAGTTGAATCCAACCATCGTTGGTGTTCACGCCCTTGATCAGACCTCCATCCTTTTCGTACTTCAGGATGTTGATCAGCTTGGGCCACATGATTCGCTTGGCCTGGTCGAAGGTAGGTGCTACGTAGTAGACACCAGCTTCATCGTCTAGCTTATACCCGTGCTCGTTCTCCTCCATGAGGGCATGAATACCCAACATGTAGGCAGCAAAGTGCGACTTACCGAATCGTCGTCCGGCAGCGCAAATCTTGAATCGAGCTGGGCTGTTGTAAATCGCAGCCTGCCCAGGATGTAGTGATACTACAAACTCTCCCAGAGCCATAGCTACTCCTTATCGCTTAACGCCGAGTGCCTTCCTAGCCGCGTCTAGTGCTGAGGAGTTGCGAGACTTACGCTTCTCGACTGCCTTAGCAGCCTTTTCAGCTTGTCCCTTCCCCAACGAAGGACGGCTGGTACGAACCCTAGATTCCCGGCCTTGGTTGGCCCGGTTCTTAGATGCGTCTCCAGCCATCTTAAGTGCGACCCTTGCCGCGATTGGTGCTCTGGTTGTCCGAAGTTCCGGCCTTGCCCATGAACTTGGGTGGCTGATGCAGTCGGCTCTTAGGAGCTGCCCCTACAACGTTGCCTCCGCCAGACTGGTCACCAGCATGCTGCTTACTCTTGTCTGCGCCTGTGCTCATACTTATTCCTCAATGGTAGTGGGTTCGACATCAATCGTGATGCCGGTTGGTTCAGCATTGGCCATAGCCGCAGCTGTAAGATTTTCAATTCTAATTGTGATACCACCTGAGTTATCAGATGCATCATCGGAGTCGCGTGCATTAGATAGCACCTTGTCCAGGATGAGCTTTGCAGCTCCTACTCCACCGGCTAGGGCTTCTAGAACCATAGCGTCGATGATCTTCTTTACCTGATCTTGGCTGATATGAGTCCGCAGTGCGATCTCAAGGTCTTGCTTAAGCTCAGTAATTTCGTTCTTCTTGCCCTTGGGACGACCAGCAGGATTACCAGACTTCCCCTTCAGGAACTGGCCTTGCTCGTTACGTCCGTGTTCGGACTCTGTGACTTCGGTGTCTCCCAGCACGTGTGCTCCTTTGTTGTGGTACCCAACCGTGGGATCAAACCACGCAGGCAGATTCCGTGTAAAAGATTCTCGCGTACTCAGCGCGTCGGGCATTGTTGGAGGAAGGCACTGTACTCGAAACAGACCCGCATTGCAGGCAGGTCGGTTAGCAACCGGCTCCTCTACCTAAGAGGTTTACCTTCCGTTGTCTTGGTAGCGGAAGTAGGATTCGAACCTACGTCATTCGGCTTATGAGACCGAGCTGGAACCTCTCCAGTCCACACCGCTATAATTGGTCGATCTGAGTGGTACTGACCCACCGTTTCTCGTTTATCAGACGAGCGTCTTTACCATTGGACGACAGATCAATTGTTGGCACATCTACAAGGATTCGAACCCTGTCCTCCTGGTTCGTAGCCAGGTATGATTTCCCATTTCACCATAGATGTATTGTTGGCGACCTACCAGAGACTTGAACTCTGTTTCACCGCTAGACAGGCGGTTGCATATCCATACATGCTCGTAAGCCAGTGTTGGTGCCCCAGGAGGGGATCGAACCCTCAATCCTTTCGGCGCTAGTTTCTGAGACTAGTGTGTATACCAGTTCCACCACCGAGGCGTTGTTTGGTCGGCCTGTAGGGAATCGGACCCTATTCTTCCGGTTAAGAGCCGGGTGCATCGCCACTTATGCTTCAAGCCAATTGTTTGGTGCCCAATCGAGGTAACGATCCCCGTTCTCTGGATTACAAAACCAGTGCATCACCATTAATGCTTACCAGGCGTAGTTGGTGCGTCTACTCAGATTCGAACTGAGACTAGAAGGTTGGAAATCTCCGGTGCTTGGCCATTAACACTACAGACGCATAATTTGGGGTGGACTCTCGGTTACGATCCGAGGACTTCGCCGTCACAGGGCGGGGTTTTACCGATTAAACTAAGAACACCATTGAAAGGCGGACTAAATGCTCTCGTTAGAGACCACGCGGTCCATTGTTGGAGTAACGAGTCAGAATCGAACTGACCTAACAGGGGTTGCAACCCTGCACATCTGCCGCTCTGCCATCGTCACGTAATTGGTCAGGGTACTTGGATTCGAACCAAGACCTCTCGCGTCCAAGGCGAGTACTCTACCATTGAGCTATACCGAGATTGTTTGGCACTGCTAGTAGGAGTCGAACCCACAATGGGAGCTTAGAACACTCTTACCGATCCGGTCGGATAGCAGTATAATACTGTGCGGTTTGATCGAGGGTACCGCAGAACCAGGGGTATTCAACCATCAGTTTTTTATACAGCCTAGCTGCACCCAGAGGGAAGTCATTTTCACTAATGTGACTTATATTTGGTGGAGTCGCAGGGATTCGAACCCTGAAGCCAAGCTGTGCAAGAGCCGGTGTTCCCAATTACTTTCACGTCCCCAGTATTGGTATCCCATCGGGGTATCGATCCCCGTTTGCCTGGTTGAAAGCCAAGTCGATTAGCCAGTATCGGAATGGGATTCTGTTGGTCGAATGGGGAGCGCTCGCATCTCCGTCTGGGGCGTTTCAAACCCCCGCTAATCTATCTCAGCTACCGTCCGGTTGTTGGAGGAAGGCAGAAGAGTCGAACTCCATCCGCGTTAGCAGAACCCGGTTTTCAAGGCCGGTCGGGGAACCTACTCCCCTGCATTACCTTCCGTATCTTGCGCCTCAACAGACGCAGCTACTGAGGACTCGTTAACATTGCCGTCTGCGACTACTTCGCGCAGGGCTTCTACTTCTTCTGCTGAGATTCCGCCGTCAGCGGCTACTTCAGCCAAAACTTCTTCAAACGTCTCGTTGACAAGACCGTCAACGTCTACTGTGTCCGCTACTTCGTTAACCAGGGCTTCGATGGATGCCTCATCAACTTCTAGGACTACTTCTTCTTCGACAGCTACCGAGATCACTACTTCTGCGTCTTGGGGCTGCTCTGTGTCAACCAGGAACGTTACTGCGTAGACTCCGTGGTTGTTAAAATGACCGCGCACTGCTTGTGCTACTCGGTGGGCTTCCTTGTTAAAGGATGTTCGCTTGACTGGGAAGCGATTCTCTTCCAGGTTCTCAAAGACTACTTCATCAAATTCCGACATATCGTTTCCCATTGTTTGCTGTTGGCAGGGGACCACGGCATCGAACCGTGAACTCCAGGGTCAAAGCCTAGTGTGATGGCCGATTTCACCAATCCCCAACTGATTTGGCTGGCAATGTTGGACTCGAACCAACCTCAAGTGATTAACAGTCACCCCGCAGTCACCTGGACGCGTCATCGCCAATTGTTGTACGGTTTACCCGCAAGATAGGATCACCTCCTATTTTAGTCCAAAAAGGCTCCTTCGAGCTTCGTTGACTTGTTCTCCCGTGATAATCTTCTCTTGAATGTAGCCAATGCGCGTGCGCTTGGACCACAAAGAAGTCTCCTGGGTTACTCCAGCTCGTAGCTCAAATGACGACCCCTCACCGAAACGGCTAGTGGAAATCGTTCGAGTCAGCTGTGGTACGTTGACAATGACCTTCCGGTCCTCCGCGCCAACGTTAGCAGTGATCAAATCCTTGTCGATGGCCTTTGCCATCACCCTGCAGGTTCTGTCCAACTCGTGAGACGAGGCCCACGGGTGTTGAACTTTAAGTTCTGTTGCCCAGACTTCAGCAATATCCGCCACCGAAAACCAGATGGCCTGCTTGTCCAGGAATGTCTCACCTGGCATTGCTACCAGCGTGCGATTCATGTCCTTAGCCAGCTCCTGCTTGACATCTCGTGCCAAAGCCTCGCTGATACCGAAATGAGCAGCAATAGTGACCGGAGCCGCTTTTGCCATCATCTCCAAAATTCCTCTACGTGAAAACTTCACTGTATCTCCCGATTAGCCGTTTGCGCGTGGATTCTTACCGAATCGGCCTGTTGCCGGGTTCCGCCCACGTGTTGTGAAAGCTCTACCGCGAAGCCAGGTCCCCTTAGAGGCTGCATTGTCGAACTCATTGGCTCGAACCGGGTTCATCGGGTAGAAATAAGTCTTTCTGCGGCGGTTTCTGAACTGAACGCTCAATTCTTGTGATACTACGTTGTAAGTCGCGCTCTGAACGGCGTTTGACTGGCTAGTATCGATGTCGATCTCAGGGGTAGCGGCTGCTACGCCTTCTTGGATGGCCTTTAGGATGGCCGAGACCCGTGTTAGGAAAGCTGATGCCATTTTAACCCCTTTTTGGCGAGGGTTCTAGGACTCGAACCTAGCTGACCGGCTTTGGAGACCTTTACGTCCCTGAACAACCCCCAATTTGGTGCAGGATGTAAGATTCGAACTTACTCAGCGCTAAGGCCACGACTTTACAGGCCGCTAGTCTCTCCTGGGACTGATCCTACGTAGACTTGACCTGCTTGGGCTTAGATGTGCCGGCCCCGGTCATGTTATCCGTTTGCTTTAGGCCGCTTGATTGGCCATGTGAAGAACCAGCAGCCTTCTTGCCAGTAGCCTGGGCACCGCCCGACTGATCTTCTCGTGATTGCTTACTCATATTGTTCCTCATTTGTTCGCAAAGCGCCCCGAAATTTTTCGTGGCACAGAATAAAGCCCGAACAAGCTGAAGCTTGATCAGGCGATGTGCTGTCTGGTGGATCGAGTTGAAAGGAGTTAGCTGGTTGACACCACCTAGAAAATCCTACCCCATCGACCAAACGTGAAATCAAAGATAAGACCTAAATAAAGCCTACCCTAGCATTAGTAGTCTATGCCAAAATGACCTAAAAGTCAACCACTATTCAAAAATAATCTGCTGATTACTAACTGGAAGTTAGGGTATCGCCCCTAACATGACTCTAATCAACAGTCAATACCAAAAATGGCCTATTAACAGGACATGACCCCTCCTACACAAGTTTTACCTTGTATTTCAAGCACTTATATACAACCAATAGGTTGTTTTACCCTCCTGATAACCCAGTATTCATCCTGAAAATCCTTCACTTTGAACATGAAGGTGTTTCACCTAGTCTGGGGTCGATTTTTCTTGTAATGTGCGTGAGTTAGGCAACCGGCATGATGCCGTACATGTCAAGGGGGATGCCCCTAGGTTCTTATAACGAAATAGTCTAAGCCTAGGCTTGACACCAGACAAGGCTAGTGCTAGGCACATAGAACTAGATCGACTAAGCCTAGCCTAGCTTATGCATTTATATATCTTGACAAGAGGGGGATTGTGTGGCACCAACATAGTATGGCGCACTAGACTTGACAAGACCAAGGGCATAGGGTAGGGGGAGTATACCTAGGCTATTAGCTTGGCTATCCACGCTAGCCTGCGCTTGGCTATAACTAGGCACATACTTAGATCACATTGATCTATAGGCAGTGGTTGACATGATGGCAGATAGTGTTAATATGACCACATGAACACAGCAACTAGACCACTAACAGTTAAGGCACGCATTGCCTGGAGTAGATTGAACATGAACAGATATGAAGTGTACGGTATCGAGCATAACCAGTTACTAGGCTATGTCCATGCTGAAGATATAGACGGCGCATTCGAGCTAGCAGAAGCTAGGCATGGATTGCCAGTCTGGGTTATCAGCATTGGCAAGAGGGTTTAATCATGTTGACATACACCATAATACTAGGCATACTGTTAACAGTAGCAGCAATTCAAGGGTAGCAATTATGTATAAGTATCAAGCAGTTAGCCATATAAAGGAATGTAATGTCTATTGCCAACAATCGGCAGACAATACCGAGCGCATGCTACAGTTTGTGTTAGGCACCATTCAGCAGCAACTAGAGACAGTACCGGCAATACTTGAGAGCTTCGCGATAGATGGCAGCAATAGCAAGTATGCCTTTGGTTCTAAACGCCACGGGTTAGACTACATAGCAACACACAAGGTAGCATTATTCGAGCTAGCTACTAAGCACAAGACTAGTGCAGAAAATTTGCTAGCTGTCTTTCTACAGGTACCGGGACTAGGACTAGTCAAAGCTGGGTTTGCTTGTCAGATGTTCGCGGGTTTGGTTGGTTGCCTTGATACGCACAATATAACCTTGTATGGCGTGCCATTGTCGAGCTTGCGCTACAATAAGAAAGCGCACGTTAAGACACAGACCAAGAAAATAGCTAACTACGTGGCATTGTGTGAGAGCTTAGGTGGTTGCGCTTGGCTATGGTCGCGTTGGTGTGACTACAAAGCTAGCTTGATACCTCACAATTGGATCGATGGCGGGTTTAGTGTGTCAATGCTACACATTGAAGCGCTACGCAATGACTACCAGCACAATCTACCACGCGGACTAATGGATATAACAGACGCGCCTAAATGGACAGATACTTATAACCAAGTAGTCTATAGCTAAGGGTTGACGTGTTCAACCTTTACCCATACACTAGCTTTAACGAATCGAGGTAAATAGACATGACAGCACAGCGAGAACAATACCGGGAATTCATAGCAGGCAATAAGCCATTGTGTGTTATCGAACTGCGCAAAGACGCTGATACATTCAAGGTAGCAGTAGAACAAGCCAGCAAGCAGCAATTCGGACAATACCAGCTAGGCACAGAATACCATGCTCATTTGTGGTGTGCTCCTGAAGGGCAAGAGATTGTGCTTAGCCGTGAGTATGGTATTATCAGCGCTTACCTGTCACTACTCAATAACAAGCGCAATTGGTGGACAGACGAAGGCAGACGTTCAAGCCAGGTTAGGCTAGGGCAATTGTTCGGGTATGAACTGGAAGACAGCAGAGAGTTTGCTAACAATTGGACTCCTGAATTCTGCCAGTGTTCCAAGTGTGTAGGGGTTGCAAACGCAAACCCAGAGGTAAAATAGCATGTCAGAATACAAAGTATGTAGCGCGTGCAATGGTGACCAACACGTGACAAACAAGCCAACGCACTATAGGCTAGTGTGTGGCGATTGTGGACTAGTCGAGTCCGTAACTAAAACCGAAAGAGGTAAACCAGTGGAACAATTAGAATTTGAGACGGCATTGTATGCCTATGTAGCAGAACTAGCAACGCCAGCAGTGGTTAACAGTAGCCACAAGACGCTGCAGGACCTTAACACAAGGTTTGGCACTAGTCGCGTGCAATCAGCGCTTGCTATCATCTGGAAGCAAGAGCGAGCAGGCAAGCGGGTATACTGCCTAGACTGGGATGTTCAAGACAGCGAGACGATACACTATGTATTTGATGCGGACGCTAACAAGGTAGTCGGGCAATTGATCCCGGTAGACTATGAACTGATAGCCAATTCTGCAGGCATACAGGAATGGTCAAAGCGAGCGAGTGCATAATGGTCTATTTGATTGCGTTTGTTCTCGTGTTTCTGGTTGGTCTAGGTCCTGCACGCCGTGCGCGTGCGAGTACCTGGCTACTGCAGATTGCCTTAGGCGATGCTATCGCAATCAAGAAAGGGACGTATGTTAAGCGGTTGATTCGAAAGCGCATGCACAAGACTGCAGGCAAGACTATCAACAAAATCAAGGGTAAATAGTGGAAGAATTAGCAAAGCTTGGCGACTTGCTTATGTTAGTGGTCGCTATCGCTACAATCAGTGTATTAATAGGCATTTGTGTGCCTGAGGATGATGAAAATGATTAGATCAATCAACGTTTTGGCGTGTATTTTGGCGGGTTCATTGCTAGGCGGATGCGTGAACACGCGACCCTATGCGGAGGTAGGTGCGGGGTTCAACAAGAGCTTTACCAACACCACACACAAGTGGGAGGACGGCGGAGCAGGCCCGTTAGGTGCACGCTTTGCGGTTGGCTTAGAGGGTGAGATTAAGAACAATCCAAACTGGCGAGCTGGGTGCGAGTATGCACACTTCAGCCAGTACACAGTAGGTCCTCCATTCAATGATGATGCAGAGTCTAGCCTTGACCATATCGGTTGCAAGGTGCGGGTGTATCTCAAATGATGGCCTGGAACCAGTACTGCGAGGAGTGCGACGAGACCACACGCCACACCTACTACGGAGGATTCCAGGAGACACGATGGGAACCTGGCGAGCCTGCAGGCAGCACGTGTGACAAATGCGGAGAGTTTACACAAGACGAGGGTCCAGACGATGGCTATTGATCAGCAACAAGTTAACGAACGGGTGGCTAAGTTTGTGAATGCGCAAGCTAGCCTGAACATCGATACAGCCAAGCTGCTAGAAGAGCTGGTGATTCGAATCATGACACTGGAGCAGGCATTTGAAAGACTCAATACCAGCAAGTGATCAATTCATAATGCGCTGGTCTGGCTGGTGCTTCATACTCGTTTTGGGTATCTTGATACTAACATTGGGTATGTTACTGTGAAGACCTGGATGTTAGTCTACTGGTTTGTGTGTACTGGTTCACCTGAATGCAATACACTACGGATCAAGGCGATGGCCGAGAGCGAGCCACATTGCGAGAAGATCGCGAGAACCCTTCATGATGGAGGTGAAAAACGTTCATGGATGTGCGTGGTCCTGGATGATGACTTTGTAGACTTCCGTCGCATTGCCAAGTATCCAGACGACCTAAACAAAGAGATTCGAGTTATCAGGAGATAGCATGTTGAAGATGAAGAATTACGACCAGGAAGAGGTTGACCGCTACGTGCGAGACCTAGACCACGAAGTGCTACCACATGCGGAGCTTGTCAAGCTGCGTGAGAAGGCCCACAGTGGCGACGAGAGCGCTTTCCAGGCGCTATGGGTCCAAGGCACCAAGCTAGTGCTTATGGTGGCTCACAGGCTGCGTAGGCAGTCTCTGGTGCCGTCTGCGGAGTTCCTGGACCTCATTCAGGAGGGGAACATCGGTGTAGGCAAAGCAGTGCGGAGCTGGGACCCAGACAAGGGACGATTCAGCACGTATGTTGCCGAGATAGTGCGGGGGCATATGCTCATGTACACGAGCGGTCGAGGCCGGGAAGGTGGCGTGACTGGTCGAGATGCGGAGGGTAACAGGGCAACCGTTTATGCGGAGTCTGATATACTCAGTAGTGACAATGACGGAGTCGAGGAAGTTCACGAAAACTACCTGGTGTCGTTTGACTTTTCGCAAGTAGAGCATAGACTACTACGGAGAGCTATCGCGAAGCTGCCAGAGAAAGAGCATGACTTCATAATGCGGAGATTCTTCAGGGATCAGACGCTGGAAGAGATTGCGGATGTCTATGGGATATCGAAGCAGGCAGTTCACAAGGCAATCACTAAAATTATTTCCACACTCAGGGTTGACATTTCCTGAGATTAGCATAGACTACTAATGCTAGGGTCTAGTTTCTGTAAGTTTTCTAAACTTACTTCCAATTAGATATCTAAGTGCTAGTACTAGACCTAGGGTAAGGACAAGAATTATGGATACACAAGAATTTATCGAAGAGCTGCAGGCTTTCGATCCTAACTATCAGACGAAGTACCGCTCACTACGTGATGCTGCGCTCGCTGCTAACTTAGAGATGGAGTTCTATGACTGGTTGCTCACTCCTGACGGTATTCGCTACCAGAAGGCTAGGGCAGCGCATGATCACACTGCTGACAACGAAGTGCGGAAGCAACAAGTCCTGGCAGAACGTGAGATGTTCACTCGTAACAGAGCGAACGAAGCGCGAGGGTACGTATCGGCTGGAGACGAAGTGTGAGCAAGCCGGAGGTCCGCCTGCTAGCTGTTGACCTGGAGGTGGGGCAATCGATTACGCGGGAGTGCCCGTGGTGCAAGCGTAACAAGCTGTCCATAACACGGAACGAGGCAGGCGGTTTGCTCTACAACTGTTACCGGGCGAGCTGCGGTGAGCGTGGATTCATCCCAACGGATGGAGTCTACGAGAAGCCAGAGCGTAAAGCACCAAAATTGAAGCCTTATTGGGGCGAGAAGCTGCCGATTAAGTACAGCGATGCTCAATACTTCTACCGGCGCTTTGGTATCCAATCGGATACCGCACAAGAATACATATGGGTGACTGACAACGACGAGTACTTGCTGCCTATCTGCGACCCATACGGGCGCGAGCGGGGCTACGTTCAACGTCAACCCGTTTGGAAGGGTGATCCCGCGCCAGTGCGTGGAGGTCGGCCAGATTATCCGAAGGCACGAACCTGGATGCACGCTCAAGGTCCTACGCAAGCCTGGTATCATAATGACAATGAGCGTGTAGTCATTGTGGAGGACCAAATATCAGGCATTGCAGTAATGCAAGCAGGACTGACGTGTGTTGCTCTGTTAGGCACACACCTGGATCAAGACAAGGTGCGAGAGATAGCGAGCGTGAAGCCTCAAGAGGTTATCATTGCGTTGGATGCGGATGCTACCAACGAGGCGCTTAAGCTTGCACGTAAATGGGGCTTGGCGTTCAAACGAACACGAGTTGCGATACTTGCCCGTGACCTCAAAGAGGAATGCACGGATGACATACCGGAGATTTTGCTATGAACTATGGACATGCACCATTGGACCTAGGAGTCCACGAGCTAGACTTGCCAGAGCATATGAGCTACTTGTATCTGCCAGTGCGGATGCCAGAGGAGAGCATTAACGGAGTCCGGCTACCTAAGAACCTGGCGTGTATCAAGAACGTAGTGCGGGGCATTATGGAGCTGTACGCGGATGATGACGAGTACATTTACGTCACTGCTAAGCGCGGGTATGGTATCCAGTCTCGACCCGGTTGGCACAGCGACGGCTTTGGTACTGACGACCGCAATGTATTGTGGTGCAGAGGTGAGCAGACAGAGTTTGCAGTAGGCAACTTTGGTGAGGTACCGACAAGCCACGCGGAGGCGATGGCCCACTTCACCACCAAATGCGAGTACGACTACAGCATTCACAAGTCAACGTTCCCTGACCAGACCCTGGTGCTCATGGACCAGTACAACGTGCATCGACCACCTGAAGCACAGAAGAAGTATTCACTAGAGCCTGCGCCAGCGTTGCCCAGGCAGTTCGTAAAAATAAGCATCTCGAAGATGCGGTACAACCTGGAGGGTAACAGTCATAACTACCTCTTCGACTATGACTGGAAAATGTACGACCGTGATTCCGTGCGAAACATGGAGCACTACGAAGAGACTGATTTTATTGACCCTAGGATGCTACCTTGATCGACGCAACAGTCATCTCAGCTTGTATCGCCTCACGCGAGGCGTTCGAGCAAGTAGACCCTTATATGGACTTTGGGGAACTATCACCACAAGGACAGATTTGGTACCCGCTCGTACAGGAATGGTACAAGGCAG
>WLWG01000407.1_pt1 | contig 44119 bp, 32 predicted proteins | sample 6712871 | NCBI WGS metagenome assembly WLWG01 (sample SAMN12718693, study PRJNA515312) | sponge metagenome | isolation source: marine sponge | host: Mycale hentscheli | place: New Zealand: South Island, Marlborough, Capsize Point | collected 2003-05-01
CTCGGGGAGTCCTTCACCGCGATCTAAAGCCGTCAAATATTCTTATCGATTTAGTAGGTAAGCCACATGTGTCTGATTTCGGTCTCGCAAAAAGACTTGAAGGAAATCAGACAATGACGCACACCGGTGCAATTCTTGGTACTCCGTGCTACATGTCGCCGGAACAGGCCGCTGGAAGTCGTGGAGACGTTGGGCCGGTGAGTGATGTATGGAGCCTTGGCGCAATCCTCTATCAAGTGCTTGTGAATAGACCGCCGTTTCAGGCATCGAGTCCGATGGATACATTACTCGCAGTGCTGGAAGTGGATCCACCACTCCCTCGCTCGATTAATCGCGAGGTCAATCGTGATCTGGAAATGATTGCCCTCAAGACGCTTCAAAAGCCACAGGATTTACGTTATGCATCAGCAGCGGACTTAGCCAATGATCTTCGCGCGTTTCTAGCAAGTGAGCCGATTGCAGCCCGCCAAGGCGGAGTTCTCGATGTTGTTTCCCGGCTTCTTCGAGAAACACACCATGCCGTTGTCTTAGAGAATTGGGGACTCCTCTGGATGTGGCATTCGGTTGTGGTGCTCATTTTGTCAGTCATTACAGATGTACTCGCGTGGCAGGGAGTCGAAAGTCGTTGGCCTTATGTTGTGCTCTGGACTGGTGGTCTTGCCTTGTGGGCACCTATCTTTTGGGCATTGCGTCATCGAGCGGGCCCAGTTACAGCAGTTGAACGACAAGTTGCTCATATCTGGGGTGGCACAATGATCGCCAGCATGCTGCTTTTTTCGGTAGAGGAGTTGCTCGGCTTACCAGTACTGAAGCTTTCACCGGTTCTTGCATTACTGGCAGGACTGATGTTCTTTGCGAAAGCAGGAATTTTATCCGGCGTTTTTTACATACAGTCGATTTGCCTGTTTGTCACAGGCTTGGTTATGTGTGGTCTTCCTCAATTTCAGCACATACTTTTTGGGCTTGTAAGTGGCGGATGCTTTTTTATACCCGGGTTGAAATACTATCGACAATTGACTGAGTCTGAGCGATAGCCTGCTGAAACTTTTGTCTCAGCACTTGAACCAAGTGTGCACTGCGAGTCTTATCAGATCACATGCGCCTCGAATCATTTCGATACCATTCGCTTTGCTTTCTCCAAATGTTCTATCGGTAAAAGTTATTGGCACTTCTGTCATACGAGCCCCTGACCGATGTGCCCGCCACAAAAAGTCTTCAAAAAAAGCATACCCAGAGACAAGATTCGTGAGATCAATATTTGTGATGCACTGCATGCGAATCGCACGAAAACCACTTGATCCATCACGAATAGGAACACGTAGAACAACGCGTGTGAACCAGCAGACAAGCCAACTTATGACGTGTCGCTTCACTGACCAACCAACAGTATTTCCACCAGGTATCTTCCGAGATCCGATAGCGATATCAAATGGTTCTTCGTTGGTTGGCGTAAGGGCTTCGAGAAGACGTGGAAGATCAGCAGGATTATGGCTCAAGTCCCCATCGAGATGGATCACAATTTCAGCACCCCTTTGCTGTGCAAACTGAATTCCCTCCAATGTTGCTGTTCCAAGACCACGACGATCAGTACGGAGAAGAAGGTGGATGCATTCCTTTTCTTTTGCCTGCTGTGCAACAATTTTTGCCGTGCCATCAGGTGAGTTGTCATCAATGACAAGTATCTGAGCATGTGGAACAATGGCATGAATTGCTTGTAATAATTGGCTGATTACAGCGGCTTCATTGAACGTCGCTATTTGCACGACGGTTGTACCCGAAGGCCATTGAGGAGGTGTGGGGTGCGTGGCCTGCATGATATGTTGGTGAGGAATGTTGGTAACACCACAAATTCTAATATAAAAAAAAGGGAGCCGGCAAATGCCGACTCCCTTCCTGTATGAACAATAGTTTTAAAAACTAAGGTCGATCACTACCGATTGTGTCCCCACTGTTGCAAGTTGACAATGCTCGCAATGTTGCCGGGGAAATTGTGCTGGACAGAAAACCAGATGAACCATCAGCCATGGCGTATCCACTAACACCACCAGCGTGTGATGAGCTTGGCATGGCCTGCGACAACGTGCCTGGAATTGGTGAAACAGATGCTCCAGTCGCAAGACCAAAGGTCGTTGCATTCTTGTGACCTTCCCAGTAGTTTTCATTGTAGTTTTCTTCACTGAGCATGATGGTGTTACTCGTACCATCACGATAGCTAGCAAAGCCTCGATCAGCATGAAGGCCAAGACCACCATTGTCGCTCAGGGTTTTGGCATTGAACGCACCTGAAGCTGTTGCAGATGCACCAGTTTCATCACTGGTTCCAACATTGGCCTTATAAACACTTTGGCCAGCTGTTTCTCCAGTGAATGAAGGGCAGACTAACCAATCAACGACAACCGTGTCAGTACCACTTGTGGCATTGTTATTATTAGCCGAACCAGTACCCGGAACAACGTATTTGCCAGCTCCACCGATCGCAGCGTAAAGATTGTTTTCTTCACCATATGGAAGAATTGCTACAATGTGACTCCAGCCAACAGTAGCAGCCACTGGGTTCGTACTGTTACCAGAACCAGCTGCATTGACACCCATTGCCTTAGGCAAGAAATTATCTCCACGACTGGCATGCTTGTCAGCATAGTTGTGACAAGCCAAACCTTGTTGCTTCAGTTTATTTCCGCATGAACTGCGACGAGCAGCTTCACGAGCCTGTTGCACAGCTGGCAACAGAAGACCGACCAAAACACCGATGATGGCAATGACCACCAGAAGTTCGATGAGGGTAAACCCTCGACGTGTCGAAATTTTCATAAAAAGAACTCCACCCTAACGGGTAAATGAGAAAAAAAGAAAACCCAAAGATTCGGAAGAAAAAGCACGTGCCCCTTGTTGCTGTGCAGGTTCTTGATGACTAAATAACATATTTTGACCATCTGGAGAAAAAACGTTCCGTGCGCCTTCTCCCCACCATGCGTAAAAATACAGCCGGGATCCGCTGTAGTCAAGCACTTAGATTCACTGAAAATAGACAAGCTCTCTGAAATCTGAAATGGTCGCAAGCTAGGAGGTTTGTAACGAATTAAGCTCGTTTATGCGTACTTCGACCCCTCAATAGTGGGTGTACTTCCAGTTCTACTCTGTGGGACTGCATTATTTTTGCAAGCACGGGTTTTTGGACTCATTGGACTAATGATTAGGGTCGGCAACAGTGATTTGAAGCATCTGTCGACTGAAATTTCTTCAACGACAGAAAAGCGCAAATCATTTCCCTCAATGCGAGTTCCTGCTGTCAACGCAGAATGCTGGAAACGACCTCGCCATGAACATCCGTGAGTCGGAACTGACGGCCCTGATATCGGTATGTCAGGCGAGTGTGATCAATACCGAGCAGATGCATAATTGTGGCCTGCATGTCATGAATGTGCACAGGGTCAGCAGTAATGTTCCACGCATAGTCATCTGTCGCACCATGGACATGTCCACTGTTTACTCCGCCACCTGCCAACCACCATGAAAAAGCCTTTCCAAAATGGTCACGGCCCTTTGGGTTGGCTGGGTCACCTTGTCCAAAGGGTGTCCGACCAAATTCACCACCCCACGCCACCAGTGTATCCTCTAGCAATCCACGATCTTTAAGATCCTGAACCAGTGCAGCAGATGGTCCTTCTGTATCGTGACACTGAATTTTAAGTTGACTGTACAGGTTACTGTGTTGGTCCCAGCCAGCGTGCATCAATTGGACAAATCGAGTACCACGTTCCAGTAGTCTTCTCGCTACGAGACAGTTGAACGCGAAAGATCCCTTCATATGCACATCAGGTCCGTACCGCTCAAGCACATGTTTTGGTTCATTCGAGAAGTCAATGAGATCTGGCACACTCGATTGCATTTGGAAGGCCATTTCATAGGAGGCAATCCGAGTATCAATTTCAGGGTCACCGTAGTCTGCCAGGTGCTTGGCGTTCATGACGGCAAGGTCATCCAGTAAGGCTCGTCTGGCAGCACGACTGATACCTGGAGGGTTTGCAAGATACGGAACAGGCTCTCCCGTGTTTCGGAATTTTACTCCTTGATAGCGACTGGGAAGAAAACCAGAACCCCAGTAGTAATCAAAAAAGAGCTGCCCACAACTCTTTGCTTTATCAGAGGAAGTCATGACAACAAAAGCCGGCAATTCTTCAGTCTCGCATCCAAGACCATACGACATCCATGCACCGAGACTCGGGCGACCAGGAACTTGGCTTCCGGTGAGAAAAAATGTGACCCCAGGCGCATGATTGACAGCCTCGGTGTGAAGGCTTCGAACAAGACAGATGTCATCGGCAAGCCCGCCAATGGATGGAAGCATTTCACTCAGTTCCATACCACACTGGCCAAACCGCTGAAATTTTTTGATTGGTGCAACGACAGGCCATTTTGAATACCCACTCGACATTGTTGAAAGACGAGTTGTTCCTCGAACACTATCTGGAATATCCTCACCAGAACGTTTGAAGAGAGCATCTTTCGGATCGAAGAGATCAACATGAGAAGGGCCTCCTCCTTGCCAGAGCATCACCATTCGTTTTGCACGGGGAGCGTGGTGTGGAAGGTCAACACGTCCGGGTACGCTTCCTTCACAAGTGCTGTCGCGTTTGAAAAGTGATGCCAAAGCAGCAAGACCGATTCCTTGTCTAGCTGACCCAAAGAGTTGACGGCGCGTAACGCGAGCCAGATTTTCATTGAATAGATCATGCATGATTACAGCCTTCTCATTCGCAGTCTGAGGAAACTCATTCGGTGGTATTTTTTAAAGTGCTTATTCACGAGTGAGTGCTTCATCAAGATTCAGAATGGCTAAGCAAACATTTCCTAATGCAGTGAGTTTCACTGGGTCGTAAGAAGCGTCTGGTAAGCGTGTATCGCTGCCAAGGAATGCATGTGCTGACTCCATAGTTGTGTGGGAATGTTGGTGCGCATACATATCTGCAAGTACGGCACGTTCGGTAGAGGTTGGCAGTCGGCTCACAACGGTACGAAATGCAAAAATAATCTGTTCATCAAGCGTATTCCTGTTTGTCATGCATCGCTTCGCAAGAGAATGCGCTGCCTCAACCCATGTTGGGTCATTCAGCGTGGTGAGTGCATGGAGTGGTGTACATGTTTGATTCGCCCGAACGGTGCATGTACGACGGTTGGCAGAGTCGAACATGTTGGCAGGTGCAACAGTTCGTCGCCAAAAGGTATAGATGCTCCGCCGGTAGAGGTCTGCTCCAGTTGATTGAGGGTAGGTAAAATCTCGCTCTTTCGTAATTGCCAGTGATTCCCAGATCTGATCAGGCTGGTATGGGTATACCGGAGGGCCCCCAATGTTTTCATTGAGTAAACCACTACAAGCAAGGGCCCAATCACGTAAAACCATGGCAGGCATTCGAAAACGACTCGCACGGCCATGGAGTCGATTCTCTGGATCTTTTTGCAGATGGTCGGGATTGATTTTACTCGCCTGTCGATAGGTCGCGCTCATAACCAGTAGTTTGTGCATGGACTTCTGGCTCCATCCTCTTTTTCGAAATGCAATTGCAAGCCAGTCAAGGAGAGCAAGGTGCCGTGGGTACTCACTTTGCACACCCATATCTTCTGTGGTTTTGACCAAACCCGTCCCGAAGAATCGTTGCCACATCCGATTTACCTGAACGCGAGCGGTGAGAGGATGATTTGGGAGGAATAACCATTTTGCAAGACCAAGCCTATTTTTCGGAAAGGTATCAGGTAAGGGCGGCAGGTTTGCCGGTGGCAGGAAAGCAAGAGTGTCACCACGTGGTGAGAGATAGGCACCGCGATCAAGTACACGGGTTTCTCGTGGCTTGTTGTCACTCATAACCATAATTCTTGGAATCTCATCACCATTGAAGGCATCATGAGCCTGCTTGGCTTTTTCATACTCAGCAACGATCAGGACATCTTTCATGACTGACTGGCGTACTTTGCTCATGAAAAATTGTCGTAGCCCTTTTTCAATTTTTTTCTTTTCAGCATCAGATCGAGCGTCTTCAGATTTTCGGAGTAATGGCGTGAGTGATCGTGGAAGATCTTTTCCGTCTGCAGCCTGCCCGTCGGCAAACAAGCCAGCTTTCCATGCGGCATATGCAGCGTCGATACTAGGCTTGGCTTTTTTCTCAAGCTGTTTCATTGTTTGTCTTAATCGTGCGAGCTCTTCTTTTTGGCCAGCAGTTGCAACCTCTAAGAAAGGTGTGGCAACACGGATGCGAGAAGATTGTCGACCAGGCCGGCCGGTTTCTGCCACCTGGTTAAAAACATGGAGCAGTCGGTAATAATCAAGCTGAGTTAAAGCATCATATTTGTGATCATGGCACTGAGCGCATGCCATGGTCAGACCAAGCCAGGTTGTGCTTGTTGTATCAACGCGATCAAACAGATTGTTGAATCGCTGTTCTTCAGCAATTGCACCTCCTTCACCATTCAAAAGATGATTCCTGTTAAAGGCAGTAGCGATTTGTTGCTGTTGTGTTGCGTCCGGTAGTAAGTCCCCTGCAAGTTGCTCGATTGAAAACTGATCAAAAGGCATGTCTTTATTCAGAGCGTCGATCACCCAATCTCGCCAGATCCATTGCCACGTGTCACCATCCTGTTGAAAACCATTGCTGTCTGCAAAGCGAGCAGCATCGAGCCAAGCGATTGCCATGCGTTCGCCGTAGTGCTGATTCGCTAACAATTGATCGACCAATTGTTCATAGGCGTCTGGTGATTGATTGGTGAGAAACTCGTCAACTTTTTCTAGTGATGGAGGAAGACCTAAAAGATCGGCATAGAGACGTCGAATTAATGTTTCCCGGTCGGCCTCCGGTGACGGTGCAAGATCGACTTCTTCAAGTTCAGCAAGAATAAACGAATCAATTGGATTTTTAGGCCAATTTTGGAGTGATGCCGTGCCAATCACTGGCGGATTATTTTGAACAGGAGCCACAAATGCCCAGTGTGTTTGATATGTGGCCCCTTCATGAATCCATCGAGAAAGAATTTTTTTGTCGCGCTGAGAAAGACGACGATTCGAGTCTGGTGGTGGCATGAGGAGATCACCGTCATCGGAATGGATGCGATCGATGATCAGGCTCTCCGAAGGGTCAATCGCCCCAGCATCGAAAGCGGATTGTCGTTGATCGAGACGAAGATCGGCTTCTCTTTTGTTTGGGTCTGGCCCATGACAGTAGAAACAGTTTTCAGCAAGGATCGGACGAATGTCTCGATTAAATTCCAGTGGCTTACGAGCGGTATCGTCAGATGCCCCTGCAATGTCACTGAAAAGCAGAGCAAGAAAAAACCAACTCAAACAAAAAAAAGTCAGTCCTCCCTGCATTTCTTTGGCATCGTTTTTTGGCATGCAATTCCCCTATAAAGCATTCGACGTAGGATGAGCACCACGGAGATGATTCTGATTTTTGTTCACACTGAGCGCTGTACCAAGAAGTTCAACAACATTGTGTGTACTCTATGTGTATCAAATCCATTGGACAATGCATGTTTGTGCCTACCCGTTGAGGTGTTTTACGAAGACAGTCGCTCTTCTCGTCCAAACAAATAATGTCTCTTCCTGGACACATTTACAGATTCCATGAAAATGGATAGTGAAATGCCGAATCGATACAAGAAAGAGAAACAATTGTGCCAAGAAGAGCATGTTGATGTGGCAATTATTGGTGCAGGAGCGGCGGGCCTTTTTGCTGCAATATGGGCAGGGAGAAATTCAGAAGGCTATCCGATTGGAATCACAGTCTTCGATGGGGCAAAAAAACTCGGTGCCAAAATTCTCGTAGCTGGTGGTGGACGTTGTAATGTGACCCACCGTCGTGTAACAGAACATGATTTTGCAGGAAGCAGTCCGGCAGCAATTCGCAAAGTGTTGCGTCGCTTTTCAATAGCACAGACGATTCATTTTTTCTCCAATGCAGGTGTTGAACTTAAGGAAGAAGAAACGGGTAAATTATTCCCAGTGACTGACTCAGCGAGGACTATTCTTAATGCATTAATTGACCAGTCTAAAGAATCGCATGCGTCAATTGCACATCCTGCACGTGTTACTGATATCGAACAACTTCCGGAGGATGGTACAGCAAATTACGTGAAGCATGAACCACGGTTTCGAGTGGTGTTGGAAAGTGGTGTGTTGCTGGCTCGACATGTCATTGTGTGTACGGGTGGGAGATCATTGCCCAAAAGCGGTTCAGACGGCGGCGGCTACAGATTGGTGGAAAATCTAGGTCATACAATTACAAAGCCTTTAGTCCCTGCCCTGGTTCCACTCGTTTTGGAGGGCAGTCATTGGATTACAGAGCTATCCGGAGTAACTGTTCCCACAACAGTCACACTTTCCAAACCATCAGGAAAACGAATTTTTTCTTGTTCCGGCAGTACGCTCTGTACACATCGTGGCCTCTCAGGTCCGGCTGTTCTTGACATCAGTCGTCACTGGCTGATTGCACAAAATGCCGATTCAGATGTTCAGTTGAGTATTAACTGGCTGCCTGGCCAGAATGCCGAAACGGTCGATGAGTTCTTTCAGTCTCAGCGTACAGGAGCACTTGGCGTGTTGCGTCAATGGCTTCCAGACAGATTAGCTCGACGAATCTGTATAGAATCGGAGGCTCCACTTGTCGGTGATCTAACTCGAACCATTCGAAAAAAATTGGTTCAACGTATTACGGCTACGCCATTACCTGTAACTGGTGATCGGGGTTTTTCTATTGCCGAAGCGACAGCCGGTGGCGTCCCTCTTGAAGAGGTAAAACTGGAAACTATGGAAAGTAGAAAATGTCCCGGTCTTTATCTTGCGGGTGAAATCCTTGATGTAGACGGTCGAATTGGTGGCTTTAATTTTCAGTGGGCCTGGTCGAGTGCGTATGTCGCAGGTGTTGCAGTTGCACAGTCGGTTATCGAAGGCAACGCTTGATTAGAGAAAGCGATTATCGTGCAAAGCCAACAAAGAAGCTGAAGAGTTGCTGGCTGTCAAAATCAGCGTATGAGACAGGCACTGCAAAATCGAGTGCAATCGGAGCTGGTCCAAGTGCGGGCATGGTGATTCGGAGACCAAACCCTGGGGATACTCGAAAGTCTTTAATAGTTACGTTTTGTTCAACTGTACCAAAATCAGTAAAGACAACACCGCGAAGGGAATCATCGGCAGTGATGGGAAACATATATTCAACGGTGTTTAACCATTCAAATGGTCCACCAACAATTGCCTCTTGGCCTGTGGTTGTGCTTTGCTGCCGTGGGCTTGCACCACGAAAGACAAAGCCTCGCATAGTGTTGTAACCGCCAGCATAAAAGTTGTCGTACGATGGCGTATCAGGGCCAGAGAATCCGAGTATGGTGCCCATCGACAAGACATGTCGCCCTGAACCATCGGGTCGCTGATTGAGAAGGAAGTATTGCCGAGCTTCAAAAACGCCTCGTGGATAGACAAAAGTTCCTATCACCTGTTCGAATTCGACAGTTGCAAGATGGCCCTCGGTTGGTAGGAAAGGGCTGTCTCGAGTGTCGTGAATAAGCCCACCACTGAAGCCGTAGACCGAGTTCGTTCCTTGCATTCTTTCGATGTCGGGTACACCTGGAACACGAGGGTTGAAGATATCAACGCTCTCACCACGGAAGCCAGTATTTACTGATAAATCGGGGGCAAAGACAAACTGATACCCAAGGCCAACACGGCCTCCTACACGACCTTCAGCCCAATCAAAAAAGTAACGAGTGAAGTACGAAGCACTCGTTGAGAGTCCTACGCGAGTATCAAAAAGATATGGTTCTTGAAAAGTAGCAGTGTATCGCTGTAACTCTGTACCAGGTGCTGCTTCGAGTCGAAACCTTTGGCCGGCACCACGAAAGGCAGTGCCGTTTCGTATGTCATCCCAACTTGTTGGAAGTCGAGTAATATCAAAATTCTGTTCATCGACCACAATGTTTCCAACCAGGCCCGCATTGGAGTTGACCCCGGCTCCGATCATAAGCCGGCCTGTCTGTGTTTCTTCAGCATTCACATCAACCACTACATATGGTTCGTTGCCAGGAAATGGTTGAAGAGGAGGCTGAGCGAAGCCCGGTGGTGGAAGCCCCGGTTGACCCATTCCGGGGACGTTTGGAAGAGGATCAAATCCAGAAGGATCTGAAAAACCAGGTTGTCCAAAACCTGATTGTGCATAACCCGATGGTGTGTTGGGAGCAGCTTGAGGTTGAGCGATAGGCTGCTGGGCAACCATTGGGGTCGCTGTTGGGGAGGCGGGCGGAATGCGTCCGTAGTCAACTGCATCCGGGCTTGTCGCTGCTATCGCAGAGCCACCCCATGCAGCTGCATTTGGGTTTTGGGCCGTTGATGGACCGGGAATACTTGGCGGGCGAGCAGGTGCAGCCTGCTGAGGGAATGACTGTCTATACGGTGGCGGACTTGTAGCGGGTGCCGAAGTGGTAGTTGCGGGTGGTTGATATCCGTACGCAGGACTTTGTCCACGCCATTGGGGCTGCTCGCGCAGTTCAACAGGGCTGACGGAGTTTTTTGTGCCTGGAGCGGGCTCACGAGCAGTATCTGCAGATTCTTGCTCGGATGGTGATGGAGCTAATTCACCTTTCAGCACGAGGTCAAGCACGGCGTCACCATCGTCAGGACTCTGGCCTCGAAAGCCTTTTTGATTTGGCTCACGAGCAATTAATTGTTCAGATGGGTCAGGTTTACTAAAAACAATCCGTGGTCCCTCTCCCCGCGCAGGTTCATTGAGGAAGAGACCACTCGATGCAATTCGCCGTTCGTCGGAACGCAGTTTTCGGATGTCCAGAATGTCACCGGGCCGGAGGGAGAGCCGGTTCAATATGACGCTATGGCGAGTATGAGGGTTTTCGCCGCCAATACGGACGTTGATTTGTCCAACCCGATATCGCTGTCCCTCGGCCACCTTGTAGACCAGATCAAGTTCACCAGGCTCTTCGAGGAACCTTGGGTCTGCTTGAATGTCAGCGAATACAAAACCTCGACCGCCATAAATATCACGAATAAGACCCAAGTCAGAATCCATATGATTTTGGTGAAAGAATTCGCCACTTTTTAGTTTCAGATCACGTTCAAGGAATTCCCCTTTAAAGCGACTGTTGCCAAGAAATGAAACATTTCGAACCTTGTAACGAGGTCCTTCATTAATAACAAAGGTGAGCAAAGCCCAGTCCCGGCCGAGGCCATGTATGACTTGAACTTCACGACCAACGCGTGCCTGGAAAAAACCAAGGCTGCGGTAATAGGCTGTGAGCGTATCAACATCGGCATCAATTTTTTCGTGATCAACGTCGCCACCTAGGAACCAGAAAAATCCCGGCTTGGATTTGATCTGTGTGAGTAATCGAGCATCGGTTGCAATGGTATTCCCAACAAAGGTGGTCCAAAAAGATTTGCGACTACGACCTTCATCGACAAGAAAGACTGCTCCTTTGTCACCCGGCTTTGTTCCCTCAACAGTTGTTACACGAGCTGCGTCGTAACCTTTCTCATGGTAGTAACTTTCAAGTCGACGACGGGCTTCTTCGACCACATAGCTATCAATGGAATCACCAACATCAATCTCCGATTTTTTTCGTAATGTTCGAGTTGTCACACGTTGGTTACCAACAAATTTTACATAACGTAAGGTCGGACGTTCTACCACCGTAAAGACAACTACGACCCCTTGACGTACTCGTACATACTTGGGCAAGACGTCAATAAATTTTCGTGTGCGATGGAGCGTCCGCACATCTTCTTCAATGGCCTGTGGATCAAAAATTTGCCCAGCTCGTGTGTTGAGTTGTGGCAATTTTGAGATTTCAACAGTCTCATTTCCTTCAATCCGAACCTCAACAATGCGTTCGTCTTGCTCTGCACCTTCAGTAGTTGACGGAAGCTGTTCAACAACTGCTGATTGAGCAAAAGCATCTTTTGACCCTGCAAGCAACATTAGTAATCCGGCAATACAAAGCAGGCGACCAATCACCCTGAAGGTGGTGATTAGAGAAGCCCCGATGGCGCATTCTTTGAATATACGGGTGTTCGGCATAGGTGATATGGCTCGGTCAATTAGTCAGTCGTAGGCATGAAGTATTAAGCCAAGCGGACTTAGGCCTTCTACAGCAAGCCGCTGAGAAATACCGAAGCAACTCTGGTCTCCACAAGGCGAAAACTTGCCAGAGGTGGAAACAAGGAGTTATTTTAGGGAATAAAGGACTTGTTACTGCGAACATCGGTTGAAGTAGTCTTACCCAGTCTGCGATGCTTAACTGATTGGTGTAGCCTCCGAACTTTGCCGATGGGCGAAAAGAAAAGGAGCAAACAAGGAATTTGCTCAGAGGCTACGGGTATCCATGCTCCACGATGGAATATATGTCACCGACTGTCATCAATCTGAAGGAGTCTGAAGATCTGCGTGATGTGGTGCATCGCGTTGTGCAAGCGCTTGCTGAAGGAGATGTTGTTGGTGTTCCAACTGAATCAAACTATTGCCTCGCTGCTGCGGGCACCAATGAGACAGCTGTTAAGAGAGTGTGCGCGTTCGCTGATTCCATAGAGCATGAGCCCCAATTGACAGTTGCTATTAAGAGTAGTGACGAAGCGTCTGACTGGGCACCAGCGATGACACCACTTGCCTTGCGATTTGCACGACAATGCTGGCCAGGTCCATTGGCGATGGTGCTGCAGGATAATCATCCAGATGGTTTGGTGCATCAATTACCGGTGTCCATTCAACCACATGTTTTGTGTAATGATCGAATTCGCTTGCGGGCACCAGGACATAGGATGCTGCAGGACTGCATGCGACTTTTTGCTGGCCCCGTTGTGCTTGCCGAGCCCGGTGGAAGCACAGAGCCTCCTAAGATGGTTACAGATCTTATGGAGTTTTGTGGACAAGATAAGAAGTCAATGCTTTTGATAGACGACGGAATGCAGCCAATTCAAGAAATAGTTTCAACGATCGAAATCCATAAGACAGGCTTTCAGGTCATTCGCGGTAATACGTTTAGCAAAGAAGAACTTCAAGATGTTGCACGATTAACAATACTTTTTGTTTGCACGGGAAACACTTGTCGCAGTCCAATGGCCGAAGCGTTGTTTCGCAAACAAATAGCTCAGAAATTGAATTGCGAGGCCAGCGAAATCCAGAAACATGGTGTTGAAGTCAAAAGTGCTGGCCTGTCTGGTTGGGGAGGGAGTAGAGCCAGCGAAAACGCTCTTCACACAATGAAACAATCAGGAATTGATTTGAGTGGTCACACAAGCCAAATAGTGACAGAAGAATTACTTCAAAAAGCTGGCATTGTGTGGACGATGACAGCCGCCCATCGGGCAGCAATTCTCGCCCAGTTTCCAAAATTTGCTGACCGAGTGCACATGCTTTCACCTACAAATCAAGACGTGTTGGACCCATTTGGAGGGACTGCCGAAGCCTACAACCAGTGTGCTCAGCAAATCCGTGAGCATCTTGACGCTCAACTAGATATACTGGAACTTCGAAGTCCGCTAGATAGTTGATGTAGGTGGAATTCTAATCAGTCGAATATGCAATTCGAAATGATGTTTATGTGCGGGAGCCATGGCCTGCAGCCTGGATTGAATGAATGAAAATTGCGATTGGAAGCGATCATCGAGGGGTTGATGCCCGCCGTCGTCTGATCGGATTCCTAGAGCGCCACGGTCATTCTGTAAAGGACTGTGGAAGCCATGACGAAACAGCAGTGGATTATCCAGACGTAGCTGCCGATGTTTCCCGCCAGGTTGCCGATGGCTTGGTTGATAGAGGAATCTTACTCTGTTGTACCGGTGTAGGGATGGCCATTGCCGCGAATAAGATTCCGGGTGTTCGTGCTGCGACGTGCCACGATGAGGTTGCAGCTGAGATGAGTCGACGTCACAACGACCTGAATGTTCTCTGCCTGGCTGCAGAAATGGTAGGTGCGGAACAGCAGGAGAAAATGACAGAAATCTGGCTCAATACAGATTTTGAAGGCGGCCGGCATGAACGGCGATTGAGCAAGATTTCTGCCCTCGAGGCAACGGCGTGCGGCCCGCGAAGTGCCTAAAAACTCCGGTGACCGTCAAAATCTTCCCAAAATAGCTGGATTCTGCGACAGAAAACTGATCGTGGTAACGTTGGTGAAATGTGCTGATTTTGAAGGCCGACGAAGACTTGTCATGTCGTAACGGTCGTGCCGAAACACAGCCAGATTTTCTCAGCAAAATTAGCTTCCAGTTTGTTGCGTCACCAAATCACGTTGGTAATGTCGGGGGTAGGGAAAAACATGTCGTTCCATTGTTGTTCCCAACAAGTAATTGAACCCGCCGCCTTCTGTAGGTTGCACCATGAATTTCACAAATACACCGACTCCTGAAGAAGTATCATGCCTGTTGCAAAATGCGGCATTGCGCGATGCAATCGAACCATTTCTAGAGGATGAAACATTCGGTGATATCGATTTTTTTGAAATGCCTACGGAAGTAGAAAATCGTTATCTTGAATCAATGTTGGCTTGGGAGCAGGCGCCGGTTTTACCTGTTGGCCGCTGGTTTAGTCCCTCACTTGTGTTGCAACCGGCTTGTAACCTGAGCGAGGAAAATCTTCGCGAAGAGTTATGGGGAGTTATCGAAAGACTCTATGAGGGTCGAATTATTCTCGATTTCACGGACCATCTTTCAGATCGTGATCTCTACAACCTCATCCGGAGAGAGATCCTTCCGACATCGGTCAAACGTGTTGATCTACCAGATAATTATTTCCACTGGGATTGTAGCGTTGCAGGTCGTCCTCCTGAATTTTCTACAAGTGATTGGTACCCCGAGCCTGTTGTGGATTCATTGATTTGGCTTACGTACTACGCTGACAATGCTGAGCGAAGTGAGTGGGAAGTTGAATATTGCATTGATCTTCCACCGCGTGAGATTCCACCATATCCCCGAGCTATGCCATCCGCACCAGTATGAGACACGTTGTGTGAGGGAATAACGCAACTTTTGCCCGCGTGCGCATTCCCTGTACAATAAGTCAATGTCTAATTCTGTGCCGTGGGTTCATGCAGCATGCCGACGAGGCCAAGGTGCTCAATGAAGTTGTTCATGTTTTCTTCCAGATTGTGTTTCTTCTCTTTGATCTGGTCGCTTGTAATTTCGTGTGTCTTCGAAGCAACAGTCACGGCGACGACACCCGAAATAATCGAAAACGCAATTACGAAAGCGTCGCGTTATTTGCGGAACCATGGTCAGCAGCCCGATGGAAGTTTCTCGCCACAAAGTGGTCCAGCGGTAACGGCTCTCGCAATAACGGCCCTTGTACGAACCGGAACGTCTGCTGATAGTCCGATGGTGGTGCGTGCAGTTCAATACCTTCTTACGTTCCAACAAGCAGATGGTGGAATCTATCAGCGTGAATCAGCTGTTGCGAATTATGAGACATCAATTGCCATACTCGCTCTTCATGAGTGCAATACTTCGGGGCACTATGAGGAGATAATAAAAAAAGCCAAGCGATTTCTTACAGCAATTCAATGGGATGAAAGTGAGGGGAATACGTATGCTGATCCTGAATATGGTGGTGCCGGATACGGCCGGCACGAGCGACCAGATCTTTCGAATACGGCATTTCTCATCGATGCATTGAAAGGCGTCGGAGCAAGTTCAGATGATCCGGCTATTCAGCGTGCATTGATTTTTGTCTCGCGATCTCAAAACCTCGAAGGCGCTTATGACATACTCGAAGTCGCACCCAAAAATCCTGATGGTGGCTTCTATTACACGCCAGCAAATGGGGGTGAAAGCCAGGCTGGCACAACACCAAATGGTGGTTTGCGGAGTTATGGGTCGATGACATACTCGGGGCTGAGGAGCATGATTTATGCTGGCGTTTCAGCGAATGATCCCCGAGTTGTGGCTGCAGTAGAATGGCTTGGACGGCACTACACATTTGCAGAAAACCCTGGCATGGGTGATGCCGGCTTGTTTTACTATTTCCACACAGCTGCTAAGGCGCTTCATGTTTTGGGTCAGGATTCATTTATAGATACTGATGGGAAAGCCCATGACTGGCGAAAAGATCTAACAGGTGTTCTTCTGAGCGCCCAGCACGACAATGGTTCGTGGGTGAACAATAACACTCGATGGCTTGAGGGTGATGCCAACTTGGTAACAAGTTACGCACTCCTGGCATTGAGTTACTGTCAGGCATCTGCCACCGAATAGGCTGGCTCAATGTGTCGCATTCGAGTCCGATGTGGGCTCGGTGAGCCGGGGGGTGTTTTGCTCTGCCTTTGAACGGGAGAAAGAAACAAGTAAACGGGAGAAAGAAACAAGCATGAGTTTATGCAGTTCCAAGTGAATTAGATTGCCATGAAACCGATGCAGTCTATCTTAAAAGGTGAAGGTTGATGAAATACTGGGGGGGACGCAGTGTTGTGAAGGCACAGAACCAGCATCAAAAATAGAGGACCTGGTGCCCGGTGCCTTGTGATCTAGAGAATAATCATGATGGAAAGAAAGAATCAACGACTTCAAACAGTTGAGTCCGTGCGAGACGGTGTCACAATTGAAGATATTGCAAAGCGGGCTAATGTTTCAAAAAGTACGGTGTCGAGAGTCCTAAACGGTAGCGCAGTAGTCAATCACCAGAAGCAAGCTGCCGTTCACCAGGCTGTCATTGACCTAGACTATACGCCCAATATGTTTGCTCAGGGGTTGGCAAGCGGGAAGTCAATGACACTTGGCATCTTGACGCAGAATATTGGTAGCCCCTTCTACGATTCAGTTGCCCAAGGGGTAATTGAAGGCCTAGCAGGATCTGGTTATACCCCGACTGTTATTGATAGAAGATATGAACAGACAAAAGATGCAGCCTCAATTGAAACACTTATTTCACGAAAAGTTGATGGACTTCTTATTGTTGGTGGTGAAATGTCTGCATCAGAACTTCAGTCTTACAACAAGCAACTACCAATTATTGTTGCAGCGAGAGAGGTAAAAGGCTTTGAAGGACAGAGCGTCTCAGTCAATAACAAAAAAATCGGGTATCTAGCAACAAAGCATCTTTTGGAAAAGCAGCACACCCGGATTGCATTTATTCATGGAACAGAGGGTCACCCCGATGCACGGGATCGGTTCGCAGGGCATCTTGAGGCCCTTGAAGAGGCTGGTATCAGTCGGTCTGATGATCTTGTTTATCAAGGAGACTTTAGTGGGCATGCGGGGCTCATGGCTGTCAACAATCTACTCGATCAGGGTGTCTTTTTCAGTGCGATAGTCGCGGCAAATGATCTGGTTGCATTTGGCGCAAGACTGGCTCTCTATCGCCGGGGCATCAGCGTTCCAGGTGACGTTTCAATCATTGGGTGTGACGACCAAGCGGAGGCAGCCTTCATGACGCCGCCACTTACGACAATGCGGCAGCCTTCGTATGAAATGGGAGTTGTCGCCTCAAGAGTTCTTCTTTCGTTGATACGTAAAGAAGACTATACGTGGCCTGAATTAACCCCAGAATTACAAATTCGTGAAAGTGTAAAACGTTTCACAAGTTAATGTTGCAACGCAACCTTCATGGGCAGAGCAGCCTTGGTCACATTATTCCTTTAAATCAAAGAGCCGCCTTAACGCTTCAAGAAGCCCATGAGGTGGGCCTGCCTTACTTTCACTTCGCAGGGAAGCCATAGGGGGATGAAGCATCTTAGCAGCATACCTTTCAAATGCCTGTCGAATTTCTTGCTGACTGCTGTTATCAAGATTTGGAAGCTTTCGGAAAAGTCGATCAAGTTCTACTTCACCTGTTTCATTCCAACCCGCTCGGAGTTGTTCAATAACCGGAACGGTTGATCGATGGTGCATATCCCCCATGAACCGACGAGTTTCTTCATCAACAATTGTGAGTGCTGCTGGAAGTTGTTTTTGTCTTCTACGGCGATTGGAATCACACGCCTGACCAAGATCATCGATTGAGTAAAGCCAAACCCCCGGCCTGGTACCGATACGTGAATCGAAGTCGCGAGGGACCGCAAGATCGAGAACAACAAGGGGACGTCCCTGCCGCTGATCTTGAACCCTTTGGAAGAGGTCGAGTGTTACGACTGGCTCTGAAGCACCAGTCGTACTAACAACAAGGTCCGCATCAGCAAGCTCACGAGATATGTTGTCGTAATCACCGGTTTGAGCATCAAGTCGTTGTGCCAGGCTGTGAGCCCGCTCCACAGACCGATTGATAATTCGGATGTGCTGTGCTCCAGCGTCACGAAGATAACGAAGGGTTTCGGCTGCCATTTTCCCAGCACCAATAAGAAGCACACGTTTGTCATCAAATCGTTCAAACACACCACTGGCAAAATCGGCAACCGCGATGCTTGGAATGGATAAACGTTCCCGTCCGACAGCTGTTTCAGTGGTTACACGTTTTGCGGCTCGTAAGGCTGCCTGAAAGAGTTCTCCAGTAAGAGGACCAGTCGTTCCACTTTTCTGAGCAAGCTGCCATGCCTGTTTTACCTGGGCAACGATCTGAGGTTCCCCAAGAACCATGCTGTCGAGTCCGGCTGCAACACAAAATAGATGTTTCACAGCAGCAGTTCCTTGTTCACCGCCGAGCACCCTTCCGACATTTGTAGGATCAACGCCCCGGCACTCTGCTAGAAACATTGCTAATTCATCTGGTGGAGGTGGTCCTCGGCGTTCCTCGTCAGCAGCGTACAACTCGATTCGATTACAGGTCGACAAAAGGACTGCTTCACTTCCCGGAAACTGTTGCTGAAAACGCGTAAGCGCCTCAGTTGCTTGCTCTGATGAGAAAGCCAGTTTTTCACGTAGCTCAATCGGGACAGTGCGGTGACTTCCCCCTGCGAAGGCGAGGCTCATGAAGCATCTCCAGCAGGAATGGTTATGACTGCGGCGTTCCCCTGTGAAGGGGTAAGTCCGTGCTGCGTACTTCCAAGTACTCCCCACAAAATTGAAATTGTGAGCATCGTGAGGCTAACGAGTGATAAAAGTGCTATGACTCTTCGGCCAATTGCACGTTGTCGCATAGCTCGTGAGGTACCAGCTACGATTATGAGCCAAGCGACAAGTGCTCCCATGCGAAGAACAACAGGATCAGTCCACGGTACACTCCCTAAAAGGCCATGTTGCTGGTTGACAATATTTAAGATAATTCCTGAAACAAAGCCGAGGCTTCCCGACATAGCAGCGGTTACTGTCATTCGTGATGACCAGATCGATAGTTTTTCCAAGCTCGGCATACGAAATCCTTGAAGGGGGGCCTGTTTCCGATTAAGCCGCCCGGCCTGAATAAGCCACATGCCGCCCGCGAGGCCACCAAGTACAACAGCGACGCTCATCACAAGATTGAAACTTCCGTGAATGACGCCCCAAATTTGTGTCGCAGGACTTTGTGGGAACGGTTCCCGGCTTGAAAGTTCAGCAGCTCCGATAAGAGCTAATACAACGGGGAGTACAAAAAGACCTACGGGTGTTCTGGGATTAGAGATGGTCATCCAAAGAGATCCAGCTGCTAAAAGCCAAGCAGCCAGAAGATACCAATCAAACTCACTCGATAATGGTATGGAAGGAAGCGTGGTTGAACGCCAGATGAGATACAGGCTGTGTGCAACCAGACCAGCGGTTACAAAACCAATCATTGTGATGCCTCGGACTCCAGACCGAAACCAGAGCCGACTTGCCTCAAATATGAGCGCAACACCATAGCTGGCGGCAAAACAGACAACAGAAATTCGTGAGATGAAATCAGCCATAGAAACCCTAGTAAAAAAGCTCACCCTAAACGTGTATCAAGATCTTCCAGAGAACATGAAATCAGGGACGTATCTGAGGCAGGATGAGCATAGAGAACAAGAAACCTGGCCGCAGCCTTCCTTTATGAATCAGACTATTTAACTATTTTCCGTTTGGAATCTTCTTATTGTACCCAAGAAATAGACAACTTTGAGCCAACAACCTGCTTCCTACAAACTATACTGAGCCTTATGAACGTTGATTCTGATTCCCCGGACCAAAACGAGCCAGCCACTGGCAACGTCGAAGACTCCCTTTTTATGAGGGCATGTCGCCTCGAACCGGTATCTCGTCCGCCAGTTTGGCTCATGAGGCAGGCGGGTCGGTATCTTCCCGAATATCAAGCCATTCGTAATAAGGTGACGTTCTTGGAACTGTGCAAGAATCCAAAACTTTCTGCTGAAGTTATGTTGGCAACAGTGGATCGACTTGGTGTCGATGCAGCAATTATTTTTAGTGACTTGTTGCCACTATTGCAGCCGATGGGCCTCGATTTGGAATTTACCCCTGGGGAAGGCCCCGTCATTCATAATCCACTTCGTACCCGTACAGATCTCGATCGATTTCACGAGCTTGTTGATGTCGATTCACTCAGCTTTGTTTTTGAGACAGTACGTACAACACGTGCCGGTCTTCAAAAAGAATTGCCAGTCATTGGTTTTGCGGGAGCTCCATTTACTTTGGCTGGATACGCCATCGAAGGAGGAACAAGTCGCAACTGGTTGCATACCAAACGATTTATGCTGACTGATCCTGATGGGTGGCATGAACTCATGGAAAGACTTGCAAGGACGATTGGCAGATATCTTCATGCTCAATTTGATGCTGGAGCGAATGCGGTGCAGGTCTTTGATAGCTGGGTAGGTTGTCTCTCACCAGAACACTACCGTGAATTTGTTTTGCCCCACAGCCGGACCGTCTTTGAATCAATAGCTGGGCGAGGACCGATTGTCCATTTTGCAGCAGGCAATCCAGCGTTATTACCACTTGCGGCCGAAGCTGGTGGGACGGTCATGGGTATTGATTGGCGAACCGAATTAGATCATGCCTGGAAGCAGGTGGGTTATGATCGAGGCGTGCAGGGTAATCTCGACCCGGCTGTACTGCACACGACTCCTGACGTTGTACGTCGTCGTACGGAAGACATTCTTGCACGTGTTGCGGGACGTCCTGGTCACATCATGAATCTTGGTCACGGTATATTGCCAGAGACTCCAGTTGAAAATGTATTGGAGTTCATTGCGACCGTTAAACAAAAATAAAAAACGAGTCAACTCGTAGTCATATAACGGGCAAATTCTTCGAATATTTTTCATCTGTGTTTCTGAGCGAATTGGGGTAAAACTAAGGGTTGGCCTGAACGGTACCAAGGCAGTCCCGTTGAGCCTTATTTCATTATTTTATTTATCCATTCGCGAAGCACCGACACATAATATGACCACTTTGGAGCAACGTCTCTTTCATCTTTTTGACCCACGTGATCGCAAGCGAGCACGCAACCTCGTTCCAGAAAAAGTTGTCTGCCCTCGTGTTGGCCAAGTCCAGGCAACACTTTCGAGTGATGACGGAACAAGCCATGAGGTTTTACTTGAGCTCTCTGCAAATCGACGGGGCGGCATGATCCTTGAAAGTCATTGTACAAGTCCCGACGGACGAGCTGGCAAACCATGCGCGCTTGTCGCAGCAGTTTTGCTTGAGGTTGATCGACGAGGTTTGCTGAGTGGTATTGCAGAGCAGACACCGGTAACACTCGACATCGTTGCCGATGAAACGGATGATTTTGAAGAAATGGAATCAAAGCCATTCTCAGCGTCGAATCAAGAAAACGAGACGGAGTATTCAGGCCAACCACAGCCAGCTAGCCCGCAGTTGACACGGACTTTGCATAGCGAAAATCGTTCAGTTCAAAAAAAAGGACGACAGCCAGCATGGTCTACCGAACTTGAAAACCGTCGGCGTTTGGTTGAGCCTGCATTACGAACAAGTAGTGTCGTCTTGGGTGGTTTGCGAAAAAGTACTGGCACCTTGATGTTTTTACTTGATGCAGCATCGGCTGACAGTCGACTTGTTGCATTGCAACCATGTCGCATGCCGATTGATGAATCTGGTCATCCTGCCGGTCAGCCAAAGCCAATCATCATTGGCCCGCAGGCGATTTCTTTTGGTCATTTTGATGCTGATGAAAGGCGAGTGCTGTCTATGCTCGCTGGCACAATGTCTGCTGAAACACATCATGGTGGGCAAACACTTGAAGAACGTACCATGAGTCGGTTTTTGCTAAGCCGACAATCTGCAGCACGGGATCTTGCAATGCTTTGTTCAGAGGGTCGGCTTGTCTTTCAGCCAGAGCCCCGTCGAGCACCAGAAGCAGTTGTGCCATTAGTATGGGATGCCGGTCGACCGTGGGAATTTGCCTTAATCATTGAACCCAGTGACGACACGGGTCTTGAAGCCTGTCTTCAGAATGACCTTCTTTCGAAAAAGGAAAAGAGGGTTTGTCCAAAGAAAGCCAGCCTCAATGGCCTTCTTGTTCGGGGGAGTGAGCGACAGTCACTCCAAACGCCGAGATTGATTCTGCGAGCTGGCTTTCTTGTGCTCGAAGATCGCCTCTGTCGGCTTGTTATTGATGCAGCTGCAGAGGAACATCAGGGTGAGTTCTCAGAGCAAGACGAACCGGCAGGTCTTCGAGGTTGGATGGAGCAATTTGATAGACGAGGTCCAATCGAGCTGTCGGGGTCTCAGATTGATGGACTCATTGAGCAGCTTGCTTCACTGGCAGACTTACCAAAGTTAGAACTTCCTGGATGGACAGGATGGCAGGTAGAGTCAGGAAGGCCCCAGCCTAAATTAGTATTAGATGATTCACCAAGTACGAACGATGAAGAGCAGGCAGGATCGCTTGATCCTGAGGAATCGCTTGGTCGGCCGAGGCGCAAGGCACGTAAAAGCAAACCAAAGATTCAGCTGGGAGGAAATATTTGGTTTGACTACAGTGGAATTCAAATAGCCGCAGATGATCCAGCAGGTGGCGCGGCTGATGCAGCGAGGCGTCGACTTGTTCGGCGAAATAAAACAGCAGAGCGCGAAGCGCTCAAAGCACTGCCACGATTTGGCTTTTCTCCAGTCCGAACAGGACATGCAAGTGCGACAGAAGATGATGCCGCTCCAACGCATCATGTTGAGGTTCCTCGTTCGCGACTTGATGCATCGGTATCTCAATTAGCCAGTGTGGGGTGGGCAGTAGAGGTGTCCGGTCGACGATATCGGCCAGCTGGAAATGTGGCGTGGAATGTTAATAGTGGTATTGATTGGTTTGAACTTTCGGGATCGATTGACTTCGGTGGTGTCATTGCGGATATGCCCGAACTCCTTTCAGCTCTTGCAAGAGGCGACCGAGCGGTTGATTTGCAGGATGGCTCTCGTGGAATCTTGCCTGCTGACTTTGCGACTCAGTTAGAGCCTCTCCTTGCACTTGCGCAGGAAAAAAATGGTCGTCTGCGGTACGGCCGTATGCAGGCAGCGCTCCTTGATGCACTCATTGCCGGAATGCCACAGTCGCAGGTGGACGATGCATTTTCTGTCATTCGTGATGAACTGGCTGCTGGTGGTAGGCCGGAACCAGAAAATGAGCCAAATGGATTCGAAGGTAGCCTGCGACATTACCAAAAAGAGGGTCTGGGGTGGCTGAGCTTTCTTGAGCGACTTGGCCTTGGCGGTTGTCTTGCGGATGATATGGGTCTTGGAAAAACCATTCAGGTGCTCGCGCTTTTGGTGCGAAGACAGCGGGTGCTTGAGGAAGCAGGCATAGCGACGCGGCCGTCACTTGTCATTGTGCCAAAAAGCTTGATTTTTAATTGGATGCAGGAAGCCAATCGTTTTGCACCAGAATTACGGCTACTCAACTATACCGGTCAAGAACGGACTGATTCAGCAGAGGCGATCGATCAATTTGATCTTGTTCTTACAACGTACGGAACCCTCCGCCGTGATATTGCGCAGCACCGAAAAACTGATTTTGATTATGTCATTCTTGATGAAGCACAATCAATTAAAAATGCAACAAGTCAGGCTGCGAAAGCATGCCGTTTGCTACGCGCAAGACAGCGATTGGCTCTGACGGGCACGCCAGTCGAAAATCATATTGGTGAGTTGTGGAGTATCTTCGAGTTTCTGAATCCCGGGCAGCTTGGAACAGCTGGTCGCTTAAAGCGATTTCTTTCCGGCGGTCGAGGGAATGGGTCAGAGCTTGTGGCACGAGCCGTGCGGCCCTACCTGCTTCGAAGAACAAAAACAGAGGTGCTCTCTGACCTCCCTGAGAAAACAGAACAAACGCTATTCTGTGAGTTGGGTGACCAACAAAGAAAAGCATATGACGATCTTCGTCAGCATTACCGTAATGAGCTTACTACTCGGATTGGCCAGCAAGGAATTGGTCGTAGTCGAATTGCAGTGCTTGAGGCTCTTTTACGACTCCGTCAAGCAGCGTGCCATCCAGGCTTGATCGATGCAAATCGAATTGATGATCCATCCACAAAATTAGATACGCTGTTGGAACAACTCGATGAAGTACTTGATGAAGGACACAAGGTACTGGTGTTTAGTCAATTTACAAGTTTTCTTGCAATTCTTCGACGGAAGTTGGATGAACGAGGTCGGACGTATGAATATCTAGATGGCAAAACCACTGATAGACAAAGCCGTGTTGAGAGGTTTCAGGAAGACTCGGACTGCCGGCTTTTCCTAGTCAGCCTAAAAGCAGGAGGACAAGGCCTTAATCTGACTGCGGCAGACTATGTCTATATTCTTGATCCTTGGTGGAACCCAGCAGTGGAGGCCCAAGCTATTGACCGGGCTCATCGTATAGGTCAGACACGTCCTGTGTTTGCATATCGACTCATTGCTCGCAATACAGTTGAAGAGAAGATCCTTGCCCTTCAGGATCAAAAACGTGAACTTGCGGCATCAATTATTTCTGCTGATACAGGGATTCTTTCAGGACTGACAACCGAAGATGTTGAAATGCTTCTGTCGTAAGAGGTATTTTCGAAAGATGAGACCTCATATAAACCAAATATATTTATTGCATTATTTGTAGACAACACTTCGACAGGATAGCGTGATGGTTTCGTAGTGAATTCTTCATTTATCGCATTGGAAAAACTGAAGGAACAATCAAATAGTTCTGTTTGCTCATAGCCAGAGATTTGAAGTCGTAGAAGTATAAATCGAAAAAACCCTGCGTACTCTAAAAATGTCCAGCAACGACTCAGTGGTTCGCCACAACATACTTGTTGTAGATGACGAAGAAGACCTCCTTGAATTGGTGCGATATACACTCGCCAAGGAAGGACATTCGATCACATGTGTCGACACGGGAGAGAAAGCTGTTGATTCGGTCAGGCAAAGGTTACCGGATCTTATAGTGCTCGATTTAATGCTTCCTGGAATTGATGGTCTTGAAGTATGTCGGCGTCTCAAAAGAGATTCAAAAACACGTGAACTGCCAATCATAATGCTTACCGCCAAGAGTGAAGAGCGAGATGTCATTATCGGTCTCGATGGCGGTGCAGATGACTATGTTACAAAGCCTTTCAGTCCTCGCGTTTTGCTTGCGAGAGTAAAATCTCTAATGCGTCGTAAGGATGCAGAGCTACGTGCTCAGCATGATACAACCATTCAGATCAGAGAACTTGTCATTCATCCCGGTCGGCATGAGGTTACTCTGCAGGGCGAGCCTATAAAGTTAACTTACACCGAGTTTGCTCTTCTTCAATTTCTTGCAAAACGACCGGGGTGGGCATACACCCGAAGTCAAATCGTTGATGCAGTGAAAGGGGAGGATTATCCAGTTACGGAACGTTCAGTCGATGTGCAAGTCGCCGGTTTAAGAAAAAAACTTGGTGACTTTGGTGGTAATATTGAGACTGTTCGGGGCGTAGGGTATCGGTTCCGGGCATAAATTCTTAAACCCATCGCAATACTATGCCCAAACCTCGGCTCTCAAGGCATCTCTTTGGAACTTACGCGGTGGCATTAGTCATCGTGTTAGCGAGTTGTTACTGGCTCTCAGCCGTGCGAATAGCCGCTGTTACAGAAGAAGCGGAGTTCAAGCGAATGAAGACAACTGCTGTTGGCTTGGCAGATCTTCTCAGAGGCGTTATCGATTCATCCCGAGAAGAGCAAATTACGCCACTCTTGAATGAAATTATTAGTTCGGAACAACAAAGATTCGAGATCTTCGGTTTTCAAGGAAATCGTTTAGGTACGACATCCTCCAAAGAGTTATTGCAGGACGACGCAATTGATACGTTACCAGACCTGAAATATCTTCTTGATGAAACGAAAGCTGGGAGAACTGCAAAGACAAGTTGGTACAACGTTGAAAAGAATAGTCGACTTTTGGTTATAGCGGTCCCATTCGGCCCCATAAGCACTCCAATAGGTGCACTCTGTCTGTCGGTTGATACGCATGAGATAGATCATATTCTGTCAGGTTCATTTAAGAAACTTTTGATTGGTTTTGTTTCTGTTGGCTTGTTTGCTCTGTTCATAGGATGGCTGATTGCACTTTGGGTTGCAAAACCAGCACGTGATCTTGCTCGTGCAATCAAACGTGTTGTAAATGGTGATGGAACGGAGCCGATACCAAGGCCGGAAGTTGCAGAATTAGCAACAATTGCTGAGGCGACCAGTATTCTCAAAGAAAAACTTGTAGAACGAGGTTTAACTCTTGGGCGAAGAGATATTGAACAAGAGGCTGTCCTCGACAGCATGATGGAAGGTGTGCTTGCAGTCGATGTTCGACAACAAATCGTCGGTCTTAATCAAGCAGCAGCAACACTTTTAAATATTGATATCGACGTCGCTCTGCGGAAGCCACTTCAGAGTGTGGTGCGAAATCCAGCAATACGTCGCTTTGTTCTCCGGGCTATTGATTGCCGTGAGCCGATAGAAGATGACTTCGATCTTCCAGGTCCTCCAAAACGAACAATTCGTGCTCATGGTACGGCACTCCGAGATCCGTCTGGAGAAGGTGGGGCCGTAATGGTTTTAAACGATGTTACTGAGTTAGAGCGATTAGAGATTGTTCGGCAAGATTTTGTGGCAAACGTATCACATGAATTGAAGACACCTATTGCAACAATCAAGGGATTTGTTGAAACACTTCTTGATGGAGCAATCAATGAACCAAATGATAATAAACGGTTTTTATCCATTGTTGCAAAACAAGCAGATCGGCTTGAAGCAATAATTGAGGACCTTCTTGCTCTCTCACGGATCGAACAGAGTGAGGGGTCCGGTGTTCTGCCTTTAGAGCCAACACAAATCGCGGATCTTTTGGCAACTGCATGTTCGGACTGTATGCCTCGAGCAATGGAGCAGGGTATTACGATGAACATCAACTGTGACGAGAGCCTGATTGCACCGGTGAATGCTCCCCTTTTAGAACAGGCAGTTGTTAATCTGATTGAAAACGCAGTCAAGTACAGTGGGACTCATCAACCAATATCAATTCGTGCCAATCTGGAAAAAGTTTCTTCTGAAGATCAGGCAGAACTTACGATCAGCGTTGCTGATCACGGTTGCGGAATACATTCAGAGCATTTGCCCCGACTCTTCGAGCGGTTTTATCGTGTGGATAAGGGCCGTAGCAGGCAGGCGGGTGGAACAGGACTTGGACTGTCAATCGTGAAGCACATTGTTCAGGCTCATGGCGGAACAATTTCAGTTGATAGCCGACCGAACGAGGGTAGTTCATTCTGCCTTCGAATACCGTGCGTTTGATAGCTATTGTGGTCTTCCGTATATCGGACTGCTATTCGTTCGGGACACCATCAGGCGCCATTTCCTCAGTTAATTTATTTTTTAGGTCTTTGTTGAACTGAAGGATTTTCTCCCATGCACTCTCAGGCGTGTCTGCGTATTCGAAAAGATCGAGGTGTTCATGTGAGATGACACCAGAGTCCGCGAGAAAGTCAAAGTCAATAACTTTGGACCAGTAATCATGTCCAAATAAGATAATCGGAATAGGTTGCATTCGGTGCGTCTGTCGAAGTGTGAGCGTCTGAAACATTTCATCGAGAGTGCCAAATCCTCCCGGGAATAATACAGCACCAACAGATCGGAGAATAAAATGAAATTTTCGTAGGGCAAAATATTTAAATTGGAAGCAAAGCTCGGGAGTGATAAATGGATTTGGTTGTTGTTCTGCCGGTAACTTGATATTGAGTCCAATTGATTTGCATCCGACATCAAATGCCCCTCGATTTGCAGCCTCCATAATGCCGGGACCGCCGCCAGTGACGACGACATAGGATCGTTTTTTGTCACACTGATTATCTATTGAAACAAGTCGAGCAAATTGCCTGGCAGCATCATAAAAATGCGACAACTCAACAAGTTTTTCACTGCGCTGAACTTCAAGAGCAAGTCTTTTGTTATCGACATCCAAAGCCTGATTACGAGTGGCTTCTGACAAACGTCTTTCTGCTGTATTTTTTTCGGCTATTTGTGTACCACCAAATACAATGACAGTTGACTCAATATTATCTTCCTGAAATGCAAGTTCTGGTTTACCGAGTTCCAGCAGCATGCGAACGCCCCGCATTTCAGTCCGTTCAAGCAGTGCACGGTCGTCTTGCGCAAGGCTATAGCTAGGTGAACGAAGAATCGCCTCCATATTTTCAGTAACAAGCGCAATGTCATCTCCAAGTATTGTATTTGGAAGGTCGTTACACATGTCGGCATGAGTCTCACTCCAGGGAGTGTTCTCTTTTGATGTTTGGTTCTCGACTACTTTCTTATTGTTTTTACTCATTTTATTTCTAACTTGAAGACATTGCTTCTGAAAATGTACGAGAAGTCTTTTTCGTATGACTCGTTCCTACAACTGTGACTGAGCCATGATCGATTCGTAGAGATTCAACCTGCCAACGTCGAGGCTGTCTACTTTCTGTGCCCGGCGAGGATGAATTGGCGAGACGCTCAGGAATAGTTGCCAAAAGAAGAATTCGATCACGATATTGTTGTATGTCTGTATCCATCCCTGAGTTTTCCAACATTTTCCTACATTCCTGAAGAATGGCATTACGAGGGAGAGGGAGTTGCCCCACGCCGGCCCTTTGCACAGTTAGGGCGAATTGGTTGGCGGATTTGAGCCGGACCTCAATGTCTGCCCACGCCACAGCTGTAACTCCCCACCTCGAAACTTCTATTCCGATACGAAATAGGTGTGGTTCGAGTTTGATGCGTGGGCGGGACAGTCGGCCCCATAATGCGTTCCCAAGAAGTTCAGGGTGATTTCGAGGCAAGTCATTTCCCAACCATGCATTTATTTCATTTTCACGCACGCTGATACCCCATTTGTTTCTATGCCGAATTTCATTGGTGACGGATGCTATCTGCGTCACAAAACGTCCTGCAATTGACTGCTCCTCCAATCCAATATTGACAACCGACTGATAAAACTGAGGTGGCACAAAGGCTAGACCGAAAACAAAAACAATTACCATGCTGCAGGCCAACGTTGCAAAAAGTGGCAGCCGATACGCTTTCATCTGCTTAAGTGCGTTATGAAACGGTCTATTTCCCTCGTTGTCTCCTAGGTCCCGCGAGAAATTTTCATGTACAGTATTTTCCAAAACAGATCTCTCAACTGGTTACCCAGCAAGTTTGCATAAGCTTGAGATTGGTAACACACCATCATCCTCAAGAATGACGTCTCCGAGTGCATCGATTTCTAGTTCATCCCGCAAAACCCGCATTTCAGATGGTGCCTCGATGCCTATTCGTACTTTATCACCATTTACTCTTACGATTGTTACCACAACTGATTCACCAACTCGAATGCGCTCATTTTGCTTTCGGGACAATACCAGCATAAAAGCCTCCGTTTTTCGTGAGATAGATTTTTGAAATGAATAGAGCTAGCAACTGTGCAGGCTTTATGTGATCCCGACGGGTGGACAGCACCGCGACCTGGTTCACCAAAAGGCCTGGGAAAGATAGGAGCCAAAGGAAATATCGTCCGGATACTTAAGATTTCTTGGCCGTAACGATTTATCACGCAGTCATACGGATCATTCCGGCTGCACCGGGGACTCACTAAAAATGTAAAATCTTTTTATAGAATTTGATTGCGCATCAGTAGACACTGAAAGAATCTGAACTTATTTCTTTTCAGCCTGAGTGTACTCTGCAAGACTCACTTCTTCAGCGATTGCCATACAGGCTTCGGCATCAGCAATTCGTTGTAGATCATCAGATCGAAGTGCGGGATGAATGCGGTGAACTGAATGCAAGTGGCGTTGCATCATCGAGGAGAGTCCGGACGCAACAAGACTACCTCGAGAATCTATTTGAAGAGTGACAGATGTCGGAAGTTTGGCTTCAGATGCAATCCGTTTGTTTAGTGCCAGTCGAGGAAATGGTGGAATGCCGCCCGGATGAAGGAGGGCACGTACTAGGAGTGCTGTGTCTGCAAACTGTCTGTATTGCCCTGCCATTTCTGGTGACGGTGCATCTGTGGTTTCAATACGGTATTGCACCCGCGGGCCAACGAGTTCAATTGCATCATCCGATTCATGAATGCCATTCTCAAAATGTGGACCCCCAGCCCAACACAGCAGTTTGTCGTCCGATGTGCGCACCCAGTTTGCAAGTGAAACACGTAATCGTTCGAGTTGGATACTATCTATTGATGTTTTCACCTGCCGACGCGGATCAATTAATAAAACCCGTTCTCGAGTTGGGTCGTGTAGAACAATCTCGCCATTGAATGCTTTGGTGTGATCTGATTCAGATTCGGAGTTCTTCTTTTTCGTAGCTGTGGTGTCAAGAAAGTCCCAGGCAACTTCGGATGAGAACAGTGTCAGACTGTGAGCAATAGGTACGTCATCCTTGTCCGCAAAAACATCAGTCTCAACTCTGAGAGACTCCGTTTCATTGGCGGAAATTGCGTGCCCAAAGGAAAACAGGAATATAATGACAGGACAAAATGTCCTGATCAGAAGCCTCGCCCAATGACATTGCGTGGTAACCACTTGTATCAAGCTTTCATAGGGAAATATCAAAGTTTTTGGTACGTGTCAGACATTAACAGATAGTGGAGTGCTTCCCCTAGTGTGATTTCCAGCCGGATTGGTATGGGGATTTGATGATTTTCCTGTAGTTTTTGTTATGAATGAAATTACCCCTGCTGCCCTTCTCTCCTATTTAAATAATGTTTCTTTCTGATCTTCTTGTCGTTTTTGCTGTAACAGCAGTTGTTGTTTTCCTGTTTGGACGAGCACAGATACCCAGTGTTATTGGTTTGCTTGTCTCGGGAGTTGTTGTGGGCCCTTATGGACTCTCTCTGGTTGATGACCTGGAGAGCGTTGAACTCCTTGCAGAAATTGGCGTTGTCGTCCTCTTGTTTACGGTGGGACTTGAAATATCTATTTCACGACTGCTTGCCATGTTGCCACTCATGGCAAGTATTGGGTTTCCACAGATTGCTGGAACAACACTTCTGATTGCTGCAGCCTGTCGTTGGCATGTAGGAACACTTCCCCAAGCAATTTTTGCTGGGCTCCTGATTGCCATGTCGAGTACTGCGATCGTTCTGAAACTTTTATCGGATCGCAGTCAATCTGGTACTCAGGCAGGACGCATATCAATATCGGTTCTCTTGCTGCAGGACTTATTTGTAATCGTTGCAATGCTTGCGGTACCTTTGTTAGCGGCTTCAGCCGGAGTAAGTGCAGCACCCAATAACCAAATTGCTTCTCATCAAAGCGCTCAAGCACTTGTTGAAAATCCATTCTTGGCAGTTCTCGTTGGATTTTCTATTGTCGTTGGTGTGCTTCTTGCTGGACGGCAGTTCATTCCGAAAGTCTTGCACGAAGTAGTGCGACTACGGAATCGAGAGTTATTTCTCATAACGCTTGTACTTATTTGCCTTGGTACAGCGGCTATCACTGCGGCGGCTGGCTTATCACTTGCCATAGGGGCTTTCATAGCCGGTTTAGCACTTTCTGAAAGTGAATATGGCCATCAGGCCTTTGCAGAAGTGCTCCCTTTTCGCGATACACTTGCCAGTCTTTTCTTCGTATCTGTGGGAATGCTGCTTGATATATCGTTTGTTTTTTCACACTTCGGACTCGTATGCCTCGTCGTTTTTGTGATCGTGCTACTCAAGGTTTTTGCTACAGCAATCCCGGCGATGCTTGCAGGTTTTCCTGTCCGGACGAGCCTTATCGCTGGTGGTACGATCGCTCAAGTAGGCGAATTCTCATTCGTTCTTGGATCACGAGGAGCTGATGTCGGTTTGTTAACAGGAGATGATTACCAGACATTTCTCGCTGCTGCTGTTATTACGATGGCTGCGGCTCCACTTCTTACAATTGTTGTGCCACAACTTTGTGATTGGCTTGGACAAAGCTCATGGTTTGGTGGAATGTTTCATGATTCTCCACCGGAAGATGATATCGATTTATCAGACCATGTGATCATTGCTGGGTTCGGCATTAATGGCCGTAGCCTAGCAACCGCTTTGGCTGAGTTTGGCGTTCCACATGTTATTTTGGAGTTGAATCCAGAAACGGTTCGCAGTGAGGGATCATTGGGTATAGATATTCGCTACGGCGACTGTACTCGTCAAGCGATTCTAGAACATGCAGGAATTTTTCGTGCACGGGCCTTTGTGGTAGCAATCTCTGATCCAGCGAGTGCACGTCGTAGCGTACGAGTAGCACGCGATCTCGTACCAGAACTCGAGATTTTTGTTCGGACAGAGTATTTGGCAGAAGTTGATGAATTACGACTATTGGGTGCAGATGTTGTTGTGCCTGCAGAGTTTGAAACGGCGCTATCACTTTTCGAGCGCGTGCTTGGTATCTACGATGTTCCAGAAGAGAAAATTGATGATCTTGTTGATCAACTTCGTTTAGAAAACTATGGATTTTTGCGAAGTGGTGTGAGAAGACGACCAATTCAGTCGATAGATGGTCCTGACATGCATGACCAACTAGGACGTTGTCGAATATCACAACGTAGCATTGTCGTGGGCCAGACAATTGGTGAACTGGATGTCCGAGCTAAAACAGGAGTGACAATCATTGCAATCCAGCGTAGTAATCAGCAGATACGAAATCCTGGGCCGATGATTCAGTTGCAAATTGGTGACGAAGTTTCATTTGTTGGTAGCCGCTCAGATCGGAGCGCTGCAAACAAACTGTTTTTGTCGACGAGCAATAACACCGACTGAATAGAAACATCAGGCAGTGTGTTGTTGGAGGAGTTCGAATGGAATGACATCGAGTGCTTTCTCACTCGTTGCTTCTAAAACAACTCGTGGGGCACAGCCCGCTCTCTTGGCTTCGAGCCATCGAGCCGCACAAAGGCACCATCGATCACCCGGTACGAGCCCAGAGAAATTGAATTCGGGTCGTGGTGTGACAAGATCGTTTCCAGCTTCAACTGTAAATTGAAGGAATGCCTCAGTCATGACAGCACAAACGGTGTGGGAGCCGGTATCATCAGAACAAGTTCGACAAAGTCCATCTCGAAAAAAACCAGTCAGTGGTTCAGTAGAACACGGAGTCAGTGGTTTGCCGAGAAGGTTCCGGTTATGCTCCAAGTCAGATGAATCATGTGAGCTATCAAAACTAATCATTTTTATCCGCTTCAATCACGAGAGGGCATTGGAGGGCGACTGTGCTAAATACAATTCGTTCGATCATTCATATTTCCAGTGTAAATAATTCTATCCACTTTGACCTAAAGTAACCCACGATATGGTTATGCTCAGCTTGCAAATTGATACATCTGACCGCTGGTTTTCGCAGGTAGATGAGTATCTCGATGAGATTTTAATAGACCACGCGCATTGTGAAAAGAAGGCAGCAGGTGTGGCAATGAATCTTCTCTTTGCCTATGTAGATAATACAAAAATTTCTCGTGCGATGACTGAAATAGTGAATGAAGAGTTGGAACATTTTCAAATGGTACTTGATTTGTTAAAGCGGCGAGATATTCAATTTCGAAAACTATCTCCGAGTAACTATGGTCCAAAACTCCACAAATTGATTTGTAAGAATGAGCCAGATAGAGCAGTCGATCGCTTGCTTGTGGCTGGTCTGATTGAAGCTCGTAGTTGCGAGCGATTTTCTTTATTAAAAAATCATGTTCATGATGAAGAGCTTCAAGAGTTTTATGGCGGTCTTTTTGAATCAGAGGCGCGTCACCATGCGACATATGTTCGGCTAGCCTGCGATATAGCACCAGAATCAACTGTTCATGACAGACTGCACTGGCTGGCTTCACGAGAGGCAGAGATTATTTCTGAAGGTGACAAGCGGCCGCGGATGCATAGTTAGTGATCCAAATACGGAGTCTCTTTTCGAAAGAACAACTGCTCATTGTAGACCCAGGCAATCACAGATACTTTTAACCATATCGTTCGGGGTGCGGTCAATCGTTACCACGATGGCACGCTCATCAGCACTCGGTTCTTCTAGAAGCTCAAGCTGACTGTCGAGAAGATCTGGTGGCATGAAATGATCTCTTCGTTGCGCCAGACGACGTGAGAGTAATTCTCTGGTGCCACACAAGTAAACAAGATAAACGTCGTTTTGTTTGCTGGTGATCGTTTGACGGTACGATTTCTTCAGTGCAGAGCAGCTAATAACACCATCTCGACCAGCTAAGCAATGAGAATTAATCCAATCCGTCACTCTGGCAATCCATGGTTTTCGGTCCCCGTCATTCAGTGGCATACCATCTGCCATTTTCAAAATATTTTCTTGTGGATGGAGGGCATCCCCTTCCTGATACTCCCAGCCAAGGTGGGCAGCAAGGTCTACACCTACCGTTGTCTTGCCGCATCCCGAAACACCCATCAAAACAATAATCATCAACAATCTTCTCCGGGAGATGGAAGCTGTTACGCTGCACGTGTCGCTGCAACACGATCTTCATTTTTCTAACAAAATAGTACGTCGTGTGGTGTTTCGTTTTATAAGAAAGCCTGATAGAAGACGTCGTTAGCTTAGGAGTATCAGGTATTCTCATGTCTACGACGTACTACGTACGTGTGGTTTTGAAAGAAATTAATATGTCAAATGCGATGATTCGAGTGGCTGGTGCAGATAATACTACTGTTACGCACATGCCTTCTGTTGGGCTCGGCTTATGGAAGGTAGACCCGACAAGCGTAGGTGAACTGATTCATGAGGCGATCAGTGTTGGCTACCGACATCTTGATAGCGCAAGTGATTATGGAAATGAAGCAGAGGTGGGAAAAGGTATCGAGCGTGTCCTTACATCAAACCTGTGTCATCGTGAAGATTTGTGGGTGACTTCAAAACTCTGGAATACCTTCCATGAACCAAAATACGTACGATCAGCAATTGAAAGAACCTTACAAGACCTTCGGCTTGAATATCTCGACAGTTATCTGATTCATTTTCCAATTTCTTTAGCGTATGTATCACCTGAGACACGCTATCCACCAGGTTGGTTTTTTGAGCCAGATGCAACAAAACCTTCCATGCAATCAATCAAGGTTCCACTAGCCGAAACATGGGGTGCCATGGAAGAACTCGTTGATGCGGGACTCGTACGGACTATTGGTGTGTGTAACTTCGGTGTCTCGCTGTTACGTGACTTACAGGCTGGAGCTCGAATTCAACCGTCTAGTCTGCAAGTGGAGATGCACCCGAGGCTAACCCAAGAAAAACTTCTCCAATTTTGTGATCAAGAAAATATCGCCGTCACGGCATTTTCACCGTTGGGTGCTCCTTCGTACGTGTCCCTCGGCATGGCGAAAGAAGACGATAGTTTGCTCATACACGAAAGTATTCTTGAAATAGCTGACGCAGTAGGAAAAACGCCGGCACAAGTCTTACTTCGGTGGGGAATCCAACGTGGTACAGCAGTTGTCCCAAAGACATCCCAGCCGAAACGTCTTGTAGAAAATCTTTCTCTCTTTAATTTTTCACTTTCTGCGGAGCAGATGCTGATCATTGACGGACTCAATAAAAATCACCGTTTTAATGATCCCGGTGATTTTTGTGAGCAGGCATTCAATACATTTTTCCCAATTTATGAATAAATCAGGTGTTGCTTACGGGAGCCGTCTCATACGGATGTCCTTGTAATACACTACGCTCTCAGGATCATGAGCCTGTATGGCAAAAGTGCCTTGTGAAAGTTTTCGTCCTGACATGTTTTTTGGTGGCTGCCAATCGTCTGGCTCTGTCCAGTCTGTCGTCACGACCCCGTTGATTTTGATAACAATGTGTTTCCCGTCAACAATAATGTCGTAGTCATACCACTCCCCATCCTTGACCGGTGATGTGTCAAGGACGTCAGCAACTGCATAGAGTCCACCAGTTTTTTTACGATCTTTGTGGGTCTGGTTCACTTGACACTCATAGCCGGCAGAAGGCCAGCCTGATTCTTCATACTGCGTATGGAAGTAGAGTCCACCATTGGCTTTTGGCATAGTTTTGACTTTCGCATGCCAGTGAAAATTTGTGAGTTGCTCATGCTCGGTATTTTCTGATTCGCCAATCCAGAAAAGATGACAGCGTGGTCCGTCGACAACAAGGACACCATCTTCGACATGAAAAGAATCTGGGTTTTCAGGGTTTGCTTGCCAGCCAGAGAGATCCTGTCCGTTAAACATGGTGACCCACGCGTCGCTGGAAGATTCTGCAGTCAATGCAAGCGGTAATGAGGTAACAGCAAGAATGACGCACAGAAAAAGTTTATTTCCACAATGTATTGAGATAGCTCCACGAGTGAGTTGATAGAAGAACAAACACCAGCTTCATTGCACGAATCGTATCACGAACGCCAGTTCCGTACGAACTGAGAATCTAGATTCCGCGATCAACACAGTAGTTGTCACTGGGCCTGAGACTGTTGAACCTCTTCATACGAAAGAAGTCCATTGCGGTCAAAATCAAATTGGTCAAAGCGGCTTCGTAGTCGTTTCGGTATTTCCTCTTTGCTCAAGGCATGATCACCATCTTGATCAAGTCGTAAAAAGACAGCCTGGAGGTTCTTGTTGTCCCGTGCTGGCAGATTTTCTTGTTGCTTCTGTGAATGTGCCTTGTTCATCAAAGGAGTCCCCGGTGGAACTCCAGGAAGAAAATATTCAACGTATCCAAGTAGCATTTCTTCAAATGTCTGCTGTCCCCAACGTACAGTCTGCGTTGGGTCAGGGTTGGCAGGATTCTCTGCCGAGTTATCAAACCATGCTGTAAACGTGATGGTATCGCCTTCATGAAATGTTCTTGGTTCGGCGTATCGGTAAAGGAGCTGCCAATTAAAATCGTAGTGGGGTATATCTAAAAGTACTTCTTGAGTACCTGTGGTATCGGTTACCTCGTACCGACAAGCGCTTCCACGTAAATGCATATGAGGAAGAAATCCGAGCAATGTGGCATCAACGGGCAGCTGGAGTGACGCCTCTTCTCGATGGTGCTTCGCGCCAGGCGGGATACGTATGTGATGATTTGAGAGGCCTTTGATACGCACTTCGTGCTCAGGAGGTTCATCTGCATAGACAACTCCAACTCGTGTCTGGTCGGTCGTCGCAATTCCATTTGGCGTATAGTGCATCTGAAAAATAAGGCGAGACCCTTTTGGAAGGTAACGCGCGAAACCCTTGGGATATTTCCAGACAGACTGACCAGGTACATAACCAGCCCAAAGGCCATCTTCTTCTCGCTCAGCCGAACTTCTCTTTCCTTGACCGGGTATCTGAAGAGTGATGATGACATGATGCACGACTTCAGGACTGCCAGGTTGGATTTCAATAGCTTGTACCCATTTTGATTCATCCAGTTGTGTATCAATCGTTATGTATTGATAGGGCATGACCCCAGTTGCCTGAACGGGTATTGGTTCAGAAAATTTCCAGACTCTATCGGGTTTTCCAATGTGCCAATCGTTTGGGAATATCGCGGGCTTAGGAGCATCTGCAAGATTTCCCCGTGGATGATCACTCTGAACCCACGCAAGAAGGTCATTCCGATCATCAGCAGTCAGCGACCTATCATTCTTCCAAATGTGTTGATGGCTTCTGGTTGATGTCGTGCTGGATCTTGAATCTTGAGCAAACCAGGGAGGCATGGTTTTGTTGGTCACCACAGTTTGAATCATGCCAGCATGTGCAACAACGTCCTCATAGGTGTCTAAGGGAAACGGCCCAATGCCACCTTTTCGATGACACTCAATACAATTTCTTTGCAAGATTCTGGAGATTTCTCCGTGATAGGTCGTCATTCCTGCAGTATCTTTCACCGCTTCATAACTCAGATTACATCCCGGTGCATCCGTCGCAGCGATCGAGGGCTGCTGCCCATTGATTAAAGACTGGATGGCATCTCGTAAAAAGTGTTGTTTTGGTTCTGCTTGGGCATATCCAAAGCCGTATTGGTCATCAATGGCACCGTGGTAGACCACAGTGCGACGGGCATCGACAACAATCACATCAGTTGTTGTTTGAGCCTGAAGATGTCGCGATAGTTTTCCATCAGTATCGTGAACATAGATCGCGTTGCGTGCTTGTTGTGCAGCAGCCCGCATGTCCTCTTCGTTGTCAGACTGAATCGGATTGACAAGCACATATTGAACATGTGCAGGTGTCGACTGAGCCAGTTCTGCCAAGGTTGGTAGATATTTTCGGCTCAGAGGACAGGATGTACTTGTAAAGCAAAAAGCTATGAATTGTGTGGCTTGTTCAGATGCAAGAGCATGCTGCTCACCATTGATATCTGAAAATGAAAATGCTTCGACGAGTTGTCCAATACCATGTTCAGCAGGCTTGAGCGGCTTGGGGCCTTTACGAATAGGATCAGCTCGTAGTGAACTGAAAGAAATACCAAAGAATACAATGCCGAGTAGGTACGCGAGGCATGGGGCTGTGGATAGGACTTTAATATTCATGAATAGCAACTTTTATGTCAGCAAAGCGTTGTGAATAGACGTAAGGGTACATGGTTGTATCAATGAACAAAACAACAAAGATGCGTCCTGTTTTTAACGATAGTGGATTCCTCAAGTTTCGTCCCAAGGCGGCAATACAGAAAAGCCTGCCTTTTGAAAGTTTTTCGTTTCATTTTCTAGCTCCATAACAACAGAGTGCGTACGGTCTAGTCAATGATTCTTCCTTGAGAATGAGACAGGGTTATTACGATTGATTCATCACCTATCGGTTTGGGATTTGCGGCTGGAACCCCATTTGCCGTATTCTTTTCATGGGACGAGTACTGCATTTGTATGGGGCAAAAATGAGACGTTTTTTTAGCATTGGTATCTTTGTTTTCTTTCTAGGTCTCCATCTATTTCCTGTAGCGGCTGAAAGCACTCTTGATCGGCCGAACATTGTGTGGATCGTTGGTGAAAATCTAAAGCTTGATCTTGGATGTTATGGGGCTAAGCATGTGGAGACACCCTGCCTTGATGGCCTTGCGAAGGAGGGCATGCGGTACACCAAGGTTTTTGCAACATCGCCCGTATGTGCGCCAAGCCGTAGCGCATTTTTTACTGGCATGTATCAGACGTCTTCTGACACACATAACATGCGGTCGCACCGAGAAGATGACTATCAACTTCCTGAGGGAGTCAGGCCACTGACACACAGGCTCAAAGCAGTCGGCTACAAAACGGCAAATATCAAGACGATGAACGGCGAGATTGTTGGCTCCGGAAAGCTCGACCTGAATTTTGTGAATGAGGGAAAACTGTATGACACAGATAGGTGGGAAGAACTTTCCAAGAATCAACCGTTCTTTGCACAAATAAATACGCTTGAAGCCGAATACGATATTTATGACCGTCAGACATGGCGCGTTCCACGGGTCAAGTGGAAGGGCGAAGACCACCACGAAAAGATTGCTGATCCTGAAAAGGTTCAGCCACCGCCCTATTATCCGGATCACCCTTTGGTACGACTTGAATGGGCACGGTATCTCAACTCAATTTCAGGAATGGATAAAACGGTAGGAAAGATTCTGAAACGTCTTGAAGAAGATGGGCTTGCTGGAAATACAATCGTTATGTTTTTTGGAGATAATGGAAGGATTGAACCCCGAGGTATTCACTGGTGTTACGACACTGGTCTACACGTCCCACTTATTATTCGATGGCCTCGTGATCGTACGCCACCACCAGGCTTTCAATCGGGTCAGGTCAATGATCAGGTTGTCAGCTTAATTGATCTCACACCGACCACACTGTGGTGTGCTGGTATTGATCGACCGCTGGGGATGCACGGACGCATTTTTCTTGGTGATGCAGGTGGGCAAGAGCGTCGCTATGCATTTTCAGCGAGAGATCGAATCGATGAGACAGTCAATCGCGTCCGGAGTGTTCGTGGTACTCGCTACCACTATATTCGGAACTATTTTCCAGACCGACATTTTGCGTCACTGAATCGATATAAGGAAAAGTGTTTTCCAATAAAGCCCTTAATGCGAGAGATGTATGCAAAAGGGGAACTCACGGGTCCAGCACGAGCTCTCATGTCCCCTCACGTTTCAGCAGAACAGTTATTCGACACCGAAAAAGATCCTCATGAGATTCATAATCTTGTTGATTCGGATCAGCACGATCATCGTGAAGCACTTATTGGCATGCGATCAGCCCTGGATACATGGATCGTAGAAACAAATGATCAGGGCGAATTCCCAGAACCTGACGCAATTGTGAAGCCATTCGAAAAAGAAATGCATGACTGGTTTGGTACTCCTCCATGGCACCCTTATAAGCCAGAGAAAACTCCATGAACCATTATGAGTTTCGGCAGATGCGACCGAATGAGCAACATGATGTTGCCAGCCTGATCCGTGAGTCAACAAATTGTTGGTATGAAGCCAATGGAAAAGCACCAATATTTACTGGTGATCCAAGCTCAACCATGTTGTTTTGCGATGTCTATGAAGCACTCGATCCGGGGTGTTGTATTCTTGCCATTGGAAAAGAGACGGGGCAGATCGCAGCGTCATGTTTCTATCATCCTCGCCCCACTCATATTTCACTCGGAATCATGAATGTTCACCCAGATCATTTTGGGAAAGGCCTGGCGAGGCAACTTCTTGACCGCATTGTGCGTCTATCTGATGAACAGAAGAAGCCAACGCGGCTTGTTTCGAGTGCAATGAACCTTGATTCATTTTCACTCTACACGCGTGGCGGTTTTGTACCGCGACAGATTTTTCAGGATATGACAGTAGCGGTACCTGATGAAGGTCTTCCGGAATGTACCATTCGCGGCTTCCATCGAGTGAGGAAAGCATGTCTTGATGACCTACAGGATATTGTCCAATTGGAACACGAACTCTGTTGTATTAATCGTGAGAAAGACCATCATTTTTTTCTCAAAAATGCCATGAATATATGGAATGTTTGTGTTATCGAATCTGAAGATACAAAGCGAATTGATGGCGTGCTTGTGTCTGTAAGGCATCCTGGCAGTACGATGCTCGGACCTGGTTTCATGCGATCAGAAGAAGATGCCTTGGCTTTGATTCGATATCAGCTCGATCAGTATCATCGAGGCGGTCAGCCTGTATGGCTCGTGCCGTCATCGTGCCATTCTCTTGTGGCGGCACTCTATGGGTGGGGTGCAAAAAACTGTGAATTACATTTTGGACAAACCAGAGGGAACTGGCAGGAGCCTCGTGGTGTCACCATGCCAACATTTATGCCTGAGACCGGTTGATTTTTGATTTACGGGCTTCATTAAGCAAGGAATGATTATGTCTTTAATTGATGAGAGAAAAGATAGGAGATATTCTTGAAAATACACAACGTGCACGAAAAGAGCGGTACACACTCTACGTGGCGTGATTTTTGTTGGGCTGTTTTCTGGGCTGGTGGTGTCTTTTTTGTAATTGGTCTTGCCTACGGTGTCCTGTCAGGTGTGGCGATACCCTTACAAGATCCAACACCCGCAGAACGAGCTCTTGAAAAGTTTCATGTGCAGATTTCACAATGGCTGATGATGGTCGGTGCATGTTTATTAGCTGGTGTTGTTTGTGTAACTTTTGGCAAAGAAATTATTCGTCAATTATTCAGAAGCTAACTATCTTATTTACTAGTATCTTTATTTTGGCGGTTCTCTCCTCCAGACCACGCAGTCTTCTGTTGAAAAAATCGGATTCCAATTATGGCCGAGATTGTTGAGGCATTCAAAAACATCGTCGGCAATGCAAATGTCCTCACCAAGGAGATGGATACTGCGTACTACCGTTCTGGGTTTCGCTGTGGATTTGGTGGCGCAAAGGCTGTGGTGTTTCCATCAACCCTTGTCGAGCAGTGGAAGGTTCTTCAAGTTGCTGTCGACGCCGGCTGTGCCATCATCATGCAAGCTGCGAAGACTGGTCTGACTGGTGGTTCATCTCCAAGTGGCTTCGACTATGACCGCGACGTGGTGATTATAAATATCAGCCGGTTGCGCGGTCTCCACCTTCTTAAGGATGGAGCCCAGGCCCTTGCCTTTCCTGGTACGACTCTCTTTGAGTTAAGCCAGGAACTCAAGAAGATTGATCGTGTTCCTCATTCGGTACTCGGTTCGACAACTATTGGTGCGACTGTTATCGGTGGTGTGGCGAATAATGCGGGTGGCGCACTCTGCAAGCGAGGTTCGTCATACACAGAGTTTGCACTGTACGCGCGGGTGAACGAGCAGGGTGCGCTTGAACTGATTGATCACCTCGGCATTTGTAACCTTGGTGAGACGCCCGAAGAGATTCTCACCCGACTCGAAGCCGGCGAGTTCACGGATGCAGATCTCATCGATGATGGACGAGTCGCATCCGACAACGACTACGTCAATCGCATCCGCACTCTCGATGCGAATGTTCCGAATCGCTATAACGCTGATCCAAAACGACTCTACGAAGCCAGCGGCAGCGCAGGTAAGGTCGCGTGCTTCGCTGTGCGGGTCGATACGTTTCCGGCACCCAAGAAGAAACAGGTGTTTATTCTTGGAACCAACGATCCTGATCAGTTCGTCACGATGCGTCGTGACGTCCTCGGCACGTTCGAGCACCTTCCTGAGATGGTCGAGTACATGAACCAGTCGACATTTACGACCGCAGAGAAGTATGCGAAGGATGTTGCATTGGCGATCAAGTATCTTGGAACCGAGCGACTACCAAAGGCCTACGCTCTGAAGGCGAAGGCAGAATATCTACTCAACAAGATTTCTTTGCTGCCGAAGTATCTGCCAGACATCTTTCTGTATTACGCCAGCAAACTGTTTCCGCAGCACCTGCCCAAGCGGCTACTAGAGTACCGGGACACCTACGAGCACCTCCTCATCCTTGTCACAGCGGACGAAGCGATCGATGAGGCGAGGCGATACCTTGAGAATGATTGGGGGCGAACGGACGGGGTTGGATTTTTCGAGTGTTCAGAACGCGAACAAGAGGCGGCACTCCTTCATCGCTTCAGTGCTGCGGGGGCTGGTCTCCGGTATCAGAACCTTCACCAACAAACCACCGAAGAGGTCCTATCACTTGATATCGCATTACTCAGCAACGACCCGGACTGGATCGAAGATCTCCCTGATGAACTCACCAAGGATTTGGTGCTGGACCTTTCCTACGGACACTACCTGTGCCACGTGTTTCACAATATCTACGTATATCGCAAGGGCACTGATATGGAACGGATAAAGACACGTATGCTCGAGCGGCTCACGGCTCGAGGAGCCAAATTTCCGGCGGAACATAACGTTGGCCATCTGTACGAGTCCGAGCCGGTCGTCAAGGAATTTCATCGTCAGCTCGATCCAACCAATACCTTCAATCCAGGTATCGGAAAAACAAGCAAGAAACGACTCTGATTCACCTTGAGGGCTGGTCGACAGGCACCCCGGCCCAGCCTGTATTTCTCATTGCTTCCTGAAGGAATACGAACCAGATATATGAGCCAAATGTGTTCAACCTGCAGAACACCAGATTCGAGGACTTCCCACTCTTCGAAACTACTCCAAAAACGTTCGTTTTTGCACTAAAAATAGCATCTAAAAAAACTCATCAAATCCTCATGTTTGTCTCACAATCCCCTCATGAAAGATGTCGACACTCCTTGCAACTGACGGAAGGTAAATCGTCTTCCAAAGATACTTTTACATTTCTCACTTAAGGAGTTAGACGTGCTACACACTGCTCATTCTTCTCAGCCAACTGGAAGTCGAAATCGCGGCTTTACGCTGATTGAGCTTCTTGTTGTTATTGCCATTATTGGTGTTCTTGTCGGTCTTCTTTTGCCAGCCGTTCAGCAAGCTCGTGAAGCTGCTCGTCG
>WLWG01000408.1_pt1 | contig 43953 bp, 74 predicted proteins | sample 6712871 | NCBI WGS metagenome assembly WLWG01 (sample SAMN12718693, study PRJNA515312) | sponge metagenome | isolation source: marine sponge | host: Mycale hentscheli | place: New Zealand: South Island, Marlborough, Capsize Point | collected 2003-05-01
TGATAATTCCAAAAGAATTACAATTTACTGCTGAGAGATTGATGAAATCACCTCAAAGAACTTCGACTGCAGATAATGATATCAATGCAATTGTAAGCATGGGAATGGTACCAGAAGGTTATTCAGTAAATAACTTTTTAACTGATACTGACTCATTCTTCTTATTGACTGATGTACCTAACGGATTAAAACATTTTGTTAGATCACCAATCAAAACTGCGATTGAAGGTGACTTCGATACTGGTAATGTAAGATTTAAAGCTAGAGAAAGATATTCATTTGGATTTTCTGATCCAAGATGTATATTTGGAAATGGTAAATTAGCTTAATAGTTACATTTATATTAAGAATTAGAAGGGGCGGTGTTCACATCGCCCCTTTTTTTATGTATAATGAAAAGACCTAGAAAATAATAATAATTTTGTAGACTGACTAGGCAGACGGTATAGAGACTACAAAATTTAATGCTATACAAAGGAGAATATTATGGCAAACACTACATTTGACGGCCCAGTCAGATCAAAAAATGGTTTTATTAATTTAGGACCTGCTGCAGTAAAAGCTGTTACTTTAGCTACAGATCTAACTGTTGCCGACCATGCAGGAAGATTAGTAACAATGGATCCTGCTGGAACACCAACTGCAATTACAATACCTTCAATTGTTTCAACTGCTGATTCTGCTATTGCAGGACCTGGAAGTGATCCAAATAACGCAAACACAATTGGAACAACTTTTGAAATTCTTTTTACAGATAATTTCACAGGAACTATCAAGACTGCTAACACAGCTGACAAATTTGTTGGTGCTGTTACAGTCGGTATTACTGCGTCAACAGCTGGTAAACAATTTCAAGTTACAACTAATGATAATGAAGTTAACCTTAATGGTGAAGCTGGTGGATCTAACGCTACAACAGGTGGTCTAGCTGGTTCTAGAATCAAATTTACTGCAATCGCAGCTAACTTATATGCTGTAGAGGGTCAGTTACTTGGTAACGGAACAATTGCAACACCTTTTGATGCACAGTAATAAATAATTAGTGGCTCCTACGGGAGCCACAACTAAATAGGAGAATTTATGGCAGTAAAAGCCGACATACAAGCTACTAGATCAGATGCTGCTGCAGGAGCTGCCGCAATTATTCAGCAACCAATAAGACTCAAAGGTATTATTATAGCTTCCGATGGCACTGGTGCAGGCACGTTAGAATTAACAACTACTTCAAACTCTGGTACTACTTTATTTCAAGCTGACGTTCCATCAGGTGATGTAATTAATTTTAATTTTCCTGAAGATGGTATTTTATTCCCAAAAGGAATATTTTGTAAAACTAAAACAAAAGTGACTGCTTATACTTTATTAACTGATAAATATAGTGCACCACAATTAACAACTTCAAACCCAGGATAACAAATGTCAGGTGGTTCAAGTTTTTCATCAGATCAATCAGTTGCACACGCAACTGGTACCACTCAAATGGTTGCTACTGGTAAAAGAGCAAGACTTACATCTATTCAAGGAAAAGGTAATAGTACAGATGGCTCTGTTATATTTAGAAGTGGTGGTGCAGCAGGACCAGTTATTGCAACATATTTATTTGGGGAAGAAGGTTTAGATATGTATTTACCTGGAAATGGAATTTTATTTTTAGATGGTATTCATGCAACTATTGCTAATACTGTAGGTGTAACAATAACATTTACTTAAGATGGATTTAGATTATTACGCAGATATAATCGAATTGAAAAAAGGTGGTATGCCACCTAGAAACAAAAAAAATTACAGATCAACTAAATCTGGAGCTGGGATGACTGAGGCTGGAGTTAAAGCTTACAGAAGAATGAATCCTGGTTCTAAATTAAAAACAGCAGTTACTGGCAAAGTAAAACCTGGGTCAAAAGATGCCAAGCGTAGAAAGAGTTTTTGTGCTAGAAGTTTAGGACAAATGAAAAAATTTCCTAAAGCTGCTAAAGATCCTAATTCTAGAATTAGACAAGCGAGACGTAGATGGAAATGTTAGACTATGTCCTATCTAAATGCTAATATACCACCTATATATTGTAAAGTAAGAAAGGAGTATCTTTATGACATGGATGAAAATAAAGGACAGTATAGTGAATGTGTTATCTTTAGTATTAGCAGTATTTCAGGAAGGGCTATCTTATTTAATATCATGCTTCCAAATGGTGCGTGTTTTTGGAGACTGCCTATCTCAGCATTTTTCCAAAAAAAATTTGATAGAGCCAAAGTGCCAGATATGCAAATACACGAATTGGAATTGTGGAATTGTTTTAGTTACTGGCCTAGTGTTACTTGTTTTGATTGGTTGGATGGTTTAAAAGGAAAATTTTTAGGATTAAATAAAAAATTTTATCATGGCCGATATTTATTCACAATTGACTGGGCTCATCCAGACACTAATATTTTAGATGTTGAACATTCTGAAATACCTCAAGAACATAAGTGTGCACATATATTGGAGCTTGATAACGGTAATTATGCAGCTCAGCCTAATAATCGTATTTTGTGGCACTGTACTAGCTATACTACTGATAACGATTGGCCTGACTATAAAGTCCAAACTACTTACTGGGATGCGGAACACCCTAGCATGGTTACAGAGGATTCTGATAAGATGTTCTATCAAATGGAAAAAGTAAAAGATGAAAAAAGAACATATGAGTCTTATATGGATTATGCAGATGATATGTCCTTTGAAAATAATGGTAAAAAATGAGAGATACAAAATTAATTAATAAATTTTCTGAAGAAAATAAAAAAAAGCAAAAAGAAATGCAACTTTTTATTAATTTAAAAAAAGAAGTAGAGCATGGTGCTAATGGAACACAAAAATATGTTATAAAACAAGGTTTAAACAAAGGTAAGGTTGCGTCAAAGTGATTGATAGATTTTTATACAAAATTTTTGGGTATCTAGACAAACTTATAGAAAGGATAGATAATTTATTTACTAATAAAAAAAGAAAAAGTAAATAATGAATTTAGCCGACTTATTAAAAAAAAATTTTGTATTGGTACCAGTTGTTGCATCTGTATTAGTTGGAACATTTACTGGTGTTAGATACATTGTCAATCTTACAGATACTATTAACACTAATCAACAAGAAATCGTAGATCTTAAAAGAGATTTAAAAGTTGCAGAAGATAAAATTGTAGATCAAAACACAAGACTAACTTCTGCAGAATCTACTTGGCAGATGGCAGAAAATTTATACAGACAATTAGCAGATCAAGTAAGAGAACATGACTATGATATTAAAGATTTAAACAGGTAATGTATGGAGGTTCTCAAGATGAATTATTATTTTGTAGGATTAATTATTTTAGGTTTTACAATTTTAACGCTGTTTGTAGAACCTGCGTATCCTAGAAACGAATACCTTAACGACTATGGTGTAAGATGTGGAGAGTTTGAAGTAAGAACCGATAAAAGAGAAACTGATTATAATTATTCTGATAGTAGTACGAATGAACAACAATACTTAAGTTTTACTTATAGAAAATATTTAGGCACAGATTGTAAAACAGCAAAAGAAAACGTAGCAATTAAACAACAACTAGAGCTAATGAAAATGTGTGGTAGGGTTAATAGTAATCCTAGTCTTGCATACAATTCTAACTTTAATTTATTAGTATCTAAATGTAGAGGGGTTACTCCTACAAGAGATAATACTAGGCCCTCTGATTCTCAAAGTTTATGGGATGATATGAAAGATGAGTATAAAAAAGAGAACCCAGATGTCAAATTAATGGGAGATAAGTTTTTAAAATCAAATGATAGTAAGTTGAAAATACCACCAAAAGACTATAAACTACAGAAACCAAAAGTAAATGAGTAAACCATTAAAAATATCAGAAGAAGCAGCCGTGCAAATGCCGATGAAGACGGTTGCCTCTCTAATTATAATCGTTGCTCTTGGCACCATGGGTTATTTCCAAATGATTGAACGTCTCAACGTTGCAGACACACGACTGCAAATAATGGAAAAAGATTTAAACGAGAATACAGAATTTAGAATAAAATGGCCACGGGGCCAACTTGGTTCACTGCCCGCTGATTCTGAGCAGTTCATGATGATCGAGGATCTGTACAAAACCACTGAAAAACTAAACGCACATATAGAATCTATGGCATTAAATAAAGTAAACATAGAATTTTTAACAAAACAAATGGAAAAAGTTTTATCTGATATAGAAAAATTAAAAGATGCATCAAGAGACATGCATTATAAAAATGGTAACGGACAATGACAGAGGTTGTAGTAGCCCTACTTATGTTTGTAAACGGAGAGATCAAGGAGGCACGTTTGCAACCCTCTATGTCTAAATGTTTGCGTGGAAAAATTACGGCTGAAAGACAATACAGTGAAACTGTATCCTATAAATGCTATAAGGGTTCTGCAGAGTTAGAGCAAAATATTGATGGCTCTTTATCAATTAAAAAATTAATACTCAATTAGGATAAATTTTTATTTTGTTAAAAAATTTAATTATAAAATATAATATTAGTAAGGAAATTAAAGATATTAAAGAATCATTAATAAAAGAATGCCTTGAACAAAGGCACACTTTAAACACTGCAGAAACTGGTAATACTTTTGTAGTTGATTCGAAACATACAAATTTTTTGTATAATATTTTTTACCAAATAAGTAATATGAATTTAAATAAATTTAGCATAAGAGATTTAAATTTAAAATTATGGTGTTATTTGACGGATGAAAAATTTCATGATCAAGCTTGGCATAACCATGTAAACACTACAACTATTAACAGTGTTATATATTTAAAAACTCAAAACAAAGGTATATTTTTTAGGCATAAAAATGAAAAAATTCATATAGTACCAGAAGAAGGAGATATACTTATATTTCCATCTTTCTTATATCATCTACCTGAAGTATCTATGACAGAGCCTAGAATAAGTTTAAATTTAGAATTAAGATGTATTGAACCAGCAGAAAGGATTTTTAAAATATGGAACTAACTCGTAACTTTACTTTAGAGGAATTAACCAAATCGGACACAGCAATTCGTAAGGGGATTAACAATAACCCAAACGCAGAGCAAATAGAAAAACTAAAAGTTTTATGTGAAAAAATTTTACAGCCAGTGCGGGATCACTTTGGAAGAGTTAAGGTGACTAGTGGATTTCGTTCACCTGAATTGTGTCAGGCTATTGGCAGCTCAGCGAACAGCCAACATGCAAAAGCGGAAGCGGCAGATTTCGAATGCGTAGGAGTAGACAATGCAGAACTTGCAGATTGGATACACAGAGAGCTTGAATGGGATCAATTGATACTCGAGTACTACACTCCTGGCGAACCCAACTCGGGATGGATACACTGTAGTGTAACAGAAGGTATGGATAGAAAACAATTTTTACATGCGTTTAGAAAAGATGGTAAGACAAAATACAAACCTATTCTTGGAAAAGCAAAAGATATATTTGTTTAATGATTGATTATTATAAATTCAAAGTTAGTAATTTTGAAATACATAAAAAAAATTTAATAGACTTAATATTAAAGTTTCCGAAAAATCCATTAGCTATGGAACCTGATCACCTTTTTCATGAACATAAACACACTATTTCACATACTGATTATGATTTACCACGAAAAATGAAAAAGGAATATGCAGAGTATTTTGCTAAAAATATAGTAAAAGATTATTTAAAATTTATATGCAGTAAATTTAATTGTAAAAAAATAGAAATTGATAATATTTGGTTTCAAATTTATGAGCAAGGAGATAGCCATGATTATCATGTTCACCCAAGATGTAATTTAACAAATGTATTTTTTTTATCTTTACCAAACAAAAATATAAAAACAAAAATTAAATTACCAAATGGTGATGAACTTGAAAATGATGTGTCTGAAGGAGATATTATTTGTTTTCCAGCATATTATTTCCACACTTCTCCAAAAAATGAACATAAAGATAATAAGATAATAATATCGTTTAATAGTAATATTATTGGGTAAAAGGTAGATTCTTCTTACTAGTTAATATAAAATATTCTACATATGGCAATATCAAGATCACAGATACCAAGTTTATTAGAACCCGGTTTAGGAAGAAACTGGGGTAAAAAGACAAGAAAACAATTTAAAGTAAAGGCTCCAAATGTTAAAGGACTTAGCTCGTACTATGATGACCTTTATAAAAAATCCAGTAGCAAAAAAGTTAAGGTCTAGAAACTATAAGCTGAAAGTGATACAATCTAAAAAGTTGTACAACAGAAAAAGGCTTAAACACTATGACAAAACTATGTGCTAGAGGCAAAGCGGCCGCTAAAAGAAAATTTCGAGTATATCCGTCAGCATATGCTAATGCTTATGCTAGTAAAATTTGTGCAGGTAAAATTAAAGACCCTTCAGGTGTTAAAAGAAAAGATTTTAAAGGCCCTAAACCAGCTGGTAAAGTTTCTGGTGGAGAAGCTAAAGTTAAAAAAGTAATAAGTGGTTTACAGAAAGCATCTAAAACACATGCTGCACAAGCTAAAACTTTACAATCTGTTGTTAAAGCTTCTAATGGCCAATTTGCACAAAAACTTCAACCCTATGATGGTAGTTACATAAAAGGTAATTTAGCTGGTCATAATGTATCAAACAAAAGCTTAAATAATTATTACAAAGGAATGATTGATGAGTGATAAATCTAAAATATTAAGAGACTTACCTCAAGGTAAAATTAAAGTTTTAAGAGATTTACCTGAGGGAGAACGAAAATATTTAAAGAAAAAGAAAAAGAAAAAAATGCCTAAAGCTAGAGATATGGCTATGGGTGATAAAAACATTTCATATGTAGGAGACCCATTTAAAGTAAATGGTAAAATCTTTGATCCAGCAAAAGAATTTCCAAAAACTTATATTAGACCAGAAGGCACTAAAAATTTTATGTGTGGTGGTGAAGTAAGAGGAACTGGAGCAGCAATCAAAGGAACAAAATTTAAAGGAGTATTTTAATGGGAAAGAAAAAAGGTATTGATATTACTGGTGCACTTGGAGCATTTGATGATGAATATGTTACTGTGCCAAAGGGAGAATTAGGAATAAAGAAAAAAGATAAAAGTTTAACTTTAAGTCTTAAAAAACCTTTCAGTAAAAAAACTAAAGAAAATATTAATAGTACAATTGGAGCTACCTTTACTAAAGAAGGCAAAGATTCTTCATTATCTTTGACAGGTTCTAAAACTGGTAAATCTAAAAATGTATTGTTTTCATTTTCTAAAAGTTTTAATAAAGGTGGAGAAGCCAGAGGAACGGGAGCAGCGATTAGAGGCAAAGGTTTTAAAGGCATATTCTAATGAGTCTTAAAAAATGGTTTGATCAAAAATGGGTAGATATTGGAAGCAAACGAAAAGATGGTTCATACGCACCTTGTGGTCGTTCAAAATTAGCAACAGATCAAAAGAGGAAGTATCCAAAATGCGTTCCTGCTGCAAAAGCAGCAAGGATGACAGACTCTCAGAAGCGGAGTGCCGTTGCGAGAAAAAGAAGTAAAGCCCAAGGAGTCGGTGGTAAACCAACAAATGTAAGTACCTTTACCAAGAAGTATTATGGTGGTATGATAGAAACTTAAGGAGAATTATTATGTTAAAAGGCAATCAAAAAAAATTAGACAAAAATAAAGATGGTAAAATATCTGGTGAAGATTTCAAAATGATGAAAGCAAAAAAAGGTATGGCAGCTAAAGGCGATAATAAAAGAGATATTAGAAAAACTGAATCTATGATTGGTGCATCTAAAAGTTCTAAAAGAGAAAAAAAAATTATGAAAGCTTATAAGGGTGACATGGCTAGAGGTTATGGTGCAGCTAGAACTCAAGGCATGGGTTTACAAGATGAACAATTACCACCGGGAAAGTCTTTAGATTATTATAAAGATTTGATGTAATGAATTATGGCAACGTCAGGAACTACAGTATTCGATCTACAGATTGATGATATTATTGAAGAAGCATACGAAAGATGTGGTATTCGAACAAATAGTGGTTATGACATTAGAAGTGCTAGACGAAGTTTAAATCTTTTATTTTCAGAATGGGGTAACAGAGGTGTTCACCTTTGGAAAGTTAAATTAAATCAAATTCAATTTACTGCTGGTGTTGCGACTTACTCAGTTCCAACTCAAGTCAATGATGTTTTAGAAGCCTATATCTCATCAACTGGAGCAGTCAATGGAACATTAAATACTGCTCTTACAAATTCTGCAACTACTGTAATTTTAAATGATGCTTCAACATTTGCATCAAGTGGGACAGTAAAAATAGGTTTAGAATTTATTACTTATACTGGCAAGACTGCAACAAATCTTACTGGAGCAACTAGAGGAGCATTTGGTTCATTAGCAGTAGCTCATTCTGCGGGTGTACCAGTTCAAAATGTAACTGGACAAGGAACATCAAGCACTCAAGATATAGCTTTAACAAAAATTGATAGATCTGCTTATTCAGCTTTACCCAATAAATTAGAAACAGGTCAACCATCACAATATTTTGTAGATAGGCAAACACAACCAACAATAAGTTTGTATCTTGCTCCAAATGCATCTACTTATACAACATTAAAATATTATTCAATTGATAGAATTGAAGATGCTGGAGTTTATACAAATAATCCAGATGTACCTTTTAGATTTTTACCATGTATGTGTTCTGGTCTTGCATATTATTTATCACAAAAAAAAGCACCAGATAGAATTCAATTATTAAAACAACTTTACGAGGATGAATTATTAAGAGCATTAAATGAAGATGGTTCAAGAACTTCAGTTTATATTTCTCCTCAAACTTATTTTGGAGATGGTGTATAATGAGTTTCGCAAGTGGTAAAAGATCATTAGCTATTTCTGATAGATCAGGTCAAGCATTTCCTTATAGAGAAATGGTAAAAGAATGGACTGGTGCATTAGTTCATATATCAGAGTTTGAACCTAAGCATCCACAACTTGATCCACCATATCACAAAGCTGATGCTGTAGCTTTACAGAACCCAAGAACTATGAAATTTCAACAACCAACAGATATATCAACTATTAATCCACAAGCTCCAAACGATGACACAATTGCAGATTCAGGTGGAATATTTGTAGGTGTTGCTAATCTTTCTTTACCAGGAGATTTTGCTTTTAGAACTCAAGAATTTGAAGTTACATCAAATGGTATTACAACAACTATTCATAGTATGGTTCCAGAAGACCCTTCATTACAAAACAGAAGAAGAGAACTTATATCATCATTAGGTTCTGTGGGGGTTAGTATTACATAATGGCTGTTACACATGCAAATTTTTTAACACAAGTAAGGAATTATACAGAAGTAGATAGTAATGTTTTGACTGATACAATTATTCAAGATTTTATTAAATCAGTAGAATTAGATATAGCTGGTAAGGTTGATTACGATGATTTAAGAAAATATGCTACATCAAATTTTACAGCAGGAAATAGATATGTAATCTTACCTTCAGATGCAATTATTGTAAGATCTGTTCAAGTTATAGATAGCAGTAATAATAGAACTTTTTTAGAAAAAAGAGACACTAGTTTTATTTCAGAATTTAGTCCAAATGATTCAACTACTGGAACTCCTAAATATTGGGCAAATTGGGAAGATAATGTTCAACAAGGACCAGTGATTTTAGTTGCTCCTACACCAGCAACTGCAGATACAGTACAATTAAATTATATTAAATCTCCTCCAGAATTTACGAGTTCAACAAACACATACTTATCAACTAACCAAGAATCTATGTTATTACACGGAGTCTTAGCTGAAGCTTTTAGATTTTTAAAAGGACCCGACAATCTATACAACCTCTATAATTCGAAGTATAATGAAGAAACACAAAATTTTGCCCTACAACAAATGGGTAGAAGAAGACGAGGAGAATATCAAGACGGGGTTCCTAGAATTAAAGTCGATTCTCCAAGTCCATAAATTTAAAGGAGAATAATTATGGCAATAACAACTAATGCAATTTGTGATTCTTTTAAAAAAGAATTACTTCAAGGTAAGCATGATTTTGATGGATCATCTGATACATACAAATTAGCGATGTACACAAGTTCTGCTACTCTAGGTAAATCAACAGAAAACTACTCTACTAACCCAGGTGGCGGATCAAACACTGAAGTAACTTCAAGTGGATACTCTGCGGGTGGTAAAGCACTTGTTAATCAAGGTGTAAAAGTTTCATCTTCAGTAGCGATAACTGATTTTGCTGATTTGTCTTTTGTAGGTGTAACTTTAACTGCAAGAGGTGCATTAATTTATAATACAACAACTGATGGTGGTTCAAACACTACTGATGCTGTTGCTGTGTTAGATTTTGGTGGAGATAAAACTGCTACTTCTGGAACATTCACAATCCAGTTTCCAGCATTTACAACATCTGCTGCAATATTAAGATTAGCTTAATTTAAGGGCCTGGAGCTATGGCAGAGTATACTTATACAGTTACCGTAGCTTCAGGAAACCTATATGGCGGAGGTACAGGCAACGTTTATTTTTTAAACGGAGCTAGAAACTCGACTGGCCCTGGAACTGTAAGTTGGGTTGAAGGTGCTACACTGAGATTTGAACAAAGTGATAATTCAAATGACAACCACCCATTAATTTTTTCTACAAACACTAGTACCTCTGGAATAATTTCATCTGGAGTAACTTATTATCTTGATGGGTCAAGCAATCAAACAAACTACACTAACACCACTACATTTAATGCAGCTACAACTAGGTATGTTGAAGTAACACCATCCTCTCAAACTGATTTTTATTATTTATGCTATGTGCATGGAATTGGTATGGGAGGTATTTTTGATATTACATCTACAACATGGGGAGCATTAACTTGGGATTTAGGAGCATGGGGAAATCAAGCTGATGCTAATGCTGCTGTAACTGGAACATCTCTTACATCCGCTATTGGAACTACCATTGTAGATGCAGAATTACAAGTAGGTTGGGGTGGAGATACTTGGGGAGAAAACGAATGGGGTGATCTTTCAGGATCTCAACCAAATATTACTGGATCACAAGCAACATTTTCGATTGGTACACTTCAATCTGTAACAGCTAATGCTGTTGTTGAACCTTCAGGTATTCAATTAACTTCATCACAAGGAACAACTCTTGGAGGAACATCTGCTTTAGTTCAAGTTATTGGAAGCTTAGAGTCCATGGGCATAGGCCAAGTAACTACTGGAATAGGAGCTGTTACAAGTGGATTACAATTAGCATCCTCTATTGGAACAACTACAATTGATGAATCTATTTTAACTGGAGAAGGTTGGGGAAGAGCTGAATGGGGAGAATTTGCATGGGGTGTAAATTATTCTGTTGCCTTAACTGGACAAACTTTAACTTCATCTATTGGAGAAGAAACTGCTTTTACAGATATTACTGTTAATGTAACTGGTCAACAATTAACATCTACATTTGGTAATTTTTCACTTATAGGAGATTTTGGAATTGTTGTATTTGCAGCTGAAGATCAACTCGATTTTACAATAGGCTCATTAAATATTGAAGGGGATGCATTAGTAGAACTTACAAGTGCTGGATCTTTAACTGGATCAATAGGTAGTGTTATAGCTGGATTAAAAACACCAGTAGATGTAACTGGTATACAAATGACATCAACATTAGGCACTATAGCTCTTGAACAAACTACTGTAGAACCTGTCACTGGTCAAAGCATCGCTATGTCTCTTGGTTCTCATGCTGAAATACCTGGTCAAATTATAGGTGTTGGAGGGTTTCAGTTATCTAGTTCAATAGGCTCAGTTACAGTCACTGGGGTAGCTAATATTAGTGTAACTGGTATCCAAATGACATCTTCAATTGGAAATCCAAATATAACTTCATGGCAAGAGATTAATCCAGGTGTAACTAATACATGGTCAGAGGTTGATTTGGCAGCATGATAAAGGTATAATTATAATTATTTAAGGAGAATTTTTTATGACATCTAGTTATTCAACTGATTTAAAACTCGAACTAATGGTTACTGGTGAAAATGCTGGTACATGGGGAGATAACACAAATAATAACTTAAACCTAATTCAACAAGCAATTGCTGGTTTCGAAACAGTAACACTTAATAGTGGTTCAACTTTAGCTCTTGCCATGACTGACAAAACTATTTCTAATGCTAGAAATATGGTGATTAAATTTGCAACAGCATCAATTGCTGCAAGTACAATTTGTACAATTCCAGATTCAATAGAAAAATTTTATATATTTGATGCAACTGGATTAACTAATCCTACAAATCTTACAATTAAAACAGCTTCTGGAACTGGTTTTACATTAGATGCTGCAAAAATTTATGCTGCATATTCAGATGGAACAAATTTAAATGAAGTGTCTTTAGATACTTTAGGAGGCACAGTAGCCGCAGCACAGATTGCTGATAGTGCAGTAACCACAGCTAAAATTGCTGATGATGCTGTAACATCTGCTAAAATTGCTGACGATGCCGTTGTTGCTGCTGCTATTGCTGATAACGCAGTTGTAACTGCAGGTATAAATAATGATGCCGTGACTGCTGACAAACTAGCAGACACTTCAGTAAGTGCAGGATCATATACAACTGCTAACATTACTGTAGATGCCCAAGGAAGATTGACTGCTGCTGCTTCAGGTGCAGGCGGAGACGGATCTTACGTACCAAGAATTATTGCACGTGGACCTGTTTCAACAAACTATGCATCACCTGCTAACGCATCAAAATTTTATGCGTATGCAATTGGTGGTGGCGGAGCTGGGGCTGGGGGAAGCTCAAGATCTCCATCTGCTTATGGCGGAGATGGTGGAAAAGGTGCTTGTGGTTTTTATTCAGGTGCTGCACAAGCTAGTACAACTTATGCATACGAAATTGGTGCTGGAGCTTCTGCAAACCCAGCTAGTGGAAGTAACTTTGGCGGAGACGGTGCTGACGGAGGCCAAACTAAAGTTACTAATCTGTTTGTATGTGATGGAGGCCCAGGAGGAAATGGACCTGGAACTGGAAATAGTCCAGGACAACAACAACCTGACCAACCCGCTACAAATGCAACAATTGAATTCCCAAGAGAATTTTATGGTTTTAATCCAGTAGCAGGAAAAGGTGGAACTGGCGGAAGTCCAGGTCCTTACCCTTCAAGAGTTGGTAATGCTGGAGAAGCAGGTTTTTTACATTATTTTGATGATGGAGGACAATAAAAATGGCTTACGTAATTACTATAAATAATAGATTATATAAAATTGCTGCTAATGAAACTGATAAAAATGAACATGTAACTTCTTATCCACCTTTTGTGGCAAATGAAATAAGTGATTCAGATTTTGCAAAAGTAAAAAGTGGTGTGTCTGGTATTGTAGTTTCAGCTGATGGAACTGTTTCCTTTGAAGAAGATACTTCATGTGTATTTCAAAATGCAGACGAATTAAATGAATATTTAACTTTTGTAAAAAGTTGTGTAGCTCCTTTTCTAGAGCAAAGTGTTAATAGTTCGAAAGCTATTTTTTCAGAGATTAATACATATAAATCGTTATTAGATTCATTCGATACTTCTTCAGTATCTTTTCCTCTAAATAGTTCATGGGAAAAATATTGTGAAGACAACTCAATAGCTTATATTAGTCCTTTACAAATACCTTAATTTATATATTAAGAGGTAATGTTTGAAAAGATAATTACTTTTAAAGCAAGTAAAAAGTACATCGAAAATAATAAAGATATTTTACCAATACCCAGTAAAAACAATATACCTAATTGGTTTAAAAAAATTAATCACACTATGAAAGATAAAACTATAAAAGGCTGTATGCCTTTTTTAGATTCTTTGACAGCTGGTTATATATTGAAAATGCCAGTAGATTATTTTATTGAACATAATATTGAAATAGATGGTGAACCTAAAACTGGGCACAACATTTCTCAAGAATACAATCCAGTAATAGCTCAAGAGATGAATCTTAATTATGAAAAACAATCAAGTTTTCATAAAATAGATCAATTAAAAGGAAGTCCCTTAATAGAAAAAAATATGAATTTACCAGTTCATAAAATTCACAATCCTTGGGTAATCAAAACACCTCCTGGGTACTCAACATTATTTTTACCACCTATGAATAATCACGATGATCGGTTTTCTATTATTCCAGGAATAGTTGATACAGATACTTTTGAATTAGAAGTTAATTTTCCTTTTATTGTTAATGGAGATAAATACCCTTATTTAAAAACTCTAATTAAAAGAGGTACTCCTATTGTCCAAGTAATACCTTTCAAAAGAGATGGATGGAAAATGAATATTGAAAACTATTCAAAAGAAGAAAAAATGACTAATATGTTTTTTTATAAAAAATATGTGATTGATAATTATAAAAAATTGTTTTGGAATAAAAAATCATGGAAGTAAATGATTGTAGAAGAATACAAAAACTTTTTAGATAAAGACTTTTTAGATTATCTAGCTAAGCATTATTTATTTAATATTCATCATCGATATGGTGAAGCATCTATAGGGGGCATTACCAAAGGCATTTTTTTTAGCACAGAAGTTCACAATGATGAAGTTACTAATTTTGTTACTTATAAAATTTTTAAAAAATTTCAAATAAACAAATACCAAAGGATATATATTAATATGCAATTTTACGGAATGGACGGATCGTGGCACATTGATGAAGGTGATAAGACACATATGTTAATGGTCACACCAACCTTAAAACAAGATTCAGGGTTGTTTGAAATTAAAGATAATGATAATAAGATACATAAAATAACTTTTGAACAAAATAAATTAGTGGTATTTAATTCTAAATTATTGCATCGTGGATTAGCACCAACAGAAATAGGTACTCCTAGAATAACTTTAGTTTTTAAAGGAATAAAAGATTATGGAAGAAAATAATAGTTTAGAGAAATATATTGTAAAATTTGAAAATGTTATTCCTGAAACAATATATCCTAATTTTTTAAGAGTTTGTAGTAATTTTGATTATGAAAAAGCTAAAGTATATGGAGATAAAGAAAAAATAACAGATGAAAAAGTAAGAAAAGCTTTAGCTTATAGTTTGAGTGATATAAATGCAAGAAGCCTTACTGATATTCATTGGAGAAATTTTTTATCATTTACCTTTCAAAATTTTGTAAACGATTATCAAAATCTAGTTAGATCAGGGGACGGCCCTTTTAAAATCAATGATATACAAGTTTTAAAATATGTTAATATGGGTCATTATAAATTTCATACAGATGATGGACCTAATCTTCATAGAAGAATTAGTTGTATATATTTTATAAACGATGATTATGAAGGAGGTGATCTTGAATTTGGTTTTTTACATACAGAAAAAAAATTAATTATAAAACCAAAAAAGAATAGTATGGTTGTATGGCCAAGTAGTTGGATGTACCCTCATTCGGTCAGACCAGTGACAAAAGGAGAAAGGTATTCGGTAGTAGCATGGGCGTTATAGGAAAAGATTTTAAATATAAAATTGTAAAAAATTTTTTAAGTGAGGATGAAATAAAATTATTGTCTATATATTGTGAGATAAGACATAGAATTAACAGTACTCATTTTGATTTTATACAAGAAAGTCCAAATGGAGACTCTTGTTTTTATGCTGACCCAATGATGGAAACCTTATTATTAAAAAAACAAAAGTTGATGGAAAAAGAAACAGGCAAAAAACTTTTACCTACTTACTCCTATTGGAGATGCTATACTAAGTATGCAACATTATCTAAGCACAAAGATAGACCTTCTTGTGAAATAAGCACTACTGTATTTATAGGAGGCGACACCGATCAATGGCCAATATATATGGACGGTGAAGCGATACATTTAAAAAGAGGAGATGCTGCTATATATTTGGGTTGTGAGCTTCCACACCATAGAGATGAGTTTCAAGGAGACCATCAATTTCAGACATTCTTGCATTATGTAGATGCAAATGGTAGTAATAAAGAATGGCATTTAGACAAAAGACCTTATTGGGGATTTCCAAAAATAGAGCCTTGGTATAATGATAATTAATCAAAAAGAAGATGGTTCAGGAGAATTAGTATTTTCTAAAGAAGAGATTGATGTTATTACAAAAAATAAAAAATTAATTCTTACACCCTCTTTTTTAAAACATTTTATTAATTTATTTATTGGTCTTTTTATAGAGTTTCAAGACAAGTTTGATAAAAAAACAAAACAAATGACTACCTTTAAAGACCAAGAAATCAAAACTAAGAAGCCTAAAGACAATCTTTAATAAACGCTTCTTATAAGGTATAATACCATATGCCATTAACAAACGTACAAATACAACCAGGTTTTAATAAACAAGTAACTGCTACTGGTGCAGAAGGACAATGGACTGATGGAGATTTCGTAAGATTTAGATATGGACTGCCTGAAAAAATAGGTGGTTGGGAACAGATAACATCTAATACTTTAGTAGGTGCTGCAAGAGACCAACTTGTATGGGCTGACCTTGATGGTAGAAGATACTCTGCAATTGGAACAAATAAAGCACTCATAATATATTTTGAAGGAGCCTTCTATGATATTACTCCCTTAGACTCTGCAATTACTGGAGCAACGTTTACAACTGTAAATACAAGTCCAACTGTCACTGTAAATAAAGTTGCCCATACCTTATCTGCGGGTGATTTAATTACATTTACTTCTGTTACACCTCCAACTGGAGCTGGCTATGTGGCTGCAGATTTTACTACAAATACTTTTGAAGTCGTGACAGTCCCAAGTCAAGATACATTTACAATTACTATGGCGGCTAATGCTGGTACATCTGTTGGAACAAGTGGAGCAGCTACAATAAATCCTTATGTAAAAGTTGGTCCTTTAAATCAAACCTCTGGTTTTGGATATGGTACTTCTGGATGGGGTGGATCATCAGGAGTAATTTCAACTTTAAATGGTTTATTACAGGATGATACAGCTGGGACTGGGGGCAGTGGAACTTCTATTACATTATCTTCTGTTACTGGTTTTCCAACAACTGGAACTATAAAAGTTGGAACTGAATTTATTTCATATACTGGGATCTCATCTAATGACTTGACTGGAATTACAAGAGGTGTAGCAGGCACTAGATCAGCACATTCAACTGGAGCTTCTGTTGAAGTTTATCTTGGATGGGGATCAGCTTCACTTACTGGTGGAGTTACTCTTGAATCTGCATCATGGTCTTTAGATCATTTTGGATCAAAATTAATTGCAACTATAAAAGATGGTAAAACTTTTGAATGGGATACAATAAGCACTTTAGCTGCAGCCTTATCAACTAGAGCTACTGTCGTTAGTGGAGCACCAACAAAATCTGTAATGTCTATTGTTTCTGAAAGAGATAGACATTTGGTTATACTAGGAACAGAAACAACAATCGGCACTTCAAATTCTCAAGATAAAATGTTTATAAGGTTTTCAGACCAAGAAGATATATCTGATTATACTCCAACTTCAATTAATACTGCTGGTACATTTAGGATAGACTCAGGAACAAAAATAGTTGGAGCCGTAAGAGGTAAAGATTATATTTTAATTTTAACAGATACATCAGCTTATGTAATGCAGTTTGTAGGCCCTCCTTTTACATTTTCAATAAGACAGGTTGGAAGTAATTGTGGAGCTATTGGTCAACACGCTATTAAGTATGCTAACGGAGCTGTTTGGTGGATGGGTCAAGCTGGAGGATTTTTTGTATATGATGGTACAGTTAAATCACTTCCGTGTTTAGTTGAAGATTTTGTATTTACAGACAAAGGAGATAATCTTGGTATAAGTTATGATAATGGAGAACAAATCTATGCAGGACTAAATCATCTTTATGAAGAGATAAGTTGGTTCTATCCTAAATCTGGATCAACATTAATTGATAGAGTTGTAACTTATAATTACACAGAAAATACTTGGACGACTGGATCACTTTCAAGAACTACATGGTTTGATGCTACATTATATGATAATCCTTATGCAACAGAATTTTCATCAACAGGCACTCCTTCTTTTCCAACAATACAAGGAGTTACAAATCAAAATGGTGCATCAACTTATTATGCTCATGAGGTTGGTAACAATCAAGTAGACTCAGTTGGTAATAAAACAGCAATACAAGCCTTCATTCAATCAGGAGATTTTGATTTATCTCAAGGAGGAGATGGTCAGTTTTTTATGAGTATAAGAAGATTTGTGCCTGATTTTAAATTAATAACTGGTGACGCACAGATAACTATTAATCTTAGAAAATTTCCGTCTGATACTTCAACATCCTCGCCTCTCGGACCTTTCACAGTAAATAGCACAACTGATAAAGTAGATACTAGAGCAAGATCAAGATTTGCAAGTATAAAAGTTGCTAACACTTCTACAGATCAGAACTGGAGATATGGAACTTTTAGAGCTGATGTGCAACCTGATGGAATGAGATAATGGCAAGAGTAGATATAGTTATTCCAGAGCCTACACCAATCTATACAGAAGATAACCAAAGACAGGTAGCCCAATCTTTACAAACTCTTAAAGATAAGTTAAACACTTCTTATCAACAAGAAATTAAAAACGAAATAGATGCATTTAGTTACTTTTTAACATGACAATACGATACAAAAATCAAGGTTTTAAACAAGCTAGTACAGGTAAGACTACTGTGTTTACATGTCCTACAGATGCAACAGTAATTGTTAAAAGCGTTTATTGTTCAAACAGTGATGCTTCATCTGGTATTTTAGTTAATATGAATTTTGTAGACTCTTCTGATTCAAACACTGAATACGAATTTTTTAGAGATGAAATTGCAGCCAAGTCTCAAGTTAATGCTACCCCACAAGGTTTAAATCTAGAAGCAGGTGATGCAATAACAGTGACAGCAGCTACGGGCAGTAATACAATACAAGGTGTTATTAGTTATGCACAAATAGACAGATCTCAAGAAAATGGCTAGACAAAAATTTGTAAACTTTACACCAAGACCAAAACCTAGAAAGAGACCGAGACGGCACAAAAAAAGTCTTTCAAAATCTGAAAAAAGATCGTATAAAAAATATAACAAACAAGGAAGATCTTGATTCAAACACATTTTAATATTCAAATACCTAAACAGGTTTTATTTGTTGAATCTATAATTGATAATTGTTTTGCAGAATACTTTATTCCTTTAATTGAAGAAGGTGTTAAAAGAGAAGATAATTGTAATTATTGGACAAATCTTAAAGGTCAAATGACACATTGGGATTATTTTAGTAAAGATGAAACATTTAGAAAATTACTTTATACTTCAGTAAGAGATATGCAATTAGGCCTTCCAAAATTAACTCTACACGAAGCTTGGGGCTTTAAAGTAAACGCAGAAGATTTTAGTGAACAACATAGTCATATGACTGATTACTCTGGCATATTTTATTTAAACGATAGTGAAATGTTTATTGATTTTCCTGAGTTAAAAAAATCAGTAAAATGTAGTAAAAATAAATTTTTATTTTTTTCTGGAATAATTATGCACGGTACAAAACCCTTGGTAAAAGGAGTGAAATATGGTATAGCATTTAATTTAAGAAACAATATTAAAAAGTAGGTTAAAATTATGAATGATATACCAAAAATACCAGCAGAAGCTAAAGAAGTTATCAAACACAAAAGAACTGGAAAAGTTTATGCAGATAAAGCGGAGTTTGATGCAGATGTTGCCGATCCTAAGACGGACACTACAAATGATGACTTTAGACAAGATTTAGAAATTACAGTTACAAGAATTTCAATGGGTGCACATACTAAAAAATAATGTTCAGTGTCATAGAAGATTTTTATAGTCAAAGTGACCTTGGCTTAGTAATAGCTCATTTTGTAAATTTACCTTTTGATCAAACACATAGATCAAGAGATTGGCCTGTATCACATAGACTTCAAGCATACCCAGTTTATGAAACTAGTGTATTTGAAAAAAATGAACATCCTTTACATCCTTATTCAATACTTAAAAAAACATTTGAAACTAAAACAAATCAAAAAATTATTTATTTAGAAACCTTTTTAAGAAAAATAAAATTAAGTGAACTAAAACAATCTGCTGTGTATAAAAAAGATAGACCCCATAAAGATAAAGAAACTTTTGATTATGCAGGTTTAGTGTACTTTAACTCTAATTCAATTTTAGATGGAACAAAATTATATAATGACGAAAGAGATTTCGACCCAACAATTATAATAGGATCAAAAGTTAACAGATGTGTTTATTATAATACTCAACAACCACATAGTGTTCCTTTTGACCAAAGAGTAGATGAGAGATGGGTACAACCCTTTTTTATAATAACAAATGAACAAACTTTAAAAAAATATAAGGACTCAAATGAAACCTAGAGGTGCAACAGAAATACAACATGAATTGTTAGAAAAATATGTATCTAAAGATATTTTAGACCAAGTGCAAATATGTACTTCTATACCGGGTAAAGTACCTATTGATCCAAATAAACTTAATATACTTTGGCAAAAAAATTCTTATGATCAACCAAACTTACAAGAATTTTTTACAAACAAAGAAAGACATAAAGAATATGATTGGTATGTATTTAATAGTCATTGGAATTACGAAAAATTTAGATACTTTTTTAACATACCCACTGAACGATCAATTGTAATTAAAAATGGTATTGATCAATTTCCAATTAGAAAAATATATAAAAAAGGAGACCCTATAAAACTTGTTCATCACTGTACTCCATGGAGAGGGTTAAATGTTTTACTGCGTACAATGCAAGAAATAAAAAATCCAAATATTACTTTAGATGTTTATTCTTCATCAAAAATTTATGGTAGTGAATTTAGTGAAGTACATGACAAAGAATTTTTACCTCTTTATGAACAAGCAAAAGAATTACCAAATGTAAATTATATTGGATATAAACCAAATGAGTATATCAGAGAGATGATGCCTAATTATGATATGTTTGTATACCCATCTATTTTTGAAGAAACTTCATGTGTATCAGCATTAGAAGCTTTAGCGAGTGGTGTTCATGTTGTTACAAATAATTTTGGTGCCTTGTATGAAACTTGTGCTGAATGGCCAGTGTATGTCAATTATTCTACAAACTATGAACAGATGGCTATCGATACTGCAGCTGCTATAAATACTGCGGCTGATTATTTGCATGAAGATTTTATTCAAGAACATTTAGATGAACAACAAAAATTTTATAAACGATTTTACAATTGGAAAAAGAAAGGTCAAGAATGGACTATGTTTTTGAAAGGTGCATTAAATGAAAAAAAATGATCAATTTATAAACGAAGATACTTATCAAACTTTGACTGAAATTAAAACTGATTCACAACCATATGAAAAAGCCATAGCTCCACTATGGAAGAAAAAAAATAATAAAAAAGAAAGCAAAAAAGATTATTCTATTTTTGTAGCAACTCCAGTACATAGTGATTGTTCTATACATTATGCTCAAGCTTTACTTGAATTTCAAAAACTTGCTTTAGACAAAGGTGTTGAAACACAATTTTGTTTATTGAAATCATCTTTAATTACCCAAGGAAGAAATTTATGTGTATCTAGTTTTTTAGAAAGTAAACATACTCATATGCTGTTTATAGATTCAGATATATATTTTCATTCACCATCTATTTTTAAAATGATTGAAAAAGATAAAGAGCTAATATCAATACCTTATCCATTAAAAACTATGATGTGGGATAAATTGTTTGATAAGATAAAACAAGGTAAAGTAAACAAACCAGAGCATTTAAAAAAATGGTTAAACACTTATCCTATTAAAGTTGAAAACCCAAATAGCATTACTTTAGATAATGGTGTAATGGAGGTCACACATAGTCCCACTGGATGTATGTTAATTAAAAGATCAGTTTTTGAAAAGATGATAAAAGCATACCCAGATAAAGATATTGTTCAAAAGACTGTTATCAATGGTAAGTATGTTGACAGACCTCATATGTGGAACTTTTTTGATTGTTTACATGATCCTGAAACGAAATCATATTTAGGAGAAGATTTTAGTTTTTGTAAATTATGGAAAGATATAGGTGGTAAATGTTATGCTTATGTTGACTCTGGTATAGCACATATTGGGGAACATGCCTACGAAGGTCGTTTCGTTGATGAGTTGATAAGCAAAGAGTAAAATGGTAATATATGCTATAATTAGGAAATTACTATATGGATCCATTTACATTAGCATTAGCCACATTTGGTGTACAAAAACTTAGAGGTAAATCTACAAAAAGAGCATTAAGAGATGCTGCCATTGTTGGTGGTGGTTCTTACGCAGTAGGTGCATCTGGAGTATTAGGTCAAGCAAGTACATTTGGACAAGGCCCCGCTTTTTCATCATTAGGTTTTGGTACACAATCGGCAGCAGCTCAACAAGCGGCTTCATTACCACAATTAACTAATCCACAAGTAGCAGGTGCACAATTTAGAACACCAGCTTTACAAGAAGTTGCTTTTAAAGAAGGAGCTATGGGTGCAGCAAAAAAAGGTGCGGTAGAGCCAACAGGTATTCAAGCATTATTAAAAAAAGCAAAAGATAATAAATTAGAGACTGCATTAATAGCTTCATCAGTTTTACCTTTAATGAGTGAAGGAGAAGAAGAATTTAAACCACCCTTTACTGAAGAAGACTATAAACAAGCGTACAAAGAACAATCTGAAAAACTTCAATCTGGTTTTACACCAGTCACAAATGCTATGCCAGCAAGATCAGAAGTATTTGGTTCTAATATGTTCTATGCAAATCAAGGTGGTCTTGCAACTGCAATACCTAAATATAATCAAGGTGGTGTAAATTATTTACCCTCTAAAATAGATCATAACGAAAATGATGTAAACAATTATGTCAGAGCAGAAGGTTATGTTGAAGATGGAGCTGGAGCTGGTGACAAAGATGAAGATACAATGTTAGCTCAACTAGCTGATGGAGAATTTGTATCTAGAGCAGATGCTGTATTAGGAGCTGGTATTTTATCTGGTGCAGATCCAAAAAGTTTTAAAGGTATGAGAAAAGCTGGTGCAGATTTTTTCTATGATCAACAAAAAAAATTAAAAAGAATTTACGATTTAGTTAATGCAAGTAAACCAAACTAAAATAATTAAACAAGTAGAAGTACTTGAAATTTTTCCAAAACTACTTGATGAGTATTGGAATTTGGTAGAGTTTATGTTGCGAGAAGGTTTAAAATATGATGGTGATCCAATGAACATAAGTCATTTAAAAAAATTAATAAAACAAGGCCAAATGCAGTTGTTTGTTATGTTTGGTTCTGATGATGGTATTCAATATAAAGTATTTGGAGTATGTGTTACACGAATCACGGCTCTTCCTAATTTTAATCAATGTGAAGTAATATTATTAAAAGGGGAGAAGAGAGAATTGTGGCAAGACGAACTTGCTGATATAATTGAAAGACTTGCTAAATCAGCAGATTGTAAAAGAATTGCTGTACACGCAAGACCAGGTTGGCAACCTTTTTTAAAAACAAAGGGTTGGGGTGTAAAAAGATATTTATATACAAAGGAGATTAAATAATGAGTTTTATATTTGGTGGTGGTGGAAGTAGTGCTCCTGCACAATCAGGTGCTTCAGTCGTAACACAAAGAGAAGCCCCAGGCGTTGAAGCAAGAAAACTATCGCTTTATGATCAAGCTGCAAAACTAGCAGCAACTCCAGTATCATTGCCAGCAGTTCAAGTTGCTCCTTTATCTGGAATTGAACAAGCTGCTATAACTCAAGCTGGTCAGACTGGTGTCGGAGCTGGTACAGTAGGTCAAGGTATAACTGCTTTACAAACGGCACAGACTGCTCCAAACATATCTTCTTTTTTAAATCCTTATCAATCATTTGTTACAGATGAAATTACAAGACAAGCACAAATGGCTACAAATAGATTAGGAGCACAAGCAGTCGCCAGTGGTGCATTTGGCGGTGGTAGGCAAGGGATTGCAGAAGCCGAAATAGAAAGAGCAAGACTTGCTAATATTGGTCAAGCTCAAGCTCAAGGTTTTCAAACTGCATTAGGTGCAGCTCAAACTCAAAGACAACAACAATTAGCAGCTGGTCAAACTTTAGGTGCATTAGGTGCACAACAACAAGCTATGTCTCTTGCAGATATTCAAGCACAAATGCAGGCGGGTGCAGTTCAAAGAGGAATAGGCCAAGCTGGTTTAGAGGCTCAAAGACAAACTGCATTACAGAGACAATACGAACCTTATCAAAGAATAGAATTCTTAAAAGGTATTATGACAAATTTACCAACAACACAGAGTACACTTACAGCAACCACGGCTCCCGGTGCTAACCCAGTTGGACAAGCATTAGGTGCAGGACTAGGTGCATACTCTGCTTACAACTTGATGCAACCGAGGTAGTATGGATAAAGTATTAACAAGAAAATTATTTAAAGATAGATATTTCAAAACTTTAAAACCAACTATCAAACATTTTAATACAGGTGGGATAAGTGCATTATCTCCAAAAGAAAAAGCTATCTATGCAGCAACATTAGCTGCTCCATTATTACAATCTAAAGGACAAGGTTTAGGGCCAGTCTTTAGTGCAGTGGGAGAAGGACTAGGTAAATTACCAGCAACTATTTTATCTGTAGAAAAAGCTAAAGGCTCTGGAAAAGGTGTAAGGACTTTATCAGCAGAAGAAATAAAAGCTTATAATTTACCATCAGGTACTATTGCACAAATGAAAGCAGATGGAACTATTAGTGTTGTATCTAAACCTTCAGCTGAACAAATAAAACAAATCCAAGGTGGTAAAAGAGTAAGAAGTATTTTAGCAAAGATACAACAAGATTATTACGATTTAGGAAAACCAGTTGGTTTTGCTGATTTGAATAGAATTAGAGCAACATTAGGTAAAGCAGGTGGATCAAACTATTCAAAAAATTATGCATCAATGAAAGGTAAAATTCAACAAGCTACATCTTTCATAACTCAAGCAATTTCTGGTGCTGCTGTATCTGAACAAGAAGCAAAAAGAATTACAAAATTAATACCACAACTTGGAGATACTGAAGCAACCTTTGAAGGTAAAATGGCTGCCTTAGACGGATACTTTGCAGATGCTATTAAAATTGCAGAAAATAATAATGCAGACTTTACAACTGCTATGGAAATAATGGAATCTTCTGGTAGAGGAGCTGAAAATTATTTAGATATAGCTGGAGATGTATCTTTGAAAAAAGATGGAGATGTAATAGACGTGAGTGCTAATTAGGGGATGTATGGCAGAAGTAATTATACAAGGACAAAAATTTAGAATAAAAGGGGAAGAACCTACTCCAAAAGAAACTTTAGCTATTGAGACTTATCTTTCAGGTAAGGAACAAAATACTAATTTTAATTTTGACAAAGAATTAGAATTAATGGTTTCACCAGAAGATATTCTTACTGATGCTGAAAAGGGAAAATATAATAAAGATACAGAAAGTTTTTTAAAAAGTCCAACTTTTTTCAGATTAGTTTCTGAAGTAGGTTTATCTATAGCTGGAGGAATAGCGGGAGCTGCATTGGCTCCAGTGACTGGTGGAGGATCATTAGTTGCGGCTGGTGCCTTAGCTGCAAGAACAGCAAGACTTGTGAGACCATTATTAAATATATCTTCAAACACTATGCAAAAAATTGGTTATGCTACGGCTGGAGCTGGTATAGGGGGTGCGACTGGAGCTGGTATTGCACAAACATTTGACCCAAGAGAAAGTATTGTAAAAGAAGTTGCAAGGGGTGCAGCTCAAGGTGCATTTGGAGAAGTGTTAGGTTTTGGATTAGCTGGGGGTCTTTCAAAAGTTTATAACAAAATTACTAAAGGAACAATCGATACTATTACTGGTGCTGAAAGAGCTACTCAAATTCTAGCAAGAGATAAAGAATTTTTTAAAGTATTAAGAGAAATAGATCAATCTGGAAAACAACTTTCTGATGATGCTATTGAACAACTTACAAAAAAGAAAAGTACAAAAGGCGATAAAAAATTGACTAAAGAATATGGGGATATTGAGATAGAAGGAATTACTGCAGAACAAGCTGCAATTTTAAAAGATCCTAAAAGAACTCAAGAAATGATTACAAATATTAATAAAAGAACTCCTACTTTTTTTAAGGATATAGAAAAAGCAAATATAACACCAGGTTTTTTAACTCAAAATAATGCTGTTAATTTTATATCTAATGTTGGGAGAACAGCTTTAATAGGATCTGGTGTTGTAAGAACTGCTGAGCAAACTGGAAAAATGGCTACACTTAATGGAATAGATGTAATGGTTGAATCACTTTTAAAAACAGATATTCAAAAAGGTTTAGGTAAAATGGGTGCAGATTTTTCTGGATTTGATGAGTTTGGAAATGCTGTAGGTAAACTTATTCAGGATGGTGTTACAAAAAATAGAAATTCATATGATGCAATAAAAGATAGTTTGTGGAAAGATTTAAGTAAACAAATTGATGCAACAATTAAATTACCAGATGGAACTTATAATCCAGCATTTGATGTAATTATACAAAATGCTCCAAAACAATTAAAAGTTTTAAGAGGTAAAGGTGTTAATAAAGTAGAAGAGATAACTTCAAGTTTAGATGATTACATTGGAGAAACTATAAAAGCTAAAGCTATCATTAGAAACACGGACGAAGGAAGAAGTATTTTTGAAATGACTGATCTCGTTGGTGCTCTAAAAGATCGAGCTAATTTTAACGATTTTAGATCAGTCTATGGTGCGATTTCAAGAATGAGATTTAATAATGGAGCCAGTGCAGTTCAAGCTGAGATTATGAAAAGAATGGAAGCTATGATGGCTAACTCTCCATTGCCTCCAACATTGAATAATTTAAGAACAACAGCCTCACAGTTTACTTCTTTTGGAGCAGATTTATTTAGAGATACTACCCTAAAAAAAATATTAAATAATGAAAGAGGTATTGAAACTGTTTACAAACAAATTGTTGCTAGTGGTAAAGAAGATTACTATGATGTTTTTTTTAAAACATTAGATGAATCAAAAACAACAATAAACGGAAAAAAGTTTGATTTGTTTCCAAATAGAACTGAAATAAAAGCAGCAGTGAGGGGACAGTTTCTTACAGACTATTTGAAAAATTCTGTTTCACTTAAGGGACAATACCCAACATTGACAAACACTCAAGCACAAAAATTTTTAAATCAACATAGATTTCTTTTAAAGAAAGATGGTTTTCTAAGTGGACAACAAGTTAAGAATTTAGAAGACTATACTGATGCCATGAAAATTTATGAAGGTAAAATTAAAAATGCAAGTGAAGCTGGTTCTAACCCTATGATGTTTATGCAGTTAAATGCTGCTGGTGCATTCTCTCAAGGACTAGGTTTATTTATGGGAGCCACTGGTAACTTTGATCCTGGTACTGCTGCATTCTTTGTTGCAGGTCCCGCAGGTATAGCAAGAATGATTTCTTCTCCTAGATTTACAAATTTATTAATTAAAGGTTTAGGTGGTAAAGGTTTGACAATAGATTCAACACAAAAAATGACAAGATACTTTTCACAATTAGCAAGTGCGGGTGTTGATGAAGGAATTTTTTCAGCTGAAGAAGCTACTTCTATGATGAACGAAATAGAAGGTAATAAATCAAAATATGATCAATTTTTTAAAACTGGAATTTTAGAAGGAGCACAAGGAGAGATGAGACCTAATCCAGAAGAAGCTCCAGCAATTCAAGTGGTTAATAATAGAAGTCAAAGAACAATTGTAAATGAACCACCAGCAAGTGCTATAAACACTAGTAACATACCTTTACCAAATATTACACCATCAAATCTACCAATGGGTGGACAACCTAATACTGAATTAGCACAAGCCCTTAACCTTTTTAATAAGGGAGGAATAGTAAGTGCCAAGAAAAACTTCTAATAAAGATAATCTAGCTCATCAAAGAATTGATGACCACGAGAAGTTGTGCAGAATTATGCAAGAACAAACTAATAAACAAATTAAAGATTTACATACAGATATTCATAGAATAGAAAAGATTCTTATATCTTCTACTGCATTTCTAATGACATCTATGATTGGAATAATAGTTGCTCTTCTATTCAAAGTATTCTAAAAGACCATGTGCGTCTAATCAAAGATAATAACAAATTTCAAATTACCGATCTAAAGCTTGTTAATAAATACAAGTATAAGAAGTATACTAGACAAGAGGAGGACGGCTCACGGACCTATAACGTAGGTAACAAAAAAATACCAAGTGTTACAACCATACTATCTGCTACTCAATCTCCAGAAAAGAAAGCTGGACTTGATAGGTGGCGTGAAAGAGTAGGATACCAAGAAGCAGCTAGAATTACCTCTCAGGCGGCTCTGAGAGGCACGGAGATGCACTATGTTCTTGAAAACTACATAGATGGCCGTGGCTATATAAATCTCTCTGAGGATGGAGCTAAAGCAAGACTTATGGCTCATGAGATAGTAAACAATCTTGACCTATTGAAAGAGGTATGGGGTAATGAAGTAAGTCTAGCTTATGAAGATAGATGGGCAGGAGCCACAGATGTAGTAGGCCTTTATGATGATAAGCCAACAATTATTGACTTTAAACAAAGTAATAAACCAAAAAGAGAAGAGTTCGTTGAAGATTATTATTATCAGATAGCTGCATATTCATTAGCACATAAAGAACAATATGGTCCTATAACACAAGGCCTTATATGTATTTGTACCAAAGATGTTTTATACCAAGAGTTTAAAATGAATGAATCTAAATTAAAAGAGTATGAAGATAAATGGTTAGAAAGGGTAAATAGATACCATGATAATAAAAAGAGTTTGGGCAATGCCAAACCATCGGACATTTGAAATAAAACCTATTAATAAATTTATAAAAGAAAATTTAGGTTTAGATTATGTTGATCCATTCCCATATCCTTTTAAACAAGATGCAATTGATTTTTTAAAAAGTATTGAAACTAGTTCGATAAATTCTTTAGTTTTTGACCCTCCATATTCACAATATCAACTTAAAGAAAAATACAAAAGTTTAGGTATCTATTTTCATAACTCAAATGATAATGATCAGAATAGAAGAATAACTAAATATTGGTCTAATTGTAAAAAAGAAATTACAAGAATTATTAAAGCTAACGGAAAAGTAATATCTTTTGGTTGGAACTCAGGGGGCATGGGTAAGAAGAATGGATTTGAAATACAAAAAATTTTATTAGTAAATCATGGGTCTCAACACAATGATACTATTTGCACATTAGAAACTAAAGCCACTTCTGAACTTGTTCCCCAAGAGTCTTAGCAGATAATTCAATTTTATTTTCTAAATTATGTAATACCATTTCATCAATAGTATCTGTTGCAATAAGATCTATATATGTGACTTGAGAAGTTTGACCATATCTATGAGCACGATCTTCGCTTTGTTGACGGACTTCCAAGTTGTAAGAATTACTAAAATATATAACATACTTAGCAGCAGTAAGGGTAAGACCATAACCACCAACAGTAGGGTTCCCAACAAGGAAACGACATCTGTCATCAGACTGAAAACTTTCAACAGCCTTGTTACGAAGATCAACTGAATCTTTGCCGTATATCGAAACCACCGAATCTTTTCCATAGGTCTCTCCTAATTTAGTTTTAATCATCTCTATATTGTGTACATAATTAGCCCATATAATACACTTGTCTTCACTCTCCTCCAAGATACTCATCAATTCTTTTAGTTTGGCATTTGTTTTAAAATCAACAATTTTACCATCATTAGTCTTAACAAAACCATTAGCCACTTGTTGTAGTTTAAGTAATTCAGTTAGTTTATTATTATAAGATACTTCATCATTTTGTAGTAATATAATAGCAGTTGCTTTTAATTTTTCGTAAGCAATTCTTTGTTCATCAGGTAATTCAATATGTCTTTGTACATACATTTTTTCTGGTAGATCAAGGCAATCTTTTTTTCTTACCCTATAAGAAAATGTTTTTAATTTATATTCTAACTCTTCAAGATTTACATAGTACTTGGGTATTTGTATATTGTACCCTCCTCTTTCAATACTATACATAACTGCATATTTTGATTTAAATACTGTAAAGTTATCATACCCTAATAATTTTTTATCCAAAAAAGCACATTGAGAAAACAAATCTAATGGTGACTTAGTGATAGGAGAACCAGTTAGTATTCTTTTGTATCTAGCTAATTGACCTAACTTTATAATAGCTTTTGTCCTTGAAGCTTTAAGATTTTTTATAGATGTGCTTTCATCTAATATAACCATACTTCTCATTCCATGTTTTAGTAATTTATATTCAAGCCATTTCTTACCTGATGCATGAGATAATGCTTCAACATTCATTAATATAAATGTAAGTTTTTTTGGGTCTAATTTAAATGTTTTATCTTTAGTAACTTTCCAAATATAAATATTAGTTTCTTCTGGACAATGAAAAGCTATTTCTTTTTTCCAATTTTGGTAAACAGAGTTAGGGGCAATAACAAATGCAAAATCAATTCTTTGTTCTTGATATAGATAAGCTGCATTATCAATAGCAACTTTAGTCTTACCAGTTCCCATCTCCATAAAATAAGCAAAGTTATAGGGTTTGGCTCCTTCAATTAATGATTGTCTTTGATGTTTAAAAGGTTTTGTTTTATAATTATACACGCAGAATTATTTAAATTATTTGTTTGCATTAATCAAATTAATAATATATTGATTCTCGCACAAGGAGGTTCTTATGGACTTAGAAGCAGAATCTATCATATCGGTAGATACTGGCATGTCGACAGACATTGCTAAATCTTGCAATAAGTTATTGGAAACTCAGAAAAAAATAATGACGGCTGAAGAAGAAGTTAAAAAGTTAAAAGAAGTCGAAACTACTCTTTCTGAGCAAACAATTCCAAACTTAATGCAACAAGCTGGTTTATCTCTGCTAAAATTAGCAGATGGTTCATCCGTTGAGGTTAAACCATTCTATTCGGCTAGAATACCAGCGTCTAAAAGTGATGAAGCTTTTGACTGGCTAAGAGACAATGGACATGGAGACTTGATTAAAAACCAAGTGTCTTTGGAATTTGGAATGAAGCAAGACAATGAAGCTAAATCAATTATAGAAGAGCTGAAAGCAAAAGGTCTACCAGTGAAGCAGAAAACTTCTGTTCATCCAAGTAGTCTTAGAGGATTTGTTAGAGAACAAATTCAAGATCTTGGCAAAGATGTACCTGCTGAACTGTTTGGAACTTATGTTGCAAATAAAACTAAAATAACCACGAAGGAATAATCATGATCGAAAAAAAAGCGATGACGACTAAAAAAGATAACCTTCCAGCTGCTATTAATTTAGAGCAGATGGCGGGTCAAGGTCAAGAGTATGTGACAGCTCGAGATCAAAAACTACCAATCCTAAAAATACTTTATGCTAACTCTCCAGTCTTAGATGAGACTGATGGTAAACATGTTGAGACTGCAAAGCAAGGAGACATATGGAGTGAAACATCAGGTAAGGTTTGGAAAGGTAGACAAGGATTAATAGTAGTGCCTTGTCTTTACATAAACACTTTTAATGAGTGGAAAGACAAAGGGGATAGTCCAGGAAGACCAGTAGGTATTCATACTGATCCAGCTATTATGTCCCAAACAACTAGAGGTGCCGACAACAAAGACCGATTAGAAAACGGAAACTATGTTGAAGATACAGGTAATCACTTTGTTTATATTTTGGATGAAAATTATAATCCGATGGAACAAGCTTTGATTACTATGAAATCTACTCAAAAGAAAAAATCAAAGACATGGAATTCAATGATCATGTCTAGAAGAGCACAAGGTAAGAATGGTATGTTCAATCCACCATCATGGTCGACTGCTTACAAGTTAAGCACAACCAAAGAGTCTAATTCACAGAACTCTTGGTATGGATGGGTTGTTGAGTTTGATAAGTTTTTAAATACTCAAGAACATTTAAAAGTATTGGAGACAACTCAAGCTTTCTATCAAAGTGCTATGAAGAGTGATATTTTTGGTAAAGTAGATTTTGCACAAGAAAATCAAGCTCAAGGAAATAATAGCCCAGATAAAACTAACGTTCCATTTTAAACCATGGAACAGGAGCTCTTAAAAATATTTGAGGGTAATTCTGAACTGTTCATCACTACCTCTCTAACTGGAGAGGTAGATGAACGGGGAAAGACAGTAGGCCAAACACTCACGGTCCACGAACCAGTTACTCTTAAAATCTGGAAGGAACATTTAGAAGGAACGAAACGTATAGGTATCAAACCTGAAAAGGATGATATGTGTAAGTGGGGATGTATAGATATCGACCCACAAAGTTATAAAGATTATTCACAAAAAAAAGTTATAGATATTCTCAGAGACAATCAATTACCATTAGTACCAGTAAGATCAAAATCAGGTGGCCTTCATTTGTTTTTGTTTTTAGATAATTGGTATCCAGTAAAAGATGTTTTGAAAAAATTACACGAATGGAATAAAAATTTCTTTCAAGCATTAGAAGTATTTCCAATGAATAAGTGCATGAATATGCCTTACTTTAATATGAATGCTACTACCGAGTTTGCATATAATGAATCAAATACCCCAGTTATGATTGGAACATTTATCGAAATAATTAGAAATAAAACTTTATCCCTAGATAAATTACAAAATATAAAAGTAAAAGAATACGAACCTGAAGAGGATTGGAAACACTATCCACCTTGTGTTCAAAAAATGATTATGGATAAATGGTCTGGTAACCATCGTAATGATTTACTTTACAATGTGGGTGTACTTGAGATGAAGAAGTCTGATGGCAAAATTACAATTGAAGAGATGAGAACAATACTTCAAAAAAGAAACCAAGAAATATTTGTAACACCAATGGATCCAAGAGAGATAGATAACTCTGTAGCAAAATCTGTAATTAAAAAAGACTACAACTATAAGTGTCCACCAAAGCTTGGTGCTATTACTCCAATATGTAATAAAGATTTATGTAAGTTTAGAAAACTTGGTATTGGTTCACAGGTCCCAGATTTAATAGATGACTTTGAAGAAATAGAATTTATTAGAAGCACAAAATCAATTGAATATTCTTTTGTATTTCAAGGAGAGAAAATAGTAATTAGTCCAGAAGATATGAAAGATGAAAAATCATTTAGAGTAAAACTTTTAAGATATGGAATTTATTGGGTCACTTTACCAAGACCTAGAAGTGGTCCTTCTCCTTTTGAAATGCTCATATCGACTATTGTTAAAAAAGCAGTAGAGAATGAAAAGATGAAATTTGAAGATACACTAGGAGAAGAGAAATATAATTTTCTTAAAAAATTCTTTGAAAGTCATATTGAGGAAGATGACTTCGATAAGCTGCAAGATAACTATGTGGTCTTAGATTCTAAAACAAATGTATGTTATTTTAAAAAAATTACTTTTGAAAAGTTCTTAGGTAATGATAAAACATTTAAGAGTGCAGCAGAGGCAATGCACTTATTAGGTTGTGAAAGAATAGATTATCATGAGGGTGTTAAAAATGTATGGTCTGTCGAAATGCCTAAGTTTGTAGATTATAAAAAAGCAAGTAAAACAAAAGAAAAGAAAACAATATCGGAGATGGATGAAGAATTCCACACAGGAAAGTTTAGAACTTAAAATATTAAAAGAACTTTATCACAAAACTATAAAGATCTTTGGTCCTCCTGGTACAGGCAAAACATATACATTAATAGAAAAAGTTTTAAAAAGTTATTTAAGAAAAGGTATTAGGCCACAAGAGATAGCCTATCTATCATTTACTAATAAAGCAGTTAACACCGCAGTAAGAAGAGCCATGGAGTCTTTTCCAAATTATAGCACTGAAGATTTTTCTAGATTCAAAACATTACATACTTATTGTAGAAGATATTTCCCTGAAGAAGTATTTGATCCTAAAGATTGTACAATTGATTTTGCTCTACAAACTAAAGTAATTAAATCAAGTGATAAAAGATTAGCCGATGATAACTTTATGTATAAGGATTGGTCATTAGGAGTATACAGTAAAGCTAGAAATTTATTAATCGCACCACAAGAAGCATATAAACAAGAAGGTTATAAAAGAGATTCACTTACTGTATTTTTGAGAAAGATAAGTACCTATGAACATTACAAGGTTGGTGGAGGGGAAAGATCATTTATAGATTTTGATGACATGATTGAAAGAGCTATTAAAGAAGTAGACTTTCCTTCATTAAAAGTTTTAATATTAGATGAAGCTCAAGATTGTACACCTCTTCAATGGTCTGTCATTTATAAGATGGCATCTAAAGTAGATAGAATATATTTAGCAGGAGATGATGATCAAGCCATATATAAATGGAATGGAGCTGATCCAAAATATTTTACTCAATTCTTTCCTGGTCGTAAGGTAAAGTTAAGAAGAACTCAAAGATTCGGTGAAGCCATACATAGATTTTCTCAAGTAATTAGAAGAGGTATTAGTGACAGTGAAGAGAAAGAATATTTACCTGGTGGAAGTAAAGGATTTGTTAAAGCTTATCTATCATTTAAAGAAATACCCTTTGAAACATTTAATGAGGATTGGTACATATTAGGACGTATCAATGAAACTGTAAATGAACTTAGGATGTTAGCAAAGGATGCTGGTCTTTATTACAAAGACAATAAAGGTACAAAATGTTTTGACCAGAAACAATGGGAGGCTATCAAGGCATGGACTGCAATTACTAAAAATAAAAAGATAGATAAAAAAGCAGCAAGAAACATGTACAAATATATTAGAGAATTAGAAGACCCTAATTATAGGTTAGATAAATTCTGGAGAGCAGAACCTGATTTAAGAGATTATGATTTTCAAATGTTAAAAGAGTGGTGTGGACTTACATTAGAAGATAATCAAAAAGATAAACCTTGGTATTGGATATTAAGAAGAAATTTTAAACCTAGACAAGTAAGACATTTTATAAGATTACTTAGAAGATATGGACAAAAAGAATTAGATAAAGATCCTTTAATAACTATTGATACAATTCATAGTGTTAAAGGTGGAGAAGCTAATCATGTTGTATTGTATGGTAAAGGAAATTATCCATCTGATTACAGACACAAAAATAAAAAAGAAAAAAGTGATGAAAGAAAAGTTTGGTACACTGGTGCAACTAGAGCAAGAAAAACTTTACATTTACTGAGATCTGACTATAAGTTTAACTATCCAATTGGACAAGATTATTTAATTTATATACAGGAGAAAAATGACAAATAAAAATATCTTTGATGAAACTTTTCCAGATGACAAACAGGTTGGAGGATCACATTATAAAAAATTTGTAATTCAACCTTGGACTTATATTAGAAAAAATAATCTAAATCCGTTACAAGCAAACATAATAAAATATGTTAGTAGATATTTACTAAAAGGTAATCCCATAGAAGACTTACAAAAAATAAAACATTATTGTGACTTAGAAATTAAACATTTAAAAGATCATAAAGATGAACGCAAAACAAAAAATTAAATGTTCAAAGTGTGAGAAAGATGCAGTCATTATTGAAGACAAAATATATTATTGTGGTATTTGTGCTGTTGATCAGTTTGTTGACAGGGTGCACAAAAGACTTCGATCTAAACCCAGCAACAACAATAGTGAGAACAATGTTGAAAGGAAATAGTAAATGAGTAATGGATTACAATTAACTTTAACTTTTAAAAAATCAATGTGGAATACACCTAGTGAGTACAAGGATTTATCTGCTTATAAAGAAATAGCTATTGACTTAGAAACTAGAGATGATGGTATTAATGAAAGACTTGGAGCTGGTTGGGCTTTAGGTAAAGGTGAGATTGTAGGGTTTGCAGTAGCCGTTGAAGGATGGAAGGGTTATTTTCCTTTTGGCCATCTTGGTGGTGGCAACATGATACCTGAACAAGTAAAGAAATATATGAAAGATGTATGTGCTTTACCGAATACTAAAATATTTCATAATGCTCAGTACGATGTAGGTTGGTTAGAAGCATCTGGTATCACGGTCAACGGACCTATAGTTGATACAATGATTGCGGCTGCACTTATAAATGAGAATAGATTTTCATATTCTTTAAATGCATTATCAGTGGATTACCTAAATGAAATAAAAGCAGAGACAGAATTAAGAGAGGCAGCAGCAGCTCATGGTATAGATCCTAAAGCAGAGATGTGGAAGTTACCAGCTGAACATGTAGGTTATTATGCAGAACAAGATGCAGAACTAACTTTAAAATTGTGGCAAAGATTTAAACACGAAATAGCTTCACAAAGTTTGACTACTGTATGGGAAATGGAGCAGCAACTGCTTCCGATATTGATAAAGATGCGTCAACGAGGAGTGAGAGTCCAAGTGGAAAAAGCTGCAGAATTACAAAAAGAAATGAAGCTCCAAGAAAAAGAAATATTATTGGATATACAGAAAGAAATAGGAATAGAAATAGATATCTGGGCACCCCGCCAGATTGCCAAAGCTTTTGACAAATTGAAGTTAGAATACCCGCGAACCGAAAAAACAAAAGAACCTTCCTTTACACAAAATTGGTTGATTAATAATAAAAACAAAATAGCACAACTTATTGTAAGTGCAAGAGAAGTTAATAAATTTCATGGAACTTTTTTATCATCCATAATGAAATACCAAGTTGATGGGAGAATACATGGAGAGATAAATCAGTTGAGAGGAGATAATGGAGGCACAGTATCTGGAAGGCTTTCAATGAGTAATCCAAATTTACAACAAGTACCATCAAGAAACAAAGATTTTGGTCCCAAGATAAGAAGTCTTTTTATTCCTGAAGAAGGCCATAAGTGGGGAAGTTTTGATTATTCTCAACAAGAACCTCGAATGACAGTGCATTATGCAGCTTCAATAGGAGATGGTTATGAAGGTTCAAATGAATTAGTAAATGCTTATCAAAATGCAAGTGCAGACTTTCATCAAACAGTTGCTGATTTAGTAGGTATAGATAGAACTCAAGCAAAAACAATTGGCTTAGGTTTAATGTATGGAATGGGTAAAAACAAATTAGCTAATTCACTTGGAGTCAGTAAAGATGAAGCCAATGAATTAATTATTAAATACAATAAAAAAGTACCTTTTGTTAAAAAACTTTCTGATAGATGTAAGTATGCAGCAGATGAAAAGGGAGTTATTAGAACTAAGAAAGGTAGAAAATGTAGGTTTGATATGTGGGAAACTAGAGACTTTGGCTTACATCAAGCAGAAAAATATGAAGATGCAGTAGCCAAATATGGTAAAGATAATATTAAAAGAGCCTATACATACAAAGCTTTGAACAGATTAATTCAAGGATCTTCTGCTGATCAAACAAAACAATCAATGTTAGATTGTTACGATGCTGGTCATTTACCCATGTTACAAATACATGATGAGTTATGTTTTAATATTAAAGATGAAGCTCATGCAAAAGAGATACAAAATATAATGCAAAATACAATTGAGTTTAAAGTACCAAGTGTGGTTGAGTATGGCCTTGGAGAAAGTTGGGGAGATGCTAAATAAAAAAAATAGTCCTCATTCAAATCAAGACTTAATCGGTTATGCAGCTGGACTATTTGATGGAGAAGGAAATATTAATTATGCTCAATACAATTGTAAAAACCCATCAGGTAAAGTTTATAAGAAATGGAATGTAGCTATGGAAATAGCAATGACAGATTTAGATTGTATTAAAAATTTTTATGATATTGTTAAAGTAGGATCAATACATTTCAAAGGTATTGGTAAAGGTTCATTAGGTAAGAAAGATCAATGGAGATGGAGATGCTCACATCAAAAAGCATTACATTTAGCAAAATTATTTTTACCTTATGCAGTGGCTAAAAGAGAAAAGTTATTTAAAATTATAAATCATTATGAGTTTAAAAAGCCGACAGATGCCCTAAGTAAAAAGTTTCCTTTTTTAAAACTAAAGAAAGATTAACTGGCTACAGCTAAAGTTTCTTGTACATCTTGATATTTAATCGCATTTCTTTTCGATTTAATATCACTTTCTGTTTTAAGCATGTCAACTGTACATAACCCATTAGTCATAAGATCAGATGACCACTTATTTTCAAGTTCTTGAAGTTCTTTCAACAACTTTATTTTTTCAGGACTCATTTTTCAGTTCCTCATAAGTTATGTGAACCCTAGTATTCCCGGTGAAACCATCTTCGATTATCTCAACCTTACCTTGGTCCACTTGTTCAGACAGATTTAATATCGCTTCATTGCAGTTAGCAGCTTCAACAACATGGTCTACTTGCTGCCCTCCCATACTAGCTCTGATACGATAAGCCGTCATAAGATATTATAAGATATTTTGAACGAATGGTCAACATTATAGCCCTCAGGGTCAATGGCTATACAATGTACCTCATAATAGTCCATAAAGCCTCCTAATTCTTCTATCTTGGTTTTATTAGACCTACCTACCTCTAAAGCTTTTTCTCTGCATATGGTGGCATCTGAGAGGTTATCTACAAGATATTGTGTGCATTGAGTTCCAACATCATGAAAGTTCCAACACATGCTACCAAGTAAAATAAATTTTATTATCATATAATGTTAGTTGGTTTACATGCAAAGGTTGTATAGATTTTATATTTGTTTACTTTATCAATACCTATTTCTTCAATTTTTTCAATAGCTCTTTTATATCCGTTCATTTGGCAATTGTATAAATTATCAAAGGTTTCAGGAAATGTATGAGGTGGAATACATACATTATCAATAATCGAACAAAGTGTAATAGTTAAAATATATTTCATAATTTATTTGACTTTTAAATCTATCCCATGTATTTAAGATTTCATGAAAAACAAAAAGAGCAAAAGTCTTATATTAGATAATATCATGACTGAAGTAGATGAACAATTGTCGCTTGTTCCAACAAATGATTTTGATGGCAGCCCAATTGAAGATTCTTTACATATGGATATGTATGTAGACTCTATATCAGCAATACATTTTGTTGATGGTTTAGGTAGAAAACATTATCCATTTAATAAAACAGTTGCGACATATTTGATTGAAGATGAAATACAATGTCGTAACTTAGAACCAACATCGGAGGATATAAATGTCAATAAAAAAAACAATTAAATTTACAACTGGTAGTATAACATTACCACCAACAAGTAGTTCTCATGTAACATACCCACCAACAAGTGTTTTACCAATAGGAGAACAACCTGAAGGTAATTTAGATGCATTAGGTAAACTTGAAGCAGCTGTAAAAAGTTTATTAAGTAATATTGATAAACTTGGAGAAAATATAAAAAAACTTAAGGCAGAAAATCAAAAATTAAAAGATGCATTAGGTATAGTTGAAACTACTGAGCCTTTAATTTTAATGCCTGATACGGAGGTTAAAGATGGACATTAACAAATGGAAATCTGTTGCAATAAAAAAAACTGATTACGATTTACTCAAGGGTTTATGTAAAGAGAAGTTTAGAGCTCCCGGTGCAATGATATCAAAAATATTAAGTGATTATATTGATCATCAAGCTAGGAAGCATAAAATTCCTAATGCAGTTTTTCGTACAAAACTTATTAATGGAGAAGCAAATGTCGGATCCAAAAAAAATAAAAGCTAAAGAGTTTTTTACAATTGAGTTAGATCATCAAACCAATAATATTACTTTGTATGTTAATGGAGAAATAAGAAATAAGATACATACAGTTAAAGCAGAATCATTGTTTGATAGAATGCTTAAAATAGCAAAACAAAAGTTCTTAAAAATGAGAGAACAAATTGAACAATAAACTTAAGGTATTAGATTTATTCAGTGGTATTGGAGGCTTTAGTTTAGGTCTTCATTCCACTGGTATATTTGATACAGTAAAGTTTGTAGAGTTTGATAAATTTTGTCAGAAAGTTTTACAAAAAAATTTTCCAAACATACCAATAGAAGGAGATATAAGAGATGTCAAAGGACAAGAATTTGAAGCAGATGTCATTACTGGAGGATTCCCATGCCAACCATTCAGTGTTGCAGGAAGACAAAAAGGGACAAACGACAACAGATATCTCTGGCCAGAAATGTTTAGACTCATCAGGGAGATCAAACCAGAATTCGTTATTGGGGAGAATGTGCAAGGAATTATTAACCTCCAAGACGGCATGGTACTCAGACAAGTGCAAGACAACTTGGAAAGTGAAGGTTTCGAAGTCCAATGTTTCCTTATTCCAGCTTCAGGCCTCGGTGCTTGGCACCAAAGGAACAGAGTCTGGATTATTGGCCACTCCAAACACAATGGATTACTTGCCTCCGAGAAGCGTTCAAGGGACAAAAAAATTGATGGAGGGACACAGAAAGGGCAGAACAAAACCATCGAATCTGAGAGAACAAATGGATCCACAAACTATGGCAATGTATCCAACACCATCGGCAAACGAACAAAAGTATCGACTGAAGGGAAACACTCAAGCATCAAAATGTTTGGAAGCCATGGCAAGGAGAGGGGAGATAATGTTTCCAACACCATCGGCAAGTTGTCAGATGGATGTAGTAGCACCACCAGAAACAGTAACAAAGAATTCATCAGGTTGGAGTGTAACGAGGGTTGGGACTGGCAGAAAGTTCGGAGCCAAACTAAACGATGTAGTGAACAAGATGTATCGGACTCCACAACAGAGAGATTGGAAAGACATAGCTTACAATCCAATAACCAACAAACCAAAAGTGCAGCCGAGTACAGCAACACAAATATTAGCAAACAACAAACCTGGTGGCAAACTCAATCCGATCTTTGTGGAATTCCTAATGGGATTTCCTATGGATTGGACAAAGATAGAGCAAACAGAATAAAAAGTTTAGGTAATGCAATCGTTCCACAATGTGCAAGAATATTAGGTTTAGCAATCAAACAAGTTTTAATTCAGGAAGGAAGAGAATGAGTGCCACTTTTGGTTTAGGAATGTTTGCATATAACATGGGATGTTTATTAATTGGTTTAATAATTATCTATTATGTTATAAATAATATTAAATGATGTTAAAATTTTATATATGGTTGATGGGTTGGTCAGGAACTCTAAGTGCTTGGGCTTGGAGAAAACATGCAAAAATTTTAAGAGCTAATAGAAGATGACTTTTTTATTAAATGTTTTAATTATCGCATTAATATTTGGATTTATAACGTTATTACTAATGCTTTGGAACAAAGAGGATGTATGAAATATAACAAATTAGCGTATAAAATATATAAAGCTTTAGACGAAAAGACTCAAAAATGTTTAGGTGTTGAGTATGATATTGAGAAGATAGATAATACTGAGAATAAAAAATGGAACGATAGATTCCTAATGTCATTCTGCAATTGGTTATGGATGAAAAAATTTAAAAAAGATAAAGCTACATGGATTCCATTAATGCAGCAGATGCAAAAATTAAAGAATGATCAAATAAAACTAATGGCAGAAGGCCCTTTTTATAAAGGTAGTCCATTGGAACATTTAAATAAAAAATAATGTCGTGGGTTATAAACCCTCGGCATTGATCCCATTAAAAATAATCATTACAATTAATACTTGCGTAAATAAAATTTTTTTTATATGAGTGATAAGAGTTACAACTACAAGAGCTGTTTAGAATGTAAAGGTAATGGTATTTTAATTACTTCTCATTTTAAAACTGTTTATTCTTGTATTCACTGTAACGGATCAGGAAGCACGTCTCACGGTACTAAATCAGAAGCAGAACAAACATTATTATTTAAAATAGCTTGGGATTATTTACATGGCAAAGAAAAAGGGTGGTATCACTGATTTAACAAAGCTGTCGGTTTTGGCAGCGGGGAGTTTTACGCCTTCTCAATTCAAACTTTTTCAATCAACTATATTTGCAATGCTTAATGGTGTTCAATTTGGATACATTGAGATGGGACCACAATTCCTTAATGATACCAATGATATATATTCAATACATAGTAAACCAGATAAAAAAGGTAAAACAAAAAAGGTAATAGTTAAAATAAAAAACAATAAGTCAAATATAATAGATTTCAATTCTTATAGAAGAGAAGATGTTAAAGTATGAGAATGGATAATTATACTAAAAAAGAAATGACTCAAGACTTTAAGGATATAAAAGAACATATCCGAGAAGAATCTCTTGAAGGTGCAGCCATCACAATATTAATTGAAGATGTCCATGAACATTACGAAGTCGCCAATCGTTGTAATTTTAAACACTCGAAAGGCCATTATCGTGATCTACTCTCCAGACTTGTTAAGACTTATGGGCACTAATATTGCTCAAGATATTATCTCTGAGACTCATGTATGTAATGAGCAAAAATTATGGAGACACGTAATACTTAATGCATTTGAAGATGTAAGAATGTTATCAGGAGATAGGAAGAGCAGCTTAAATAAGTGTGATGCTCATTTCTGGATATCTGAGTCTAAAGATTTTGAACAAATCTGTTGGTGGGCTGGTTGGGAACCAGATAATGTTAGGTATAGATATACAAAAGCTTTAAGAGAGGGATTAATTAAATTTAAAAGAAGACATTTTTTATGGCATGAATATTCTAAACTATTTGAGAGGTTGAAGGAAGAAGTTGATAAAGAGATAAGAAAAGAATTAAGAAGAAACATAGAGAACAAACGTAGACAAATCATGGACGCAGATAATGTCTACGTTGATCATAAAATATTAGAGTAGTCATGGTGGGTAAAAGAATTTTAGCTTTGAGGGCAGGGAGCAATCGCCACCCTCAAAGAGAAAGGAATCATATAAAATATGAAACATAACTTATATATAGCATGTTATGAAATTAAATCAAAACTTATTTGAAACTTTAATTGATGTAGGTAGTGGCCTTATATTATCAACATTAATACAACTCTGGATATTCCCTCTTTTTGGTATGTATCCAACGGTATGGGAAAGCTTTCATATAGCAGTTATCTTTACAATCATTAGCATATGTAGATCTTGGTTATGGAGAACCTTTTTTAGATCTAGGCCACATAAGAAACAAATAAAAATTACGTAGCCTAGAATAACTAACAAAGAGGCAATAAATGTAAAAACTTATTGCACAATTAAGTAGTAATCATTTCATCTGTATTTGTCAAACCCAGCTCCGTGAATCTCGGTAATAGTTGGTAAGAATGATTGTCTAGCGAAAATTTTTTTCCTAGAAAAAGGGTGTGGGTTCTGTGACCTAGACTCTCGGATCACGGCCCTCGGCTGTTGAAAAATCAAAAACTACGGTCATAAACTAATAAAGGAGGTAATAATATGAAATATTAATTAAGGGGCCGAAAGGCCTCAAGCATTTTCCCAATACTGTTTCTTACAAACATTTTATTTTTTTTTTTTTAAAACACGTCTTTTTTAAGCAAGTTCTGGGAAAATCGTTGATATACAACAATTCTAGAGCATTTTAGACTAGGAAAACACTAGGAATTTCCTAGGAAAATATCATTAGTTTTAGGAATATGGCAGAAATATGAAACAGAGAGGCCATTTTGTGCTAAAAAAATTTTATTATTTTGTTTCTATAGAAGTGTATTGGGAGAAACTTATGGTAGTATCTGGTCAAGAAATGACCAAAAGGAAAAACACATTAAAATCTACTGCTGAACTAACACTTAAACAAAAAGCCTTTGTTGATATATATGTTAGTAACTGGGGGGAGATTACTAAGGTTGAAGCTGCTAAAAGAGCTGGCTATAAATCTAATAAACCTGAAGGTCCCACAGAAATTGCAAGTAGATTAACCGATCCAAATAAAAACCCACATGTAGTGCGTTATATGGAAATGAAGTATAACCAAGAACTTAAAAAACATGAAGGTGACAAATTAAAAAAATATAAAAGATTTGAAACTTTAAGTAAAAAAGCAGAGG